>Ga0257142_1000132_pt1 | contig 10335 bp, 11 predicted proteins | sample saktaT_11_FD_193541 | JGI IMG/M metagenome (GOLD analysis project Ga0257142, IMG submission 193541) | Metatranscriptome of saline water microbial communities from Sakinaw Lake, British Columbia, Canada - sak_2011_1_27_40m (Metagenome... | ecosystem: Environmental > Aquatic > Non-marine Saline... | reverse complement strand
GCTGATGGAACATGGCATCATATTGCCAAATGGTATGACGGCAAAAGCATAAGAATGTATATTGATGGCAAGCTGGATGTGGAAGCAAATACCAAAAAGCTAGTGAAAAATGGTGAAGATGATCTATGGATAGGCGCAAGACCGGGCGACGTTTCAGCTACCGGATTGATTGATGAGGTTGGTATATTCACAAAGGCTTTATCGGAAGCAGAATTAAAATCAGCGATGAATGAAAGCCTTACAAGGCTTGCCTCTGTCGAAGGGAAAAATAAGCTATCAACGACTTGGGGGGATATGAAATCTGGTTTCTAAATTGTGAGGGTTCAAAGGTGGGGGCGTATTGTAATACGCCCCCTATAAGACTTTTTGGAGCGTCTAACTATTCCTCATCTTCTTCATCTTCGGGAGCGTCGGTTATCAATGCCTCAGTAGTGAGCATCATTCCCCCAACGCTTGCCGCACTTTGTAATGCCGCACATACCGTTTTTGTTGGGTCAACGATACCTGCTAACATAAGGTCTTCAAGCTGACCTGTATTGGCATTGAACCCGAAATTATCTTCCATCTCCATTGCCTTTATTGCTATTACAGCTCCTTCAGCACCCGCATTATTTGCGATGGAGCGAATCGGCTCAATTAAGGCGTGTTTGATTATATTAGCACCGGTTGCCTGATCTCCAGATAGTTCGAGCTTTGCGACTTCTGGAATTGCTCTGATAAGCGCGACTCCTCCACCAACAACGATGCCTTCCTCAATTGCCGATCTTGTTGATGCAAGCGCATCTTCCGTTCTTGCCTTCTTCTCTTTCATAGCGGTTTCCGTTGCTGCGCCAACGCTGATAATGGCGACTCCGCTTCCTAGTCTGGCAAGTCTTTCCTGAAGTTTCTCTTTATCATAATCGGATGTCGTTTCATCTATTTGTCTTCGTAGCTGTTCGATCCTGCCCTGAATGGCATCGCTTTTTCCCATTCCGCCGATAATTGTTGTATTATCTTTGTCAACAATTATGTGTCTTGCCTGCCCGAGCATTCCAACGACAACATTTTCCAGCTTGAAACCTAATTCGCTCGATATTAGCTGTCCGCCTGTGGAAATGGCAATGTCTGAAAGCATTTCCTTTCTTCTATCACCATAGCCGGGAGCTTTTACCGCAACGGAATCAAGTCCACCTCTAACTTTATTGACCACCAAAGCGGTGAGAGCTTCACCCTCAACATCCTCAGCGATTATCAAAAGGGGTCTTGACAGTTGGGCTACTTTTTGAAGGATAGGCAGTAAAGGCTGTAAACCACTGATCTTGCTCTCAAATATAAGTATAAGGGGATTTTCGAGGGTAGCTTCCATCGTCTCAACATCACTCACCATATAAGGCGAAATGTAGCCTTTGTCAAACTGCATTCCCTCAACTATTTCTGTGCCTGTTTCCACGCTTTTGGCTTCTTCAACAGTAACAACACCCTCTTTACCAACCTTATCAAGTGCGTCAGCAATCAGATTCCCGATTTCTGCATCATTATTAGCGGCAACGGTTGCGACTTTGGCTATATCGTCTTTGCCCTCTACTTCCTTGCTTTTGCTTTTTATATACTTTACAGCTTCTGCGACAGCTATATCAATTCCCGATTTTAGTTGCGTTGGATTCGCTCCGGAAGCTATTGCCTTAATACCTTCTCTTATAATTGATTGAGCGATGACGGTTGATGTAACAGTTCCGCCGCCAACCAGATCGTGAGTCTTGGATGCCGCTTCACGCAACATGCGAGCGCCCAAGTTCTTTGATGGGTCTTTTAGCTCTATGTCTTTTGCTATTTTATTTCCGTCATTTGTAATAACGGGAGAGCCGAATTTTTTTTCAAGAATAACGTTTCTTCCTTTTGGACCCAATGTAACTTTTACCGTATCCGCCAGTTCGTATGCACCATCTTTCATAGGCTTTCTGGCGTCATCATGGAAAAGTATTTGTTTCTTTGCCATTAGCTAATCTCCTTAAAATGTTTCCTGTATGTCTGATTAATCCCGACGTGGTAATCTAATTTTGGTATATGTATATATGAATGATACAATATTTTTGACAACTTATCAAGTCAGAAATAATTCTTGCACGTATAAATTTGTCCCAAACCATGCCATTCCCGTGTAAACGGGAATCCAGTATTTATCGGTGTCCATCTGTGGATAAACTAAATCTGATAATTAATCTGGCTGGATCTTTGGTGTTCAGTGTGGGAATGAATCTTGCACATAAGAGCCAACCCCAAACGGTGTCATTCCTGCGAAGGCAGGAATCCAGTCTTTATAGGTTTTTTTCTGTCATTACAGCCTGCGTTGGAATGATAAATGAAGCGTTTGATTTTTCCATTTGTATCGGCTGAAAACAGATTTTACTTTGGAATAATGTATCATATAGATATATAAAGGCAGGCATTTTGACCTGCCTTATTATTCTGGATAATCAAAAGAATTGCCATATAGCGTTTTTAATAGGTGGACTGCTTAACAAGGCTCCAGAAGGTTGCAAGCCTTCCATTGGGATTCACTGCTAATATATTAGAACTCGATTTGAAGTTTTTTTCTACCTCTGCATCATCGAGAACCCGATTATAAATACGCACCTCATCAAGTACGCCCTGGAAGAACCTTCCATCGTATTCGCTTGCAATTCTCATGCGTGTTAGATTATTGGGTTCTGCGCCGGATTTCCCTTGGGCTACAAGCTCACCATTCAAGTAAAGCTTTAGCTCGTTTTTTTGGGTATCGCATGTATACATCGCATGACACCATTGATCCGCTTCCATGTCTACACGAATTTTGTCGGCAGCACACCTATCCGCTGTGAGTTGACCCAAATCCGCCTCATATTTAAAATGAACAACTCCTGCAATCCACAGATCCACGCCAAAAGTTGAAACAAGCCCATGAAGGGTTCCTCCGGCAACCGCATCCACCCATACTTCCACAGATACAGCCTCTTCGTTTCCCATATCTGGTAGCTCGATATAATCCGTAGTTCCATTGAATTCAATTGCCTCGTTGATCTTACCGGGCACTGACTTCGGAGCTCCAATGATCTTCCCATTATTCTTTCCCAAAACATCCTTCAATACATCACCATTCACCGTATTTTTGTCGAATGTCCAGAATGCAAGAAGCCCGTTCGTAACAAAATCTTGAGCATTTGCCACAACAGTGATGAAGATTAGAAGGCTCACAAGTAAGGAAGTTTTCAATGCACGCGACAACATATTAATCCTCCTAGATGATTGGCAAGGTCTAAAGAAACCTTTACCATACATTTAGAATTATGACATAACCCCCATCGGGAATTTGGTTTGTGATTTTGAAAAAAAAACAAAGAGGTTATACATAATTCACTAACGGCAAAAATTAAAGCTTGGTAATTCCCACCGCCCACTCCATAGACTCACAACGCATATATTAACAAAAAGTCATCTGCAAATCGACAAAAAACGCTTTCCTGTAATTCGGGAATGTAGAAATCCAGAATTGCAGTGAAATTCACTAAGTAGAAACATCGGTAGGTCGGGTTGAAGCAATGAAACCCGACTATACCAATATTGATGCTCATTGATCTCTAGCCTCTTTATTTTTTGATTTCGTAGAACGGAAGAACAACATTATTGGTGCGCCCTGAAAACTGAATTCCTCTCTCAGACTATTTATCAGGTATCTCTTATATGGTTCTTTGATCAGTTCGGGATAGGACGTAAATATAACGAATGTCGGGGGCTGTGTTGAAACTTGAGTTATGTATTTTGGAGACGGTCTCTTGCCCGAAACAAATGGATGATGATGCTCAAGTATAATATCCCCGAAAATTCTATTCAATAGAGGAGTCGCTATGCGCGTTGAGTATTCAGCAAAGATAACCTGTGTCAGTTCAAGAAGTTTATTGACTCTCATGGTCTCAAGCGCAGAGACGGATATAATGGGTATATAGTCCAAAAGCGCCATATCTGCCCGAATATAATCGCAAAACTCGTCAAAAGTCTTATGATCTTTTTCCACAAGGTCCCATTTATTCATGACGAATATACAGGCTTTTCCATTTCTGGATATGTATGATGCGATCTCTTTATCCTGATGTCCGGGCTGTTCTGTAGCGTCAAGCACCACCCACGTTATATCGCTTCGAAGTATGCTCTGGATCGCCTTAGACACGCTTGATGACTCAACTTCGTCAAATATCTTCTTCCTTCGGCGCATACCTGCTGTATCAACGATCTCAAAGTCAACAGCATCCCTGCTGAATCTTATGTCTATTGCATCTCGCGTTGTTCCCGGTCGCGAGTCAACGATGACCCTGTCTTCACCGAGTATGGAATTGACAAGCGATGACTTACCGACGTTTGGCTTACCAACAACAGCGATCCTGATGGGCTTATCCGCCCCAACTTCCTCTTCCATCTCCATTTCCGGTAGCTGAAACAATATCTCCTCAAGAAGCTCATTTACGCCCCGACCGTGTATGGCAGATATGGGGAAAGGCTCACCAAAGCCAAGCTCATAAAACTCAAACACACCTTCAGTCCTTTTGGTATTATCCGACTTATTTGCGGCGAGATAGATGAGTTTGCCGGTCTTTCTCAGCGTTTCGGCAACCTCAACATCCCAACTTGTCAGACCATCAATAGCATCAACGACAAAGACAATTGCATCGGCTTCATTGACGGCAACATTCACTTGAGCTTTTACGTTTGCGATCAGATTATCTTCTGGTGATATATCAAGTCCACCGGTATCAATCACGATGAAACTGCGCCTGTCCAGAGTGGCTTCTGCATAAAGACGATCTCTGGTAACGCCCGGTCGGTCGTTAATGACAGCTTGATTTCTGCCAACTATTCTATTGAAAAGGGTTGATTTTCCCACATTGGGTCTGCCAACCAAAGCTATAATAGGTTTTTTCACCTTTTTTCCTTTTTTTACTTTATTTTCCTTTTATTTCCCCACAAGGTAAAATAAATGTAAAATAAAAAACCTTATGCGAAAAATCATTATTGTCCATCATGTGGATTATTTTTGTGGCTTATTTATTCAGAAATTCCTTTAATTCATCTTTCGTCGGCATGGAAGGTTGCGCTCCCATTCTCGTAACGGTCATAGCCGCAACAGCATTGCCAAACTTTATGGATTCTCTTAAATCTTTGCCATTGGCGACAGCATAGGCGAATCCGCCATTAAACGCATCACCGGCGGCGGTTGCATCAACAGCATTTACCTTGAAAGCGGGTATTAACTCGACAACACTGGAATCCACAAGCATAGCGCCCCGCCTCCCCATCGTTATGATCGCTGTCTTTGCGCCGAAACTTAGGAGTTCCTTACCTGCCATTTTTGCAGAAGAATCATCAGTAACCTTGATGCCTGTCAGCGTTTCAGCTTCCGTCTCATTGGGTGTTATGTAGGCAATTTTTTCTATTAGTCTCTTTTCCAGCTTTCTGCCCGGTGCTGGATTTAGAATCACAGGCACACCTTTTTCGTGTGCGATGATAACAGCATATTCCACAGTCTGCAAAGGGACTTCAAGCTGTAAAACAAGAATGTCTGCACCTTCGATAGCAGATCGGGCTTTCTCTATATCTGCGGGAAGTAATCGTCCATTTGCGCCCGGGACGGGAACAAGCATGTTTTCTCCATTTTGGTCAACAAATATGAGAGCGACACCTGATGGCGCATCATCATCGCGAAAGACAAATCTTGTGTCAATCCCGTCTTTCTTGAAATTCTTTAAAGCCTGTTCACCATAGTCGTCCATGCCGACTTTGGCAACAAAGGTAACATCTCCACCGATGCGCGCTATGGCGACAGCCTGATTAGCTCCCTTTCCGCCGGGCGCAACGATAAACTCATTGCCCATAACGGTCTCGCCGGGTGCTGGCAATTTTGGCACTGTCGCAACCAAGTCTGTATTTGAGCTTCCTATAACTGTTATCTTTGGTGTTTTCATGTTATTCCCTTAGCTTTTGACAAGATTTGTCTATTCAGAAGGAATTAATACTGCATAATCTTCAACTGTCCCTCCAGAGAAGCAACATTCTATAATCTTTTTCCCGAGTGGATGGAGGGAATCTTTGTAGAAATCCCTTAACTCATCATGGAAAAAGTTTTGGAGGATTTCAGCACCTTTGTTATATGCCTCTAATCCAACTTCGGGTTGACTGGCAACATCAAGGAAAAACGGCGCGATCTGCGAACCTTCCACAATAACCTGTCTGGGAAGATAACCGAGTAGAGGGCAGAGAGCCGATGTTATCTGATCAGGGCGAAATCTGGCATTTCCGCGTCGGGACATATATTCACGGGTGATCCACTGAGGCACGAAGCTTACCTGCCATGCACCGATATGTTGATTCGGACACAAAATATGTCTCATACGGGTTGTATGCATGAATTGCTCCAGCAGAAGATTTGCCTGAGCAACTTTTTCGCCGGTGGCAAAGGGCCAATACGAGCCAACGCCTTCCGAACTCATACCTTCACTTTGAATAATGCTGGGGTTTTCATGCCCTCTGGGTGCAACCAATCTCCATAGCCAAGCCAATGCGGGCGGGAGTATATGTAATAGCCCGATGATACCGTATGTCGGCTTGTCTTTGGTGCAAGGGGGAGTCCTTATCCCAAAGCTACGAACATCAACAGTTACAGGATTGTTTATCACATCTGGAACAGCTTCTCTGGGTAGAATAACTCTTGGATTAGGGCAACGTTGCCCCGGCGCATCCTCGATATGTTCCCATATCAGCGCGGTGCTATTTGGCTCGGCATCAATGTTGAGAAAAAGTAAAGGTTTCTTTGGATTAATAGTTATTTTTTCAAGATAGGGATCAGTTCCATATTCAGTTATATGATTAACCCTGACAAACCAAGCCTGTTCTGCATCCATAACCGTTAGTTTATCTTGACCCTGTTGGAATGAGGGATGACAAAGAGCCATGTCATCAGTAACGGGATATAAATCACAGCCGCGAGGTAACAAAAGATAGCGATTTTCCTCTGTGATAATGTTCTTACCGAGCAAAATTCTTCCATCAATTTCACGATGGATATGCTCCAGCATCTCACTTTTGCCCCCCCCACTAGCTCCCTCGTGCATAAACGTTACGATATTATCATAGGGAGTTACAACCTGCACTGTGGAACAATGAGTAGTCAACCAACCCTCTAATTCACCTAGCTGGATTAAAACTCCATAAATGCCTTTCTTTGCGCTGGGTCCCGGGTATAAGTTATAGCTAAATAATTCGTGCAAGCCTTCATGGCGATAATGAACCACGATTTGCTTTTCCTGAAAATAGATATGACGGAAAGGCGGAGCTACATATACTATCGTCTTTGGCTTGAAATCGGCTGGCAGTTCATCGGGAGCTATGATGCCCTGTAAAAGAGCCAGCCCCAAAGCAAAGAAAGCCGCATTTGCGGGAGCGATGACCATTGCATCAATGCCTATATCTCTATTTCCTCCAGCAACGAAAAAGAAAGCCGCAAGTTCTTGACTTTTTAGCCATTCAAATGTTTCCTGACGAAGTTGATCAAAAGAACAGCCAAAACGCTCAAGGAATCTTGGTTTATCACTTGGTAGATCATCGCCGATAACAACGCAGTCAGGGTCTCGACGTCGCATATATGGTTCTGTATAATTTACTGATATTCCATTACGCACCCGACAAACATTAGCTTCTACAGTACGACCCTTGCCCGGAACTTCATAAGCGACCTCAGAGAAACCATTGATATTGTCCTGACATGATTTTTCGAGCAACTCCTCTATACTTTCCATAACAGAATATTGAGGACAAGAGGACAATATATCCTTTGCCTCAGATGGAATATCTAATGATAATATATCAAATTCTTTGAAACTAACCTTTTTTGTCATGTATGTGTTATTTTTTCTCCCAAATTGTCTAGCTTTTTTCCATAAACTTAATGAAAGGTTGCCTTAAATCTCCCTGATAGACTATCGGACAGCATGGCAGACCACAGCAGTTATTTATCACAATTGGATTTATCTGTAAGACAACTTCTGTATCATCTATTTTGTCGAGATTTATTAGTGGTGCGAGGATCATATTATCCCAGTTCTTATAAAACTCAGCGATCATATCCACACCGAAGCCTTCCCCAGTTTTCGGGTTGCTGAATGAAGGAAAATTCCCTGCGAGTATGGAAGTTCCAGCATCTATAATTCCCTGCATGGCTTCATTGCTGAAATAGGGGCTTCCGAGATTATATTCATTAACGTCAATTATGCCATTACATTTATCCAGCCATTTTTCTGTATATCCTTTTGCATCCACGATCAAGGCATCACCCTCATACATTTTACTCAAATAGGGCTTAAGATCAGAAAGCTGTATTGCCGCGCCTGCTTCGACATCCAGATGAGCTACAATGGTTCTGTATATATCACCAGCACTTCGTTTTGCGAATACATCAGAGGGAAGGGGGCCCTCGCTTGAGATATGCCGCACAGTCTCCACATAGGTGCAATCAAGCGAAGTGAAAGATATATTCCAAATCTCAACACCATCTTTGGAGATAGTCTTTATGGGGCTTATATTTGTGCTTTCCCTTTTCACCATAGGATAAAGGTTTGTGCCATCATTGATGGGTATGCCAATCCTGATTATTTGATTTTTCATCCTATCCTCGATATAATAAAAAAGCTCGTGCCATATCTGAAAATACAGAAATAGTCACAAGCTTCTAATTAAAGGCTTCAAAAAAGGTTTATATGAAGGATTACGGGTTATCGGTGCTTAGGAATATTCAGAATCCAATTTGGATTTCTTTCTTTTTACTGTTGTTATCTTCTGATCTTCATTTAGGATCAATACACCACCGACAACATGTGTGTCAGGAGAAAGCTGTTCTGCCCTAGAATACGTCAGGTAAGCTTCAATAGAACCTGTGCTTTCAAAAACATCCCAGAAAATCCCTGATTCCATACCGTTGACTCCCCCCCAAAACTAAGCGGCGTTTGTGTTTGCGACCTGTACCAACTTAGCAAAAGCTTCCGGATCGTAAATTGCGATATCTGCCATTACCTTTCTGTTCAGCTTTACTCCGGCTTTGTTTAATCCGTCGATAAGCCTGCTGTAAGAGATGTCATTAATCCTTGCAGCAGCATTGATTCGGCTAATCCACAAAGCCCTGAACTCTCTTTTTCTCGCTCGACGATCCCGGTACGCATGATTCAAAGCCTTGTCAACAGCTTCCTGCGCTGTACGATTTAGCTTGCTTCTTGCGCCTTTATACCCCTTGGCTAATTTAAACAGCTTTCTCTTTCTTTTATTCGCGGATATACCGCGCTTGACTCTTGGCATTTCGGTAAATTACTCCTTTTACAAATAAAAAACTATGAATAAGGCAATAACCTCTTTATTCGCCTTTCATCAGTTTTGTCAACAATTGAAGGTTGTCTGAGTTTTCTTTTGCGTTTCGCTGTTTTATGGGTGAAAAGATGCCCGGTAAATGGACTGTATTTTCTTATTTTACCGCTACCTGTGATTTTGAAACGCTTTTTTGCTCCCTTATGTGTCTTAAGTTTTGGCATATTAACCTCGTTGCTGTTTGTCATTCCATATTATAGCTCTGGAATGGCAAAATCCTGTTGTGTATTTAAATAAGGTCTTTATATATTTTATAACGGCGACAGCTACCCCAAAAATCTGAATTACATACAGCCGTTATTTTTAAATTGATATAAGTAAAAAAATGCTAGGCATTTGATTTTGGTGATAGCATCATAACCATATTTCTTCCCTCTAGCTTAGGTGCTTGCTCAATATCACATATCTCACCCAGTTCGTTTGACAGACGCTCAAGCTTTCCCTGTCCTATATCAATATGGGTGATCTCTCTGCCCCAAAAGGCTACTGATACCTTTACCTTTGAGCCATCTTCGATAAATTTTTGTATATGACGTTTGATAAACTGAAAGTCATGTTCTGCAATCTTTGATCTTATCCTTAGCTCTTTGACTTTCACTTGCTTTTGGCGTTTTTTTGCTAATTTATCTCTTTTGCTTTGCTCGTACCTATATTTTCCATAATCCATGACCTTGCAGACAGTCGGATTTGCGTTTGGCGCAACCTCCACAAGATCAAGTCCTTTTGCCTCAGCATGAGAAATTGCCGCCGAAATAGGCATAGTGCCCAATTTTGTTCCATCCTCGTCAATCAAAAGAATCTCACGTGACTTTATCTGTTGATTTACTCTTACTATTGAATACCACCTCCACGCTTATTCAAGGTTAAAATGACAAAAAATCATAAATTTTGAATCGGACATTTTTTTTTTTTTTTTTTTTT
>Ga0257142_1000125_pt1 | contig 10461 bp, 8 predicted proteins | sample saktaT_11_FD_193541 | JGI IMG/M metagenome (GOLD analysis project Ga0257142, IMG submission 193541) | Metatranscriptome of saline water microbial communities from Sakinaw Lake, British Columbia, Canada - sak_2011_1_27_40m (Metagenome... | ecosystem: Environmental > Aquatic > Non-marine Saline and... | reverse complement strand
TGGCCGCTCTCCCCTCTGCTTATGCACAGCAGTCGACCTCTCAGGATGATGCATTGACCCCTGAAGCGTTTTCCATTATTCTGAAAGACGAATGGGCCTATCTGCGTGATGCGACGGATCAGATGATGAAGGATACTGAAAAACGGAGTGAATTCGAAACATCTCCTGAATTCCAGGCACGGGTAACCCGGACGCGGCAATTATTTTTAGAGAAAATCAATGGTCACATCAAGGAAACCAAGCTGTCGAGCAGAGTATTCAATGTCTGGTTTAAGGCAACACTTTCCTCCTACGATGCTGATGCAGGCATCTATTCGATTACCTGTTCTGAAACGGTTGAAGCACCATATGATATTCCTATTGTGCAGAGTTCGATCATTCCGAATTCATACGTTGAGATGTCGGACAGCATTCTGGGCGGTTACCGGACTTCCAGTATCCGTTTAAAATTTCATCCGGATTTTAAATGGAGCGTAGCAAGGAACGAAGCAATGGCTGCCAAGTCCAGCGAACAAAATATTTTTTTCAGAATCCGTTTTGGCATAAACATGTCGCAGGAGAAATTCACAACAAAAGCAAGGCTTCGAGTCGTTCCCATGGAGATTGCACTGATGGATCAGCAAAACAAGTACGTGTTCTGGAAAGAAGAATTGCGATAAGAATACCGGTGAGTCGGGTGACAGACAGAAACGGGCAGCCTTAGGCTGCCCGTTTGCTTTCTCATCAAGATGTTCCATTCTCTACAATTATGCTTTTTGCTGCTTCATTCGGCGCATCATAGCTAGTGCTAAGCCGCCAATAATCAAGAGCGCCGCGATCCATACAAGGCTGATAAAAGGCTTTACACTGACTTCCGCAATCAGGATATCGGGTTTCGGTGCCGCACCATGCGCCATACTCCCCAATCCTACAACTTTTACGTGCACTGTTGACTTTGCATCTTTTGTGGTTGCGACATTCATTCCGAGAAGCTGGAAACCGATAGGACTGTTCTTCAGATAAGCGGTATTCCTTGTCGGTGTACCCTTCGCGTTGAACACAGTTGTCGGCACAAGCGTCTGTATACCTTTTGCAGTTGCAATCTCTAGCACCACTCCAATAGACATCGTCCCATCGGATCCCATCATACCGCCTTTATCATGAGAAGCCAGATCGAACTGTTTAAACGTAATTTGAATCGGGCCGTACGACACCATCTCACCTTTAGGCAGCATTAAAACATTCTCGGCCTCGGTCGCAGTTCCTTCCTCGAGGGAAACCGGTTCAATGTAATAGTCCTTCATAAAGGAACTGAGATAATCCGGATTCCGCATCAAGCTGTTATTGTATGAACTTTCGAACATCACCGGCTGCAGGAGCAGCTGTTTGTTGTTACGGGTTACCTGAACGTTGAAATTGGTTTTTCCATCCTCTGTCTGTGATGTTCCCAGAAAAGTCAATGTATCACCAAAAACGAGTTTGGGCTGATTCAATGGTAGAGAAACAGATTGCTTCTGCCCGTAACGGCCGGAACCAATAATGCCAAGAAGGAGAAGAGCCAAGCCCATATGAGACAGCGCTCCGCCAATGAACCGCGGCTGTTCTTTCGCTGCCCGATACCCCTGATCGAGGCTGACAAAGAATGCAAAAAGCGAGGTGAGCACAAGCGAAGCCGCATGCACATCGTGGAGGCCCTCAACAACCAGGAGGGCGAGAGCCGCGATAGCAAGCACACCTGGTATCAGGAGCCTCTTCAGGAAGCTTTTTCGATCCTCGATGTTCCATTTCGTGCGAAGGCTCAATCCCAGCAGGAGGGTCATCAGTACAGCTAAGGGAAAATTCGTACGGTCATAGAATGACGGTTCCACGGTGGAAGTGGAAAACAACGGCTTACTCGTACCAAAGAGAATGATCACTGCACACACACCCATGACCACTGTTGCAATTGACAAGAGCGATTCTCGTGTCAGCCAGGGGCTCAGAGGTGTGGGGATGTTCAATTCCTTGCGCCGAAGGAAAACCATCCCGAAACCGCCGAGAACAACTGCACCCAGCCAGACCACAAGGAAGGTATAGGCCAACATCCCGGGATCCATAAATGAATGCACCGATGCATTTGCAAGAACGCCGCTCCGGGTGAGAAATGTGCTATAAATAACAAGCGAGTATGCAAGGATTGCCAGGATAAAATTCGTCCGCACCAGTTTGCCCGTCAGCATCTGAATCAGCATTGTATGAACAAGAATTACCGCAACAATCCATGGAATAAGTGAAGAATTTTCCACCGGATCCCATCCCCACCAGCCGCCCCAGCCGAGCACACCGTATGCCCAATATCCGCCCAGTATCAATCCGGCACCCAGTGAGAGTGCACTGAAGAGCACCCAGGGGAGTGCAACCTGCATCCATTCCGTGTATTTTTTCTGCCATAGTGCCGCGACAGCAAGAACAAACGGGATGGCGAGAGAAGCAAAGCCAAGAAACAGTACGGGGGGATGAATGATCATCCAGAAATTTTGGAGCAAAGGATTGAGTCCCTTCCCCTCTTGAGGGATATAACCCTTCGGAATATCGGATGCGACATTCCAGATATACTGGAACGGCGATCTGAAGGCAATAAGAAAAAGAAGAAACGCAAGCAGGAGAGAATATACCGACATAACCTCGGATTCCATTCCTTTTCGTTTAGCGAAGAAATGCAGAAAGAATCCGATGAGAGCAGCAAACAGCGCCCAGAGCAGAAAACTTCCTTCCTGTCCCGCCCAAAATGTCGTAACGAGTAAGGACGTCGGAAGATCGCGGGAGCTATAACTGGAGATATAGTTATATTCAAATCGGTGTTGAAGGATATAGAGCAGCAGCATAACAGAAGCTGCTACCACACCGACGACGGCAATGGAGAAGCTGCTGCGTGCTGCCAGGATCATCTTTGGCTTTGTACGGGAAACAACGTAGAGACCGGCTGATGCCAATGCCCCGAGAAACGCGATCCAAATAACGATGGAACCAATCATACTAACTTTCCTTTATGAAAATGAACATTAAGCTATCGCTGTACAACATGAGGGAATCCGGAAGGGTTCCACAATAAATAATCCCAGCGGCAATTCATGAAGTATTTGCTTTGTCATCATGAATTCGTTTCAGGGTCTACAGAATAGATACCGAAATGCCGAGCGACTTTGTCGAGGTCTCGTCTCGACTGAGTCGAGACGGACTGTACAGCATCTCCCGCTTTTGCCTGCCTGCCGCTCGCCGCGCGAAGCGGGCAGGCAGGGATTCCGCTTCTGTGCAGTATTTGTCGCAAAGCGGAATTCTGAGGAGCGGAATCGCACAGAGGAACAGGTTCGGAATGATAGACAGTATTTTGAGATGTCTTCTCTATAAAACACGTGTGCGGGAATATTCTTCCCGCACACGAATATTTCACATATATCTCCGAAGAAGATTGCTCTGCTTCCAGAATAAAACCAGTGTTTACGGTTTATTCAGTTCTCGAATAGACGCAAGTACCATACCATTGGCATATGCTGGATTGTGGATACCATGGCTTCCATCATGGATCAACATCATATAATTAAAGAGAGCTCCGCTGCGTGATGCAGGGACAATCTTCAAATTGGCAGAAGAAGTTGCTTTAATTACATCCAGCGTATCAATCCATCCCTTGGCAACAAGTTTGGCCTTCAAAATAGCCATATTTGCGTTGAAGGTTGTGATCTTGCTGTTATAGTCAAGCTTTGTAATTGAAGAGTGGCAATTTTTGCAGCCATTCAACAATTCCACAGCAGTTGTAGAACCTTCGGGTGTATACGTTATCTTCATTGTATGACCACCGATTTTTCCGCCGTATGCATTTGCTGGTGAGTAATCTGCCATATGGCATACTACGCAACCATCTGTACTAATAGGCGCATTTTGACTGTGTGCTGTTGTTTTGGCATATGCTACCGTATCATTAAACTGGAAGGCACCAACACCGGTCAGCATCTGACCTTGCACGCCATAGTGAGCGTACCAACGGTTGCTCGTAATCTTCAGTGTATCGGTTGTGGCTGTTTTTGTTGGATCCGGCAAAGGACTTAACGTACGTGGACGATGGCATCCGACGCACAAATTACCTTTTCCAACGTTAAATGTTGAAGCAGCGACACCTGTGATATTGGAGTTCAATGTCAATTGTGTTGAAGTCGTAGTGCGAAGCGAGAAATCACCCTTGGAATGCGGTGAGTGGCACGCAAAACATCCGGGAGGAGTTGCGTTCGGGATATCCGTGATCGTCATATCCTTCGTTTTGAACATGAATCCTTCCGTGGTATGGCATTCTGCACATCCGCTTCTGTTTTCTTCCCATGCAGTTCCGCTGCCATGCTTGGATTCTTCCCATTGATATGCTCGCCCGGCAATGTAGAACGTTGTATCCTGTTCAGGATTGTGGCATGTAGCACATTGGATACCATCTTTAAAACCCTCTAATGAACCGACTGAGGCATCTTTACCAGCGGGACCTGCAGGACCATCGGGTCCTTTACAGCCTGACACACCAACGATGATAAAAAGACCCGCCAAACAAATGGCAAGTGTCCAGAGAACGTTTTTCATCATAAATCACCTTATGAGTTACAGGTTAATATTTAGTTGATTATAGATAGTGATATTTTACAGCTACCAATTTGTAAGTACTTACTAAAAAAAAATACTCGTTTTCAAAAGAATTTTCAACGAAAATCAATGGCACCGGAAACCAGATCAATTTTTCCGTTGATATGTTTTGCTTTATTAGAAATCGTGCCTGAAGCATTCATCACATCTCCATGGCATGTATAACAATTGGATAAGGCAGAAGATGAATGGCCGGTTGGTGGAAAATCATGACATGTCCCACAACCTTTTTGTGTGGCACCTCCGTTCCATAGAGGTGCGTAGCTTGCACCCAGCATCACTGAATCCGTATAGATAAATTGATTCGGCGAATCAGATTTTCTCAAGCGCCAGGATCCATGACAGAATGTATTGGAACATTTCAACGTACCAAGATTGTACGATGGTACGGGTGTTACACCGCCGCTTTTTTGGTTCGCCAACGGATCTTGAAACACTATCGCAGCCCGTCCGGTACTATTGATATGATCTGTGTCGTACACACCTCCAGGTTGTCGATGACATCCACTGCATTCGACAATATGAGATGAATATGTTCCTGTGCCCAATAAATGGATTTGATGAGCTCCTACGCCACGTGCTGTATTGGATGTATTGCCCAATAAATCGGTCGGAGGTGCTGGAGGTAAGCCACTGCCATGGCACGTGGCGCAGTATTCTGGCCCGCCCGGCTTATTATGGCATTTAATGCAGGACTCACCGGATGTACCGCCTTTATAATCCGAACCATGACACTGCTGACAAGGACGCATATCATAATTATCAGATTGGATCGCTTTACCATGAAAACCGGCAGATGCAGCATCAGTCCAGCTTTGTTCATGAATCTGAGGTGTCGCACTAGTTGCAATCGGTAAATTGGTTTTTAAATCGCTGCATGAAATCAACAGCATTGCCGCAGAAAAAATCGCGAGAATAACTATGTGATGTTGTCTCTTCATATTCTATCCATTTCATTATCGGTGGCAATAGCCGCAGAATTTTTGACCCTTCACTCCGCCCGGACGTGCATTCATATCCGTATGGCACGTATAGCAGTTGGCTCCCGGATCGGTATGCCAGAGTCCATGATTGTCAGACATAAATCCGCGGTCATGGGTCTTCGGATCCGTACCTTTGATTCCATCGTCATCGGTATGGCACGTCATGCAGACCGCATCTGTCCCTTCAGCACTGTGGCACGCCGCGCATGTTTCAATATCCCGTTTTGCCTGTCGTGCGTGTTCGTCGCCGCCGCTTCCCACGCCCAGAGTGATAAACCCAGAAACACTATGGGATGACGGTTTGAATGCTCCTTGATTCACATTGCCGCCGGCTTGATGGCAGGAGGAACAGAATTGTTCATTGCTGTGGCATGTCTGGCATTCGAGCGTTTTTCCTTTTGCTGCGATTCCATGGGTGAATCGGAAATTCAGATCATGCATCTTTGTGAGCTGCATACCCTGTCCGCGGTCGATCGCCAGAAGACGGGGCGAATGCTGTGAAACAAGATCACGTCCGGGAACATCAACTTTGACCAATTCACTCCCGTTGTGACAGTCGATGCAGGTCTCCTGTGTATGGCAGGTACCGCATGTGGCATCGCTCATGCGGGCCGACTGCTTATGCTCACGCACAAAATCTGTCCGGTTGTGTTCTGCCGGACGTAACGCCGCTAGATTGGTATGGCACTTCTCGCACGCGCCCGTCGCTTTCACATCGTTATGGCAGGTTGCGCAGGCGGACATAGCAGGCACAAGGTCTCCCGTTGAACCATCCGCTTTATCAAGAACTGTATGACACGTCTCGCATGCAACCTTTTGGTCTTCCACATGCTTTTGATGTGAGAACAGCAGTTCCCGAACCGGGCTGGATGTTGCTGTATAGGAAGTGGAATCTGTGCTGGTATGGCAGTAGGTGCAATTGCTCGTGAGCTGTTCTTCATGGCAGGTCTTGCAGGCTTCCATCTTCGCAAGAAGATTGTCCGAAGCCTTGCTGCTCACGGCTGCGCTGCCATGGCAGTCAACGCACGCAACACCGGCTTCTTTCACATGGAATTGATGTGAAAATTTTATCTTGGGGGGCTGTTTGTCGGCGCCGGTCGTTTCGCGCGAAATCAGGACTACCGTACAAACAAGAACCAGCATCAGCACCAGACTGACGATCAGGTACCCTTGCTTCTGAAAGAGTGATGTATATGTATGTGTTGTTGGCATGGTGATCTCAGAAGATATTCAATCGTTCACTCAAGTAATAACTTCCCCGGAGAAAGAGGCGCATATCGTTGCTGTACACTTTGTTTTGGATCCATTGCACTTGCGCATCCAGCGACAGCGCCTGAATCGGCCGGTAGACCGCTCCAACCGCGGCACTTAAAGCATCCGCTGTCGGTGCATCGCTGTTCAGATTGTAATGAGCATACCCGATCATCACGGTCGGGGTCAAAGTATTGTGAAACATCGGGTAACCGGCATTCACGGAGAATGCTGTTAATTCACCGCCGAACCCTGTGTTCCAGCTGAAGCTGGCGGAAGCATATTTCATGCTGCCTCCAACGGTCACTCGGTTCGAAATATCGTCACCATAGGAGACAGATCCGTATTTACCAAAGACCTGATAATCCTTACCAATGGCATACTCGACACCCAGTTCGATCTCACTGATGGTGTTATAGGCAAACACCCAAAAGATGGAATTGTAGGACAAGCGGGGTTCGCGGTGGATATACTCGCCTGTTAGAGAGAGCGGTTCCATCACTTTCACGCGCGTGAAGAGCTGGATCCTGGACAGTTTTTCCAAATTCACATCGACATCCCCCCGCGCATAGGCAGAGACCCGGCTGTAATCAACGCTCACGTCGCCGCTGACGATCTGCTCAGCCGCTGCAGTGGGATTGATCTCGGTCAGAATCGGATTAAAAAGCGAATCTTTACGGATGGCCCAATACGATTCGGGTTTGATATTCTTTGCCATGTAGCTTAGCGAGATGCGTGCAAAATCCACCGGAGTTCCAATAATTTGTCCGCCGAACATGTTATTGTTCTTCGCATCATCAATCAATTCAAACTGTTGACCTGCTGCCGGAAGTGCGCCGTAGTAACCGATCACTTTCACTTTTGAATCAAGTAATCTCACAGAAGCCAGGCCACCGTCAATCGTCCCATTGCCGACACCGGCAAAGATCGCTTGACGGCCAACGCTTACATCAACCATGTTGAAGAGATTGCCGTACTTCAAATAGATATTATAAAATCGGAATGCCCCTCGATCCGTGAGCGGTCCAGCGAAATCTCGAAATCCCTGGAGATAGGTGTGGAAGGAAAGATGTTCTCCCGCCACTGTGAGTTGCGCGGTTTGATAACCGAATACATGGTTGGAAGATTGTCCCACCGTGTCCTGCCGTTGCCAAGCATTCGCCGAAGATACCAAACGCATTTGGACCAGCTGAGCCCATGCCTCTGTTCCGGTTATCCAGAGAACAGAACAGAGGAGAAGCGGAGTTATCCTAAAAAGTTGTCGAGCATATTTCATTCTGAATCGCCTATGATTGAATTGATGAAGCGATTACGGTAACTATGGTTTTATATCTCAAAGAAAACGCTGCACCGGGCGTCATCGGCCAAGAGACGCCCGGCTGAGAAAAACTACTAACCTATCCTTTAGGCGTGGGATGCTTAATTTTTGCCCACATTTCTTCAAATTTGAACGCTTTATACGTTGGACTCTTTTTATTGTGGCAGGTTACGCACATCTTTTCTGCAGCACCTTTTGCGAAGAGATCATTTAATCCAGCTGCAATCGCTTTTTTCTGATCTTTCATAATCGCCATATTTTTGTACGCAGAGCCTGCACCATGGCACGATTCACATTGAACACCATCCGGTGTAAACTTGACATCGGCGGTGAGAGCATGGCACTCAAGGCATTCCGGTGATTCTGCCGCGCCCTTTTTCAATTTTTCTGCCGCAGCCGATTTTAAGGTTTCAAACGCTTTCGCATGTGCACTTTTTTGCCAAATATCATACTGCTTGCCCTGCTTCTCCGTTTGGTGGCAGGCCTTGCATAGTTTCACACCCACATACTTATTCTGGGCAATGACAGAAAATGAGATTAGAACGAATAGCGCAAGAAGGAGTGAAATAGTCTTCTGCATGGGGAACTCTCCTCTCAGAATGGTTGTTCTATATATGACTGTTTTCATGATCGCGTCGTCGTTGATTGCGTTCAAGTCGACGTACGTACAAATACACCGATACTGCTAGTATAGTAAGGATAAATGTTGAAATCACCAACCCAATTCTTCTAAAAAAATATTCATGAATTGCAGTGTTGGATTCTTCAGCAATAAAAGCCGTTGTTTTTAAGCCATTTCCGATAACCTCTATGAATTTTTCTTCATTGAACGCATGAACCATCGTTCGCGATTGCAGACGTGCCTGACGCACATCTTTGAGCTTGAATTTTGCTTCACTGATCTCCATGCCCTTCTGCTCCGCATCGTTTACCATGGAAATCACCCGCTGCTCTTCTGAATCCAGACTATCGATCCATCCCCGCATCGACTTCGCCACAAGATAGCCTTTCGCATTTTGACGTTCACCATGACACCGGCTGCACACAGCTTCCGGAGTTATACCTAACAGTTTATCAGTTGCGGCAATGATTTCATGGTTCCCGTGACACGTTTCACATTCGGGAAGATGACGTTCATCAAATGCCTTCTTATGGGGGCTTGATGAGAAAAGTTCGGCGTTGAGAGCATGACATGTTCCACAGACTTTCGATATCGATTCCACTCCCGGAGGCGCAGCCCCATGATTTCCATGGCAGCCATTGCATGCCGGAGCGCCGAGATCATGGTTCTGTAAAAGCGCAATGCCGTGGACACTCCTTGAATATTTCTCATATTGATCTGCCGGAATTTTGTATGCCTTCATGTAGTCGGCATTGCTGTGGCACGTTGAACAAGTACCGGGTATATTGGAAACATACACCTTCGATTTAATATCCTTCGCAGAGCGTATCTCATGACTCCCATGACAGCTTGCACATTCTGCAGTCTTCGCGTCCCCTTTTGCATTACGCATACCATGTACACTCGTCCGGTATTTTTCCAATTGATCCACAGACAGAGAAGGATTGTACGATCGCATGAAGGCAGCATTCGCGTGGCATCGTGTACACGTTTTCACAACATTCAGCGGATACACCGGTGAAGATGGATTCTTGACCGAAACGATCCCATGGGCGTTGTGACAAGTGGTGCACTGTGCAATATGCTCTTTGCCGCCCAGTGTGAGTTTTGCATGCACACTTGTTTGCAGATTCTCCCATTGGTTCGTTGGCATGGATGAACCAAAAGACTTCATTTTTTCGGAAGAGGCATGGCACACCGCGCATGCTTTCGAGATATCGTCCCCTTTCGGAACACCAATAAACCCGGCCTTTTTATCCATGGCTTGTTCCATGTCATCGGTTCCGGAATTTCCCCCATGACATCCTGCACATGAAATTCCTTTCGTGTAATGAACATCATGCGTGAAGAGTTCTGACGGTTTGTCTCCTGAATTCTGATGGCATTCAAGGCATTTATCTTGAGCGGCTGCATTGTCACAAGGAACAATCATCACGAGTAGAGTAAGGATAAAAACCAACGAGGCAATTTTCATGCGAGCCATCCAATGATCGTGAAAATGATGATATATAGGACTGCAAAGATCCCCAGATAATTCACAAAACGATTCTGTTCTCCCCGCGCACTTTTATGATCCCAGAACGGCACAACTGTCCATAAAAGTCCTGCAATTCCAAAGAGAAGGATACCCAATACCTCGCCATCTA
>Ga0257142_1000117_pt1 | contig 10662 bp, 11 predicted proteins | sample saktaT_11_FD_193541 | JGI IMG/M metagenome (GOLD analysis project Ga0257142, IMG submission 193541) | Metatranscriptome of saline water microbial communities from Sakinaw Lake, British Columbia, Canada - sak_2011_1_27_40m (Metagenome... | ecosystem: Environmental > Aquatic > Non-marine Saline... | reverse complement strand
TAACAATACAGCATAAATCTGATGTTTTTTATGTTGATTTAATCCTAACTGGGAGGAATTTTATGGACTCACTATCTCAACTAAACATGGGACTTGGTAACATCCCCTTGCTTTCTGATGCGGAAACGCGATCAATATCAGCCGAAAACCCAAATGGCGAAAAAGCCGGTGGAGCAAAGGCTGTTCCGGGACCGGGCGCAGCAGATATGCTTGGCAAAGGCTGGAAAGTCCGTCCCTGCATAACTCTAGATGCAGGCTCAACAACAACATTGGCAGACATTGACGGCCCCGGCATCATACAGCATATATGGATAACCGTTGACACAAAGGCATATAGAGACACGGTCATTCGTTTTTACTGGGATGATGAAGATACTCCTTCTATAGAAGCCCCTCTTGGCGATTTTTTCTGCAACGGTCACGGATTGAGATATAACATAACTTCAATGCCATTAGCGGTTAATCCATCAGGTGGTTTCAATATTTATTTCCCCATGCCTTTCAGAAAACACGCAAAAATCACCATCGAAAATCAGCGATGGGAAGCCATTGGTGGATTCTTTTATCAGATTTCGTATGCTCTGACAGATGTTCCAGAAAATGCCGCATATTTCCATGCACAATGGAGACGCTCCGTAACGCCAAGAGAGTGTCCTGAGCACGTTATTCTTGATGGCATCAAAGGGCAGGGACATTATGTCGGCACTTTTCTCGCATGGACTCAGTTCTCCAATGGCTGGTGGGGTGAAGGCGAGATAAAGTTTTTCCTCGACGGAGACGGCGAATATCCAACTATATGCGGAACAGGAACAGAGGACTATTTTGGTGGTGCATGGTGCTTTGGTTCAACTTACTCGACAGCTTTTCTGGGCTATCCACTTCATCGCAAAGAAGCAGGCGAAGTGCCAAAGCATGGTCTGTATCTCTGGCACATTATGGATCCCATTAGATTCAAGAAGCAGTTGAAGGCTACAATTCAGGCTCTTGGCTGGTGGCCCAATGGAAGATACGAGCCGTTGACTGACGATATATCATCGGTAGGCTATTGGTATCAGGCAGAGCCTCACGCGCCATTCCCGAAGATGCTGGAAGTCCACGAACGCTGGCCAAGATAAACAAGAAAACACCGCCAAAACACAAAGAGTCCAAAATATTCTCTATGTGTTTTGGTGCCTTTGCAGCGACAAAACTTAACTGGGAGAGCAAAAAATGACACCTAGAGAGAGATTTTTGGAAACAGTCCTTTTCGGGAAACCCGACAAAATACAATATTCGCCGGGAGGTCCAAGAGAATCCACCCTTGCAAAATGGCATGAGCAAGGGCTACCAAAAGACAAAAGCTATATGTCAGTCCTCTATGAAACGCTTGGCATAAAACCAGATCCACCTGTCAAAGGTCCCGTCTATGGCGTAGGTGCGAATTTCCAAATGATGCCCAAATTTGAGGAGAAAGTTATTGAACACAAGGACGGTCATTATATCGTTCAGGATTGGATGGGCGCAATAACAGAGATTTCTGATAGATTTGATTACACCTACATCCGATCGGCAAAAGATTTTGTTACGCGAAAATGGCACAAGTTTCCCGTTGAGAATCACGAAGATTGGGAGGAAATGAAGAAACGATATAACCCAAGAGAGCCGGGCAGGCACAGTGCGGATTTGGTTGAGCATTGCAAAGCAATGAAAGATCGCGAGCATACCGTCGGGATTCATTTTAATGCGCCTTTCTGGCAGATAAGGGAATGGGTCGGAATGGAAAATCTCTGTATCATGATGCTCGATCAACCCGATTTTGTGCAAGAGATGGCAGAATTCTGGACGGATTTCGTTTCAAAGACAATGGAGCCTATACTAGACAATATTGCTCTTGATCAGGTTGGCACATCGGAAGACATGGCTTACAAGGCGCACAGCATGATTTCACCGGCAATGGTGAGAAAATTCCTCCTACCGGCATATAAAAAATGGAATTCTGAGATCAAGGGCAGTGGATGTCCGGTCTTCTTTATGGATTCAGATGGGTACGTTGGTGAATTAATTCCTCTCTGGATCGAAGGTGGAATCAACTATTCGGGACCTAATGAAGTTGCCGCTGAATGTGATATAAATGAGTTCCGCAAAGAATTTGGCACAAAGATGGCATACAATGGTGGAATTGACAAACGCGCTATCGCCAAAGGTGGAAAAGTTATTAAAGATGAGATTGATAGACTCCTGCCTGTGATTAAAAGCGGGGGCTTCATTCCCGGCTGTGATCACGGAGTTCCACCCGATATATCGTGGCCCAACTTCATTGAATACGGAAAATTGCTTGCTGAAGTAACCGGTTGGTTATAAATAGTATATGATGCGTGGTTATCCTATCACGCATCACGATTTCTATTTGTGTGGGCGGAGGATGGAATAAAATGAAGCCCGAAAGAATAAATATTACGGATAAGCAGATAGAGGATTTCTGTAAACAAAATCATATAAGAAAATTCGCCTTTTATGGCTCTATATTAAGGGATGATTTTGGTCAAGACAGCGATATAGATATTCTAGTTGACTTTGATTCAGAACAACCAATAGGCTTAATGAAAATGGCACGAATGGAAATCGAGCTGTCAGAGATGCTTGGGCGAAAAGTTGATCTGAGAACACCTGAAGATTTAAGCAAATATTTTAGAGATAAAGTTGTATCAGGGGCAGAGATTCGCTATGAAAGAAACTGATATTTTCCGTCTCAGACACATGCTTGATGCTTCCCGTGAAGCATTGTCATTTGCATCTGGAAGAAGGCGCATAGACTTAAACGATGATAGAGGTTTGGTTTTGATTTTGGTTAAGGAAATCGAGATTATAGGAGAAGCCGCATCAAAAGTCTCTGAGGAAACAAGACTGCAATTGCCAGAGATAGACTGGAAAGCCATAGTCGGTATGAGAAATCGCCTTGTGCATGTGTATTTTGATATTAATTACGACATTTTATGGACTACAGTAAAGTATGAAATACCTGAATTAATCAGGGAATTGGAAAAAGTTTTAGAGTTTTAGATGTATTCGCCCTCAAAAACAAAAAGCCCTTTGTTAGAAAACTCAAAAAAATCAATCCTTGAATACTATGATCAATGTTTGTATAATTAGATTGTTTCATACTATCATCTTGATGTGACTAATTTTATAAGCATTTTGGGAGTCAAAACTATGAAAAAGCCCTTCGTAATTCGCTATAAAGGTGGAGAGGAAAGATTCAGCCTAAGAGACATAGAGGATCATGGATACAAGGTCAAATTTAGAGATTTTGCCGAAAACATCCTTTCATTATCAACCACCGGAGGCAAACTTGCGTTAAATACCCATGACGACAAACTCGAAGCGGTAACTGTCGAGTGTTATCCTCCGAAGGATATTGATATTGTTATCTATAAAGGCAGTTGGGGAGAGGCGAAACTACGGAATCACGACACTATGGTAATTCCTCCTGATTTCGATCATGAGGCAGAGAATATATCCGATCTTCCCGTATCGCTTCTTATTAGCAATTTTATAGTTGAATAGGATTTTTGCAAATGACACCTAAGATAGCAAGCGTTATTACAGATGTCTGTAACGAACTCCCTTTTGTAAACTGGGATAGGTTTATCGATTGTGGAAGCATAATGGTCGTATTCGGCTGGATTGACAGAAAACAGGATAACTACAAAGATTTTGTCTCGATTGAGATAACTTCCAGAGGTCATGTTTCATTTACGACTTCATCGGCTGAATACAGTGAAGCAATCTCGGATATATTCGCTGGCTATGGCAGAATACCAAGAGAAAATCATCAACCATGCCAGCGCGTCGAGGACGAAGAATTGCTTGCGAATATCAAAAAAGTAATTAAAATTCGTGATAGACAGTAATAGGATTCATTTTAGTAATCCTCAATCTTTAATTTTGAATCTTTAATCAATCATTGGCACTTCCTATCAATCAAGGGGGGTTAAAAGATGCCAGTAGGAAACAAAGTATATTTTGGTCAGATCGCCGCGGGTGTTTGGGCAGACTGGGTTAAGGTTGTTAATATAAATATTCAGCCGGCGAGCGTGCAGGCGATTGTAAGAAATAATCTCGGTCAAACAGTATGGAACGCAAATAGTTCACTTCAACCCTTTCAGGCTTGGATTATTCCGGTGGATGCTGCTTTCCCACAGGACAATGTTTCGTTGACCGTAGAATCAAACGGACCGATCGTAGGCGAAAGGCATTGCCATCTAGGAACGGAGGTTCTCGCATTCCCAGGTGCTTCTCCAGAAGCAAAAACAGTTGGAACAAGGCTTTTCTTCCCTGAAACCGTATATGGTTGTAACGACAATTTCAGGTTGTTTAACATAACAGAATATTATGCCTTGGCTACAGTTATTTCAAGAGATATAAACGGATTCACAGTTAAGCGTTTCACCAACCAGATTGCGCCCTACGGTTTTTGGGTATTTCTGGACACAGATATAGGCAATGTTCAGGGAACACTGGAGATATTTTCAACACAACCTGTGGTCGGCGAAAGACATCTTCACTATGGAAACGGCGTAGCTGTGGGACAGTTGGGTCAGGTTCTCAGCTAGATAAACGGAGGTATGTATAATGCCACTAACAAACAGACTTTTTTATCCTCAAGTTGCCGCAGGTGTTTGGGCTGACTGGGTTCAAGTGGTCAATGTAAGCGGAGAAATAGCAAACATCAAAGCGATTGCCCGAAATCGGGAGGGAGTAATCTTCTGGACAGGCGAAAGAACCTCAAATCCCTTTCAGGGCTGGGTAATACCTGTAGAGCCTGCTTCGCAACAACAGGATTTGTCGCTTGAGGTCATATCCAATAAAGCTATCGTGGGCGAACGTCATTGCCATAATGGAATGGAAGTTCTTGCATTTCCCGGCGCATCCATTGAAATGGGAACTGTTGGCAAAAGGCTATTCTTTCCTGAACTTGTCGCAGAATGTCTTGACTGGTTTATTGTGTTTAATATCACCGATGCCGAAGCAAATGTCAATGTCATTGTCAGGAATGAGAATGGTGGTATTGTTAAACAATTCAGCAACAAGCTCAGTGCCATGGCATCATGGCCTTTTTCCGATAATGAAACAGGACGCGTTCAGGGAACTCTTGAAATTAATACAGACCAACTAATAGTATGTGAAAGACATCTTCATTATCAGGGAACATATCATCCAAACGGCGTTGCGGTCGGTCAACTCGGGCAAGTCATTGACATGGACCCTATGGCTCCTCCGATGGTTTGAGAAATATAAGCAAAAAACCATAATATCAGAAGCTAGAATTATCATCATTTTTGTCATGTAATTTATCATTTCTATTAATTGGAGGGATAGTAATGCCAGCGCCAACAAAGATATATTTTTCTCAGGTCGCTTCCGCTGAGTGGAAAGACTGGGTTCAGGTAATCAATGTTGATTTCGATCAGGCGAGAATATTGGCAGTAGCGCGCAACGAAAAGGGGGAGACTGTCTGGTCTGGCGAAAAGCAATTAGCACCTTTTCAGACGTGGTCCATCCCCATAGACCCCGTATCATTTAAGCAGGAACTATCATTAACTGTATCATCTGACATGGGTATTGTTGGTGAAAGACATTGCCATTATCAAACTCAGATTTTGGCTTTCCCCGGTGCCGCCCCCGAATTGAAGAATGTCGGCAGAAGGCTGTTTTTTCCCGAAATACGACCCAAAACTGCCGAATGGTTCAGGGTCTTTAATATAGGCATTGGTATTGCTAATATTAACATTATTGTGCGGGATACCAATGGAACAACCGTGAAGCAGTTTAGCCATCAGGTAAATCCGCAGTGCTTCTGGAGTTTTGTTGATACAGACCTCGGCGAAGTCTATGGAACAATGGAGATAATCTCCACACAGACAATATTATCAGAAAGGCATCTTCACTATGGAGATGACATAAAGGGGGTTGCTGTTGGGCAATTGGGACAAGCCCTTGATGTAAGCCCCGTTCCTACTAGAATTCACTTTGCGCAGATAGCCGCTGGTGCATGGGGAGACTGGGTAAAGATCATCAATGTTAGCAATGAAGATGCCAAATTACTTGGCGTGGCTCGCGATCTGGACGGACAGACTGTTTGGACGAATGAAAAGTCCCTACGTCCGTTTTCTGATTGGGTCGTTCCAATTGATCCCATTGCGGCAAAACAGGATTTATCTTTAACCGTTATGTCCGATAAGCAATTGGTCGGAGAACGTCATTGCCACCTGCAAACTGAGGTGCTTCCGTTCCCCGGCGCAGCATCGGAAATGGGAACTGCGGGTAGAAGATTATTCTTCCCGGAACTTATTGCAGGAAGCTATGACTTCTTTAGAATATTAAATATAACAGACCAAGCCGCCCTTGTGAATGGCATCATAAGAGACTCAAACGGTAGCGTAATCAAGCAAATATCCAGTCAGATTCCACCATTTGGATTCTGGACATTGCGTGACGAAGACACAGCAAACACAGCGGGAACTCTCGAAATAATGTCAACACAAATAGTTGTAGGTGAGAGGCATCTACACTACGGCCAGCAATTTCATCCCGGTGTCGCTGTGGGTCAATTAGGTCAGGTATTGGATTAGCGATTTAAAGATTAAAAGATTCAAAAATTGAAAGATTAAAGAAACATAATCTTGGAATTTTTCCAATATTTGAATCTTGGAATCCATATAGGAGGTGTGGCGATGCCCGCCCCAACAAAAATATATTTCCCCCAAATAGCATCAAGCGATTGGGCTGATTGGGTCCAGGTAGTTAATGTCAGCAACGAGCAATCTCATGTTATGGCAATTGCGCGCAATGAAAATGCTGACTCGGTTTGGTCTGACGAGAAAACACTAAAACCATTTCAGGCTTGGGTCGTTCCTGTTGAGCCTGCTTCTGTAAAACAAGAGCTTTCCCTGACCGTATCTTCTGACAAAGGGGTCGTTGGCGAAAGGCACTGCCATCTTGGAACGGAAGTCTTGGCTTTTCCCGGTGCCGCACCTGAACTAAGAAATGTCGGTAGAAGACTTTTCTTCCCTGAAATAGTCGCCGGAAGCAGAGACTTCTTTAGGGTGCTTAATATCAGCGATCAACCTGCAAATGTTAGTGTTATTGTCCGTGATATAAACGGCAAAGTAACAAAGCAGTTTGGCAGAGACATTAAGCCATTAGGCTTCTGGAGTTTCTTCGATCAGGATGTGGGAAACGTTCAGGGAACCTTGGAACTCGTCTCCACTCAGGTTATCGTATCCGAAAGACACTTGCATTATGGAGAGTCATACAAGGGCGTTGCTATCGGTCAGCTTGCTCAGGTTATGGATGTAACCCCTACCCCGACGAAAGTTTATTTTGGGCAGATCGCTCCCGGCGCATGGGGAGATTGGGTTCAGGTCATAAACCACAGCGACGAGAGGGCAAAGCTTACTGCAATAGCACGCACCGAACAAGGGCAGTCTGTATGGACTAATGAAAAAGAGCTTGATCCATATCAGGGATGGGTTGTTCCTGTCGATCCTGTCGCAAATGAGAATGACCTTTCGCTATCAGTATATTCAAGCCATCATGTAGTCGGTGAGAGGCATTGCCACTATGAAAAACAGGTGTTGGCTCTGCCCGGCGCAAATCCAGAGACAAGAACAGCAGGTAGAAGGCTATTCTATCCCGAACTTGTGGCTGGTTCTGCCGACCATTTTAGAGTGCTGAACATTACCGATCAACAGGCTCTTGTAAACGCCATTGTCCGCAATACAGACGGCATCATCGTAAATCAGGTAAGTGGTAATCTCCCGCCATTCGGGTATTGGACTCCGATGGATGATGTTACCGGCAACGCACAGGGAACGATGGAGATGCTGTCAACACAGATCGTTGTAGGTGAACGACACTTGCATTATGGTCAGCAGTATCATCCGGGCGTCGCTATCGGTCAGCTTGGGCAGGTTATTGATTAGATAATGGCTTTTGGATTCAATTCTAACAAGAGTCCAAAAGCCATTTTCAGTGCCACTAATGTTGCTATCAATCCTTTCGATTTGGACCAATCATCCCTGCTTCCATCATTGAAAGCAAAGGAGAATCTTCTATCTCAAGCGGGAGAACTATCCTCGCCCGTTTTCGGCTGGATTCATAGGTTGCGAATATCAGCTCCGTTGCCTGCAATGCTTTTCTGCCACTCAATTCAGGTTCTTCGCCTGTTTTCAGGCAATCAATAAGATTGAGAACGGAAAGAACGGTATCGTCCCCCTTTGGCACGTCATCAAGGCTTGGTATTTGCCAGCCATCTGCGCCTTCGCCCATCACCCGAATAGCCGGACCTTCATGGACGTAAACCTCGATCATCCCTTTTGTCCCGATAAGTCTGTTATTACATCCTCCACCCGTTGCGCGACCTGTAACGAGCAAGCCATGGACGTTATTCTTCCATTTCACATACGATAATCCATCCGTCTCAAGCTGAATGGCAAAGGCTGTATGTTCCTCTGCCCAGTTTATCTGTCCCATAACCCATTCGGCAGGCTCATCATTATTATAAAAGTTGAACATATCAAACCAGTGAGTTCCCCAATCAAACAAATTTGAGCAATATCCCTCAACCCGATGAAGCTGACCGATCGTGCCATCATTTGCGAGTTGTTTCGCTTTGACAAATGGCGCGCCGAATCTGCGTTGATGGCAGAATGTTATCACAACGTCATTATCCACACACGCCTGAAAAATCTTCTTTGATTCGCCCCATGTGGGAGCCATTGGTTTTTCCGCATGGATAACCTTTACGCCTGCTTTTATTGTATCCATTATTACTTGGTAGTGCAGTCCAGTCCACACGCAAACGCTGACTATATCCAGTTTTTCTTTCGCAAGCATCTCTTTATGGTCTGCATAAACACCTGATGCTGGAATTTTATGATTTTTTGCAAGCTCAATAGCATTTTCTTTCTTCGGATCGGCACAAGCGACTATCTTTGCATCCGCCGATGCGGAATAGCCATTGGCATGACCGCGACCGCGTCCACCACAACCTATAATCCCGACCTTAAACATTCTATTTTCCTTTCTCTTTATTGGACATAAACGCCCATACAATAATCGACTGGAATAAGATTTTTATTATGCCATATTCATGCTTTCGTTTCAATACCCAACATTGATTTTGGCACTTATTTCTTTAATTTTCCCCATGCAACAGACAGTATAAGACTATTGTCAATGGACATTTCTCCCCCAAGCTTCACATCATACATTTTGCTTGTGTCCTCCCATGCGCCGCCGCTTGATACTCCGCCTTCACCCGCAATCTCATAATCGTTTATGCACCTGCCAAAGCCGATGACCATTCCTTCGTGAAATTCCTCTATGCCTGTAAGGTCGGAGTTTAGCTCACCAATATTGATTCTAGCCTCTATTATCCATCCATCACCAAACTCCGCAGATGCGATCTCAGCATTTTCTGGTGATCCCATTGCCCTACCGCCATCGCCGGGGTTCCATCCCCATATCTCCGGATTTTCGTCATCAAAGTTGCCCGGTGAAAAGCCTATCTGGAAGTCATCATCTGAAAAGGCTGTCCTATTCCTATCACCATCCCTGTCTATATCAAGGTCGAATTGGACACCATCTTCAGCGTGTATTCTTTCTCCATGCTCACCTTGAATGAGATCGTCGTCATAAACCTTTACGGCGAAGTATAGGTCTCGCTTATCCCACATCATGTAAAAAATCCCGCTGCAATCGTCATAAGGCTGTAAAGCCTTGTCGCTAATGAATATAGCTGATGCGGGATTCCATTCATTAAGAATACCATCAATGATAATGTCCTCTGGAATCTTTGGGATGCTGACAAATTTTGTCGGCAATGCGATCTCCTCCGGAGTTTGTGATAGTGCCAAAGATGCCATTGCTAGCAAGAGAAAGAAAGAAATCAGGTGTCTATTTATCATTTTTTGCCCCTTATTGCCATAGTATGCTTCATTCTATATAGAAAAGCCTTGAGGATATGGGATCAAGTTTTACATAAAAATTATTGCCGTCATGTGCCAATTCCCTTTCATCGAATATATCATATACACGGTTGACCTTTCGGGGCAGATAAAATGTTCTTTCCCCTCCTGAGACAGTATGAATGCCCAGAAGACTTTGTGACGCATATATTATATCGCCATCTTCATTATACAGATGCACATTGGCGAAGCGTGCAATCCCACGCAGAACAGATGCCGGAACGTTCGGCGATGCAATATATATGGATGTCCATTCAGGAAAAGCTTTGACGCCCATTCCGGGCACGCAGCTTCCCTGAGAATAAATCACCTGACCGAGAATTTCCGCTTCATCGTCCTCAAGATGAAAATGTGGGGAAATAAGTCTTTCCGTTCCCCAGAACATATCCTGCGGAAGCCTGTTAGTTATGGGATGCGTGAAATTCGTTATATGTGCAAAAGAACTCCACGGCTGTTTGCCCATGCCAAATTTGAAGCCTGTCAGATCAGTCATATTATCAAGCGAGCCATCTTCATCAATATATCCAGCCCCATAGAGCCATAGAGCGACACGATTATCTCTCCGCAATTGAGCCTTTAGGGTATCGCGACGTTTCTTGTCTAGGCGAAAAGCATTAAGAAAAATATAGAGTTTATACGGCTTCAGTTTTCC
>Ga0257142_1000116_pt1 | contig 10684 bp, 10 predicted proteins | sample saktaT_11_FD_193541 | JGI IMG/M metagenome (GOLD analysis project Ga0257142, IMG submission 193541) | Metatranscriptome of saline water microbial communities from Sakinaw Lake, British Columbia, Canada - sak_2011_1_27_40m (Metagenome... | ecosystem: Environmental > Aquatic > Non-marine Saline... | reverse complement strand
TTTTTAATGTATATACACGTTATAAAAGCTTTGATCTCAAGGAGTTTTTGGTATCACAAGATTTGGTGAATTTTTTCACTAAAATTTTGATTCTGTCCAGATAAAACGTTGTTTGCAGAACCTTTGTGATTCCTATAAAAGTGAGCCCTTTTCATCTCTTTCTGAGAGAAAAGGGCTTTTTGTTATCGAAACTGATAGGGGGTGTTCACAATAAGAAGCGATGTAACAAAAAAGGGATATGAGAGAGCTCCGCATCGTGCTTTGATGTATGCAACAGGTCTGTCAAAAAGCCAGATAGACAAACCGTTCATAGGATTGGTATCGAGCTTTACAGAGCTTATTCCCGGACACGTCGGCATGAGAGAACTTGAAAGGTCAATAGAAAAAGGGATAAATGCTGGAGGAGGCACATCGTTCATATTTTGTGTTCCCGGCGTATGCGATGGTATCGCTATGGGACACAGTGGTATGCACTATTCGCTTGCGTCCAGAGAACTTATCGCAGATATGATTGAATCCGTTACACAGGCTCATGCTTTGGATGGGCTGGTATTGCTGACAAACTGCGACAAGATTACTCCCGGCATGTTGATGGCGGCGGCAAGGCTCGATATACCTTGTATTGTCGTAACTGCGGGTCCAATGCACTCCGGCATGTATAAGATGAAGCGAAGATCGCTGGTCAGAGATACCTTTGAGGCGGTCGGGCTTTACAATGCCGGCAAAATCACTGATGAGGAACTCGAAGGCGTTGAGATGTGCGCATGTCCCAATCAAGGCTCATGTCAGGGACTTTATACCGCTAACACGATGGCTTGTATTACAGAGGCGATGGGAATGTCTATGGTCGGATGCGCCACTGCTCTTGCCGGAATGGCTAAGAAACAAAGGATCGGTTATGAAAGCGGAGTGCGAATCGTTCAGTTGGTTGAGGATAACGTTACCTCCAGAAAGATTATGACCAGAGAAGCCATCGAAAACGGAATCCGCATGGATATGGCACTTGGTGGTTCGACCAACACAGTGCTTCATATACCGGCAATTGCCCATGAAGCGGAAATAGACCTCCCACTTGAGGTTTTTGATAAAATTAGTAAAGAAACTGCTCACATTACAAAACTTGAGCCTTCCGGAGATCATCTCATGGAAGACCTTGAATATTCTGGTGGCATACCCGCCGTTATGAATGTTATAAAGGATAAACTCAATGACAATATTACAGTGAGTGGTCTAACAATAAAGCAGATCGCCGAGAATGGATTTGTTGAAGACACTGATGTGATCCGAAATGCCGAGACTGCGTATAGCAAACAAGGCGGACTAGCCATCCTTAGAGGTTCGTTAGCACCTGATGGCTCAGTCGTCAAACAGGGCGCAGTAAATGAAAAAATGATGAAATACACCGGCCCCGCAAAAGTTTACGACAGTGAGGAAATTGCCATGAGAGCGATCCTTGACGATGAAGTCAAATCGGGTGATATAGTGGTTATTCGCTATGAAGGTCCGAAGGGCGGTCCCGGCATGAGAGAGATGCTACTTCCGACAGCGACTATCGTTGGAAAAGGTCTTTCTGATAGCGTCGCATTGATCACTGATGGAAGATTCTCCGGTGGAACGAGAGGTCCCTGCATCGGTCATGTCTCGCCAGAGGCTATGGAAGGCGGACTTATCGCTATCGTTAAAGATGGTGATATGATCAGCATAGACATCCCAAACAGAAAGCTTGATCTTCTGCTGTCTGAAGAAGAGATAAAAGATAGATTTGCAAAATGGTCACCACCTGAACCTAAGATCAAAACTGGTTACTTAGCCAGATATGCAAAGCTGGTCAAATCTGCCGGTACAGGCGCAGTGGTGAGTTAGAGTAAGCATATAGGGATATGGGATTAATGAATGCTAAATAATTATTCGGGTAATGGCTTTATCGGCTGTAATCATTTTTACCCACCCCTTAATCCCCTCCCTAGAGGGGAAATAACCAAAACTCCCCTCTTTAGAGGGTTTGGGGATGTGTTAATTCCTTATTGCTGATTACCCGATTATTTTCTTAAAATTCATTAAGCCTATAACTCCCGACGAAACGAGGTGTTTCAATTTTGAAGATGAGAGGTGCAAAGATACTTCTTGAGAGCCTGAAACAAGAAGGCGTAGATGCGATTTTTGGCATCTCTGGTGGATCAGTCATAGATATTTTCGATGCTCTCTATGATGAAAAAGAGATCAGGTATTATCTGACCTGTCATGAACAGGGAGCGGCTCATGCGGCGGATGGCTATGCTCGAGCAACTGGAAAAGTAGGCGTCTGTATTGCAACATCGGGACCGGGTGCGACAAACCTTGTAACCGGAATAGCTACTGCTCACATGGACTCAATACCTATGGTTGCAATCACTGGTCAGGTATATTCAAACCTTATAGGAAACGATGCTTTTCAAGAGGCTGATGTTACAGGCATAACCCGTCCTATCACCAAGCATAACTTTCTGGTGAAGTACGTTGAGGAACTAGCTACAACTGTAAAAGAAGCATTTTATATTGCAAGAACCGGCAGACCGGGACCTGTGGTAATAGATATTGCCAAAGATGCTCAACAAAAAGAGACGGAATTTGTCTATCCGAAAGAAGCGAACATAAGAAGCTACAAGCCTAACTATGAGGGACATCCCAAACAGATCGCCAGAGCGGCTGAGATGATTAACAATGCCAAAAGACCAATAATCTATGCCGGAGGCGGGGTTATTCTGTCAATGGCAAATCAGGAAATGTTTGAGCTGGCTGAAAAGGCAAGAATTCCGGTTACAACAACGCTAATGGGCATGGGCGGTTTCCCCCAGACGAATGAGCTTTCTCTTGATATGTTGGGTATGCACGGCACTGCCTATGCAAACAAAGCCATCAGCAATTGTGATGTTTTGATTGCCATAGGAGCGCGCTTTGACGACAGGATCACGGGTAGAACAGATAAATTCGCACCAGATGCCAAGATCATACATATAGATATTGATCCAACAGCCATAAGCAAAAACATAAAAGTTGATGTTCCGATAGTCGGCGACTGCAAGAGTGTGCTTATAGAGCTAAATAAATTGATAAAAAAGCCGGATAATGACGAATGGCTAAAGAAAATCTTTGAATGGAAAAAGATGTTTCCGCTAACATACGACCGTGAAAGCGATATTATAAAGCCGCAATACGTTGTAGAACAGATTTACGAGGTTACAAAGGGCGAAGCCATAATAACAACCGAAGTCGGACAGAACCAGATGTGGGCGGCTCAGTTTTACAAATTCACACAACCGCGAACATTCCTGTCTTCGGGTGGATTGGGAACGATGGGATATGGTTTCCCAGCGGCTATCGGCGCTCAGGTTGGTTGCCCTGACAAGCTAGTCTTTGATATAGCCGGCGATGGAAGTATCCAGATGAACATTCAGGAACTAACTACTGCCGTTGCATACAAACTGCCCGTCAAGGTTGCGATTCTCAATAATAGATTTCTCGGCATGGTTCGCCAGTGGCAGGATTTGTTTTTTGATAAACGTAGATCCGGAACTGATCTTGAGCGAAACCCTGATTTCGTGAAGATCGCAGAAGCTTTCGGGGCAACTGGCATATTTGTTGATAAACCTGAGGAAGTAAAACCTGCTATTATAAAAGCTATCGAAACGCCGGGACCGGTTTTCCTGAACTTCATTGTTGATAGATACGAAAACGTTTTCCCGATGGTTCCAGCGGGTGCAGGTTTGGAAGAGATGATAGGAATAACTCAGGGAATGGCATGAGGAGGATTTGGGATTTAAGATTCTAAGATTCTAAGATTCTAAGATTTCAAGATTTTAAGATTGTATTTTCTCGATCTTCTAATCTTCCGATCTTCTAATTTTCTAATTTTCTAATCTTTTAATCTTCTAATTAAAATGAGGCATACAATATCTGTTCTGGTTGAAAATAAATTTGGCGTGCTTGCGCGTGTAGCTGGTCTGTTCAGCGGCAGAGGCTATAATATTGACAGCCTTAATGTTGGTGAAACAGAAGATATAACTGTGTCAAGAATGACCATCGTTGCCAGAGGCGACGACCGAATAATTGAGCAAATCAACAAGCAGTTGAATAAACTTATTGATGTTATCAAAGTTACCGATCTTTCAGAAGAAGCGCATGTTGAAAGGGAACTTGTCCTAATTAAGGTTTCCGCTACTGCAAAGGCGAGATCGGAAATAATACAGCTTGCTGATATATTCCGAGCATCTATTGTTGACGTCAGTCATGAAACGTTAATCATATCAGCCACAGGCGATGAAGATAAGATAAACGCAATGATTGATATGCTACGTCCATACGGGATCAAAGAGATTGCCCGTTCTGGTAAGGTTGCTATATCCAGAGGACGTTAGCCCAAGACCCAAAAAGGAGGATAAATAATGGCTCTTATTGATTTTGGAGGCGTTAAAGAAGAAGTCGTAACTCGCGAAGAATTTTCTATGGATAAGGCTCGTGAAATACTGAAAGATGAGACTATCGCAGTTATCGGATATGGCGTTCAGGGTCCTGCTCAAGGATTGAATATGAAGGATAACGGTTTCAACGTTATCGTTGGTCAATCCAAAAAGTTCCCGAAGGACTGGGATAGAGCGGTTGAGGATGGCTGGGTTCCCGGCAAAGACCTTTTTGAGATGGAAGAAGCCGCCAAGAAAGGAACGATCGTTCAGATGCTCGTTTCAGATGCCGCCCAGAAAGCCATTTGGCCAGCTATCAAAGCCCAACTGAATGAAGGCGATGCGATCTATTTCTCACATGGATTTTCCATAGTTTACAAAGAACAGACAGGCGTTATTCCACCTGATAACGTTGATGTTCTATTGGTTGCCCCGAAAGGTTCAGGAACTTCCGTGAGACGCAATTTCCTATCAGGAGCAGGCATCAACTCAAGTTTTGCTGTTGCTCAAGATTTTACAGGAAGAGCTAAAGACCGTTGTATGGCAATCGGAATCGCTGTCGGTTCGGGTTATCTGTTCCCGACAACATTCGAGGGTGAAGTTTACAGCGACCTGACCGGTGAGCGTGGGGTTCTCATGGGCGCACTGGCTGGAATGATGGAAGCCCAATATGAAGTCCTTCGCAAGAACGGACATTCACCAAGCGAAGCCTTCAATGAGACAGTTGAAGAATTGACCGAAAGCTTGATCCGACTCGTTGGCGAAAATGGTATGGACTGGATGTATGCCAACTGCTCCGCAACAGCACAGCGCGGCGCACTTGACTGGAAGCCAAAGTTCAAGGAAGCCGTCCTGCCCGTTTTCAACGAGCTTTATGAGAAAGTCAGATCCGGCGCAGAGACAGCACGCGTTCTCGCAACCGGAAGCCAGCCCGACTATCAAGAGCAATTGCATAAAGAGCTTGAGGTGATTCACAACTCAGAGATGTGGCGCGCCGGACAGGCAACCCGCGACCTGAGACCGAAAGAAGCCGCCAAAGGCGATATTTCAGCAATGAAGGGCGTTGGCGGAAGAAAGATATAGTGTAAATAAAAAAAGGTTGGGTTTTTGACCCAACCTTTTTTTGGAGAAAACCATGAGTAATGCAAAAGCAGTTTTTCTTTCAATAGTATTAACACCTAATAATGATGGTTATCTAGCATCAGTACCGGGAATTCAGGGCGCTTTTGCCGAAGGTGATACAATCGAAGAAGCTGTTTTTAACTGTATTGATGTAGTTAAAATTATTGCCGCATATCGTGCAGAACGAGGTGAAACTTTGGGATTCAATGAAGTTGAAATTACCCCTGACACACAAATGACAATTGCCATGCCTGTTGGAGTTAGCTGATATGCCTGAACTTCAGGAATTGTAATTTCCCCATCTTTTTATATCTATCACTAAAAAAGTGTTTTAGTTATTTTATCCACTCCGTCTATCAATTCTTCAATTTTTTCTTTTTCTGGTTCTCTTTCTTTGTTATGGTCACACAAGTTTCTTAATTCACCTAAAAATTGTATAAAACGTGAGGTTTCTATTTCAATAACATTATCATTTTTCAGCGATTGATTAAAGTCATTAATTGAAGGATATTTGTATTTACTCTTAACCACCACTTTATTATTTTCGCATACTTGAGCCAGATGCTTTTCCAAAACGACGCCTGCAACAGCACCCGCACCACGAACAAAGCCTTTTTCATTCAACTCTCTAGCCGAATCAAGCTCGGAATTAAATAGGTCTGCCTGCACCAATTGTTTTATGTCAAATAATGAGCTTTCAAATCTTTTCTTTACTGATCTTAATATCTCCAATTGTTGATTAAATTTTCGTATTGCCTCAATTTTCCCAACTCTCCTATAGCTTTCTATATATAACCCGTGAAGATAATCAGATATGGTATAATTTTCAGCATTAATCTCTTTTCTTTTTGGTTTTGGTTTATATAATTCCTCAAAATCATCGAGTCGTTTTGGTAATAGCTGTTCTATACAAAATAAGGCTTCTGTATACCATGATTGATAGCTTTCATCAAATCTTGGGGCATCTTCTAGGTCTGGTAGGTTTGGAAATTCTTTATGCTTTTCTTTAAATTCATCTGGATAACATTCTGATGATATAACAATCAAAAGCGACATCCCCTCATCGATTAATCTATCCAAATCATTTTTATATCTTTCCAAATTTGCTATCATCTTATGATAACCTCAAACCTAAAGCATCTGCACATTCCTGAACCTTGCAGGGGCGGCACCGTGAGACATCTCAGCAGTCTGACCGGGCTGACCTTTCCCGCAGTTCGCTACTCCCCACAGGACGAAATGATTTTTATCGCATATCGCATCGCATGAGTTCCAGAATTCAGGAGTTATGCCCTGATATGTCGGATTTTTGAGGATTCGGGTCTTTTTACCGTTCTTGATCTCCCATGCGATCTCTGTCCCAAACTGGAAGTTGAGTCGCTTCTGGTCAATACTCCAGCTTTTGTTTGTGTCAAGATAAACTCCGTCTTTGGTATCAGCGATAAGGTCGTCAAGCGTCCATTCGCCGGGCATGAGGCTTATGTTTGTCATACGGATAAGCGGGATTCTACCCCAACCGTCTGCGCGCATTGCGCCTTTGCTTCGTCCTTCATCGATAACAGGCGCAGTCTCTCTTGACGTTAGATAGCCGACAAAAACGCCATTTTCTATCAAGTGCCACTTCTGCGCTTCCACTCCCTCGTCATCATATCCGATGGTCGCAAGTCCATAGGGGAGAGTTGAGTCGGCAACGATGTTGACTATGGGTGAGCCATATTGTAACTTACCGAGTTTATCGGTAGTAACAAAGCTCGTGCCTGCATAGTTTGCTTCCGTCCCAAGCACCCTGTCAAGCTCTGTGGGATGACCAACCGATTCGTGTATCTGTAATGATAGCTGTGATCCGCTTATGACTAAATCGGTTTTCATCTCAGGGCATTTTGGGGCTTTGACCAATGCTGCGGCTTCCTCCGCTACTCTTTGGGCATTTTCCAACAGAGGCGATTCTTCCACCAGCTCATATCCTTTGGACATTGTGTGCCATCCATGAGAATCGGGATATGAACGCACCTGCATATCACCGCCACCAACCGCAGTGGCTGTATAACCAACCGCTGTTCTTAGCAAATCCTGTTCGATGAAACTTCCGTCTGTGTTGGCAAAGTATTGGAGTTCGCGGACAAAACGCATCTGCGATCTGGCGACCTTTATATCTTTGACTCTCATCACTTCTGAGTTAATTTTCAAAAGCAGATCGATCTTTGTCTCCAAAGGGACATTGAACGGGTCTTTTAGATATGTTGAACGCCAGACATCCACGTGAGCGGGCTCATTCGCAAGCCGAACATTTTCCTTTTTTGTAAGAGCGCTTGCCTTAGCGATCTCGACTGCTTGGGCAGAAACGCGCTCAATCTCGGACTTTGTAACCTTACTGCTGGCGGCAAATCCCCATGAACCGTTTGCAATTACACGCACCCCAAAGCCTTCGTCTTCGGATTTATTTACATCAGCCAGTTTTTCGTTTTTGGCGGATATATATTCGTATTTTGTCCGAATAATTCGTATATCAGCGTAAGTAGCCCCAAACTGCTTTGCGGTATTTAACGCTAAGTCAGTAAACTCTTTCAAAGGAAAAACCTCCTATAATAATTAAAGATTGAGAATTAGAAGCTATAGTTAGCTTTTATGAAATCCTCAATCTTTAATTTTGAATCTTGGCTATATTAGTTTTTGATCTTGCCCCAAGTTGTTGTAATTGAACCTTCGCTTGAAACAGCGGCGGCAACTTCTGGACCAACATCCATGAGTGATTTTATCTCATCCTGACTCAAGGCTCTCTTGAATATGCAGAAATCGTCCATCAGTCCGGCAAAGGGTCTTGCGTCGTCAATGTTTCTTCCAACCCTTGCGCCCAATCCCCAGTCGGCAGCGATCTGTACATTTCCGGCTGTATCAATCTCGCTAATCAGTTCACCATTCAAGTATAGTATGGCTTTGTTATCTGCGGCACTATACACACCAGCGAAATGTATCCACTGATCCGGATTCCATTGACCTTCTTCCATGTTAAATATGGTCGTGCCACCATAGGAACGAAGAAGCCATCTGACTTTTCCACCACCACGTAATTCGGGGTGGACAATCCACGTTTCATCAGAGGCACGCGCATTGAATATCGCTTGATTATCGCCTGTGCTTTCTGGATTCGCCCATGCACAAAGCGTCATGGCATCAACAGGGACATCGCCTGCGGGGAAATTTGCGCCATCCAGGTCAATGAAAGCACCCATCGTGAATTTCGCCGCTCCTGCGCGTTTCCCTCCGGCATCAGGAACAATGTCACCAACGACAGTTCCGTCATTTCCTTTACCAGAATCATCAGGAACGACGCCAGCGAAATTATCGAAGGAGTAATAGATCGAAAGGTCCGGGTCTGCCGCCCATGAAACGGCTGAAACAACAAGCAAAAGACAAATCGCCAACAAAGTATAACGCATAATTTTACCTCCTTATAGGTATTAAAAATAAAGTTACGACGGAAAAACATTTCTCCATCGTATCTAACGGGATTTTAGTTTACCCCAAGTTGTAGTCATATTTCCAGCGGGCGATACCGCTTCTGGTTTAATCATTTCGCCTGCACTTTTTTCCATAACGATTTTGATCTCTTCTTTGGTCAGAGCAACTTTCCAAACATTGATGTCATCCATGAGACCGGCAAACGGTCTTGCATCATCAATGTTTTTCCCGACCCTTGCACCTGAACCCCAGTCTTTGGCTATCTTAGCCCCACCATTGCCTTCGCCAACAACTTCGCCATCAATATACAAAGTTCCTCTTTTGCCATCGTAGGTGCCGGCATAGTGTTGCCAATTGTCATAATCCACAGCACCAGCAGTAAAATCAAATATGGTTGCGCCACCATCAGACCTTAATAGCCACCGAAAATTTCCACCGCCACCTTTGGATTCAGGGTGCATAATCCATGTTCCATCTGATGCTTTGGCATTAAAGATGGCATGATCTTGTCCATCACTTTTGAGATTGATCCATGCACAGAGGGTTATTTCATCTACTGGAATTAGCTCTTCAGGAACATCAGCCCCATGAACGTCAATAAATGCACCAGATTGAAATTCTGCCGCCTTCCCAAACTTGCCGCCATCAACTATATTTATTTTTCCATTGATGTCGCCATTAAGACCATTTCCTGATTGGTCAAGAACCGTATTGCCATCAAGCTGATCGAAGGTATAATAAAAGACCAGATCAGTAGCCTCTACGGCTAAACATAAGCTAGTAAAAAATAGGCATGTTAAGATTGATAAAAACAAAGCCAGTTTCATTTGTTTCCCTCCCAAATTGTAATGTAAATGAATTGAAAATATAGGATAGAAATATTGGTTTGGTTAGATAATCTCATAAAGCGAATTTCTTATCCGCGACCACAGTCTATATTACCACATAAGTAATCCATCTGTCAAATAAATTTATGTTGAGGATAAAAGCTTATGGGTTATTAGCCCATAAGCTAATATGACTATTCGCTGATATTCAGTGATGAATTATCAACGATGGTAACTTTTTTCATAACGTCGCCTTTTTGCACATTTTTCGCAACGTCCATACCTTCGATTACTTTGCCGAACACGGTATATTGACCATCGAGACTAGGCAGAGGTTTAAGGCAGATATAGAATTGACTGGTTGCCGAATCCACGTTATCTGGTCTTCGCGCCATTGCGACAGTGCCTTCAATGTGCTTCTGCGAGTTAAATTCTGCCTTGATTGGACTACCCGATCCACCTGTGCCGTCTCCACTTGGGTCGCCTCCCTGTATCAACAATCCCTTCTCTACCCTATGGAAAGTTATGCCGTTATAAAAACCTTTCTGGGCAAGCTTAATAAAGTTATCCACAGTGTTAGCCGCATCCTGTGGATAAAATTCTATAACCATACGACCACCTGTCTTCATCTCGATTATTGCGGCGGCATTGTCTCTTGATATTGTTTCCGACGGCATATTGGCGGTACGGGAAGCACATGAAACAGCAAATGCTGTTAGACATACGAGACCTAGACACATTAAGATATGAAGCTTTTTCATCATAACTCCTTCCTAAAGGTTGTTAATAAATTTAATCTTTTATTGGTAATTCGATCTCTGTCTGAGGAACGAACATAAA
>Ga0257142_1000112_pt1 | contig 10752 bp, 6 predicted proteins | sample saktaT_11_FD_193541 | JGI IMG/M metagenome (GOLD analysis project Ga0257142, IMG submission 193541) | Metatranscriptome of saline water microbial communities from Sakinaw Lake, British Columbia, Canada - sak_2011_1_27_40m (Metagenome... | ecosystem: Environmental > Aquatic > Non-marine Saline and... | reverse complement strand
GCTTTACCTGATTGCCGGGTTGCTAAAACAAAACGAGGGTCAGATATTCTTTGATGATGACGAAGTATCTGAAATGCCACCAGAAAAACGAGGAATTGGTCTGGTATTTCAAAATTATGCTCTTTATCCTCATATGACAGTCCGGGACAATATCCTTTTCCCGCTTCAGAACTTGAAAGTTGAAAAAGAAGAAGCTAAACGAAGAACAATTGAAATGGCTCAACTGGTAGGCTTGCAGGAAATGCTAGACAGAAAACCAAAAGAACTTTCGGGCGGGCAACAACAACGCGTCGCTATCGCGAGGGCCCTTGTAAAAAAGCCAAGAGTCCTTTTGCTTGACGAGCCGTTATCAAATCTGGACGCGAGACTCAGACTGCAAACTCGCGAAGAAATCAAAAGAATCCAAAGAGAAACTGGTATCACAACCGTATTTGTCACACATGACCAAGAAGAGGCCATGTCCATTTCCGATGAAATCGTTGTTATGAAAGACGGAGTCATCCAACAAATGGGATTGCCTCAAGAAGTATATGATCATCCTCACAATTTGTTTGTTGCCAAATTCCTTGGCAATCCACAAATCAATGTATTTGAAGGCGATGTCAAGGGCGGAAAAGTTTATATTGACGATATGCATATCGGATCTGTTAAACTTCCAGACCAAAAAGTTCAAATTGGGGTCAGGCCGGAAGGATTCCTTGTTGACGATACCTTGAAAAGCGATTTTAATTTCGCGGTGAATCTCGTTGAGACAATCGGTCGCGATACGACATTGATTATCGACATACCAAGCGACGAAGGCGGCTTGCTTGATAAAAAATCTTTTAAAGTAATTGTGGATGCGTCCCATCGAATTCAAACAGGCGATCTGGTTCATTTCACAGTCAAACCAGAAAAAATGCATTTGTTTGATTTAGATGGTGGCCTGCTAACGTAGCATATGGAAACAAAAAACAATTTAAAAGCTTGGTTCTATTTGGCACCAATGCTTATCCTGATGGCAGTATTTACTTTTTATCCGCTTATCAATGCCTTCATTATTTCTTTTTACAAGGATTATTTGCCACTTGCAAATAACGGAGTTGGTTCAATCACTGGATATACCCTTAACAATTACGCTGTTATTTTCAAAAATCAATTGTTTTGGAGAGCGATTCTTAATACGTTTGTTTTGGCCTTTGTTTCGGTTCCAGTATCTATCATGGTATCTCTTTTCATCTCGGTATCACTCAAAGCGATTCCAAAATTGAAAGGCTTTTTCCAAACCGTATTCTTCCTTCCGTATGTTACAAACGCGATTGCTGTAGGTATGGCGTTTGCCGTGTTGTTCCACAAAGACTACGGATTGTTTAATGTTGTTTTGCGTCTTTTCGGTATAACACCGATCGACTGGATCGGAGGAACAGCAAGCTGGTGGGCGCAAATGTCTGCCTTGATGGTATTTACCATTTGGTCAAGCTTGGCTTTTAAGATTCTAGTATTCACCAGTGGCTTGGAAAATATCGACAAACAATATTATGATGCCGCAAGAATCGATTCGGCATCTAAATGGACGATTTTCAAACGCATCACCGTTCCTTTGTTATCGCCTCTCATTCTATATATTTCGATTACATCTTTGATTGGCGCCCTCAAGGCATATAACTCAGTTATCGGTTTGTTCGGTGAAAAACTCGGCGGACAGCCTTACAGTATGATCACGATTGTTGCTTTCGTATACAAATATCGAGCCGACTTTGCTTTCCAAGGCTTTTATAGTTATGCGGCATCTGCTGCGATTATTCTATTCTTTATTACCCTGATATTCTCGGTTCTGCAGACTATGGTCAGCAGAAGCCGAGTTCATTACTAGGGGGGTGTAGAATATGTCTGACATTTATGTAAAAAACGAAAAATCATATCGAGCTAAAAAAATTACTTTCAACGTTTTGACCTATCTTTTTCTTATCGCAATTGCAATAGCGATCCTGATTCCATTTTATTGGATGCTTCTCACTTCAATGAAATCAGATGAACTGATGCGTCGAATTCCTCCGCTTCTATGGTTGAACCCCAAAGAGTGGCAACTTTCGAATTATTACAGACTCTTCGAGTTAGTAGCCAGCGGTCCAAGAAGAGGAGAACCACTGTTCCCGTTCTTCACTTATATGAGGAACACGGTTGTTATTTCAATCATTACTACAGCGGGAACAATGATTACAACGGTATTGTCGGCTTTCGCATTCGCAAGATTGAATTTCAAAGGTAGAGACATCCTCTTTGCGATTTTGATTGGAACTATGATGATCCCGGGCGAAATATTCATTCTCACGAACTTCCTGACAATCAACCGGATGGGTTGGTATGATATTATGAACCAATCGTACATGGACGTGATTTTCGCGATGACCTTGCCGTTCATGACCAGCGTCTTTTATATTTTCTATTTGCGGCAAACATTCAAACAGATTCCTAATGAATTATATTATGCGGCAAAAGTCGATGGAACCTCGAATTTTCAATATCTTTTAAAGATTATGATCCCAATCGCTTTGCCAACTATTATCACTATCACGATTTTAAATTCGATGGGAGCATGGAATGCATATATCTGGCCGGCCATGATCACCACCAAAGACGAATTCAGACTTGTCAGCAACGGACTTCGGGGTGCATTTACCGATACCGGAACAGGCAGAACCGACTATGGGCAACAGATGGCTTCGGCCACATTGGTTACCTTGCCTTTATTGATTCTCTTCTTTACTTTCCGCAAACAAATCATGCGCGGAGTTTCACGCAGTGGCATTAAGGGATAATTTTCAAAAAAGAATTTATCCACCAATACATAAAACGAGTCTTAAGGAGGACGCGAATGAAAAAGATTGTATTAGCATTAGTTACATTTTTCTTTATGTTTGTGATTGTTGGATGCGTTGAAGTCGTTACTACGGTTCCAACCACGACGCAAACACCAACAACGACGCAAGCGACTACACAACCAACGACTACGCAACCTACAACCACTATTAGTGGACAAACCACTGTCAGCGGACAAACCACAGCTAGCGAACAAACAACAGTTCCGACTACAGTGGCAACTACCACTACAATACCAAAAGTTATCATGGATCTTCCCGACGCAGAAGTCGATATCACTTTCTGGCACATTTATGGTGCCGGGAAATCGGCTGTACTCGATCAGTTGATTGTTGAATTCGAGGCAATGTATCCGAATGTAACGATTAATTCGGTTGCTCAAAGCGATTACAATACTTTAAGAGAAAAAAATCAATTTGGGTATATCTGTTGGTCAAGTGCCAACAATGGCACTTGGGTATCCGGATCACTTCGCCGCTTATATCACAACCGGGGCGGTTTTGTCTTTGGACAACTATATTAACAGCAACGTTGCCTATGAAGTTCTTGATTCAACTTCGTCAATCGTTAGCCAATTGGTGGATGTTGGTGTTGATTTGAATGATTTCCCGGAATCTTATCTGGCGGAAAACAATCAATACATCGGTGGACACTATTACTCGATGCCTTTTTCCAAATCCACTGAAACTATGGCGGTCAACCGCACTGTATTAAAAGCCCATGTAACCGAAATTAGAGCAATGGGAATTACCATATCTGATGAAGGGTTCCTATCTCATTCAACACCACTCACTTTTGCTCAACTTCAACAATTGAGTACAATTCTCGTTAATGAAACCGCGGTGACGGATGTAGCTAATTTCCAATGTGGCTATCTTTTAAACTATGATTCATCCGGAAATATGTTCATCAACATGAGCAGACAATGGAAAGCTCCATACACTAATTCAAGCGGAGCCATCCTTATCAATAATGATACAACCAAAAATATGCTTAATTACATCAAAGCTATGTTTAATGCAAGAACCTTTGTGCTTCCGGTTGTTTGGGGTCAACTTTACGGGTCTGCCAATTTTATTTTGGGAGATGTTTGTATGACTGTTGGCTCAACAGCTGGCGTGGCTTACAATATTCCGACCGGGACAGATGTATTGGAGAAGTTCGGAAAATTCGAAGTGGATTTTCTGACTGTTCCCCAAACCGTTACCGCATCAGATACGCCTGTAACAATGTCTAGCGGAACAAACGATTACAATATCACCGGAGCACTTTCAGCTGTACAACAAGGCCCGAATATCGGTATATTTAGTAGTGCTAATTCAAACCAAAAACTATTTGCTTGGTTATTTATCAAATGGCTGATGACCACTGAAAATACAGCAAAATGGGCAATGTCTACCGGGTATCTGCCTGCTAGACTTTCGTCTTACACTTCAGATGTTCAAATTGATTTGACTACTACGTTCAGCATCACCTATACAGAATTCATGCATATAGCACAGGATTACTGGACTGCTGACGGGTTGGTTACTTGGGAATTAACAGATGAAAGATGGGATTATCTCTATTCATCGATGGTTGCCAATGTGGCAATGAGTCAAACCTCATTCTATCAATACGACCCGGCTTTTGCTGCAGGTTCAGTAAGTTCGGGATCCGCACAAGTTCGTGTTGAAGCTGGATATTGCCTGGAAAACGTTTACACAGGAACATATAGCCCCACGGGAGCTTTAAGCTTCATGGTCAATCAGTTGATTTGGGGTTAAACAATCAATATTATCTAATTTGGTTTAAGGAATGGACAAAATGCATAAAAAACTAATGAAATTGCTTTTAATTGTCACATTCTTGATGGCTTTGGGAGGTTGTGGCGAGATTACCACGACAGCAACTACTGTTTCCGCAACCACCACCCAAACCGTTGAGACTACAACCGCCACTACAACCGCCACTACAACCGCCACTACAACTGCCACAACAACCGTTCTAACCACCGCAACTACATCCGCCATCGATACGATAACAACAATCGGTCTGGTGCAATTGCCTGATTTGACTGGAGAAAACAGAGAAAACATTACTAGCACTCTCACTGATTTGGGACTAGAGGTTAGTTTATATTTCGATGTTTCGATTATCTATGATGAAGACAGCGATTATGATAAGTTCATCAAGTATGGATCTCTCAAAGTTGTCGGGGATTTTGTGGAAATTGGTTCTACGGTAAAAGTTTATACATCACCTTTAAATCTTACCGTCAAATATTTGTATCAATTAGACGAATATACTGACAGCTTAGGACACCCATTACTGATCGATGATTCTGACTATACCGGTCAAGAATTCATCGCTGATGGTATCGGAGTCGCAACTGTAAATAGATATATTGACGGAGACACAACCTGGTTTACTAGTAACGGATCACCGCCTTTTTCGGTAAGGTATCTGGGAATTGACACTCCGGAATCGACAGCGCTATACGAACCATGGGGAAAAGCCGCTGCATATTACACCCAAGAAAAACTTGAGAATGCAGAAACAATTGTCTTGCAGGCTGAAGGCGAGCGCATGGACGGAAATGGTAGATATCTTGCCTGGGTATGGTATAGAGATACTGCTGAAAGTGATTTCGTCTTGTTAAACTTGGAACTTGTCGAATTGGCATATTCCAAAAACAAAGTTTCTTCTGGCTCCAAATTCACGACAATCCTGACTTTGGCAGACTGGGATGCTTCATTTACGAAAAGAAGAGTTTGGGGAGAAATTGACCCTGTATATGACTACAGCAGAGAAGGTAGCGAGATCACTATCGAAGCCTTGATGAATAACTTCCCTGATTGCGTAGGACTAAAAGCTATCATAACCGGAACAATTACTAAGAAAAGTGGATATAGTTTCTTTATCCAAGACGAAACGGGATATGGCGTTTATGTTTATGTGCAAAGTTTAACTCAAAGTTCTGCCCAACTTCAAGTTGGAGCGAACGTGACCATTGGCGGGCTTGTACCGACTTATTATTCAGGAAGTCCACAATTAACAAATTTCAACAAACAATTGCTTTGGGTCAACACACCGGGAGCTTCTGTTGAACCAATCACAATCACCTATGATGAGTTTACATTTGAAAGAATAGGAACGTTAGTTGAGATTGATGATCTCACGATTACTGGATTCAATTCAAATAATATTTATGTTCGCAATGATTCTTTTCAGACACTTGTAATAAGAATTGATGGGCAGCCAGGTTTGGATGCCGAAACACTGGGTCTTTCCGTCGGGAATGTTGTCAACATTGTCGGACCGTTGGGATATTATGATTATAATTTTGACAGTAATAATCTTAACTATGTTTATCTCAACTCCAACTTCCAATTGATGCTGACCGACGCTTCTGACATATTAGTTCAATAAGTAAAAAAAATATTTAATAGGAGGGTATTATGAATTTAACGATTAAAAGATTTGCTTTCATTGCAATTGTTTTTGCTGTTATGTTTTTTATTGCCGGATGTAATGGCGAAACTACAGCGGCAACAACGGCCGCTACAACAGCCGCAGCAACAACAACGGTAACAACAGCTGCTGCTACCACCACGACGGCAGTAACAACAACTGCTGTCACGACAGCAACTACCGCTGCAACAACAGCAGCAACAACAGCAACTACAACCGTATCAGAACTTTCCGACACACAGAAAGTTCAGGCGGTTTTGGATGCACTTGATTTAGGAACGATTACGGCAGTTACAGAAGACTTGACACTGCCAAATCCGACAACAGATGGCGTTTCAGTTACATGGGCTACATCTGATGCGGAAGCGATTACTAACACAGGCGTCATCACCGTTCCGTTGTATGGTAACGGAGATGCATCCGCAACTTTGACCGCAACTGCTACTTTGAATCAGGTTACATTGACAAAACAATTCGCAGTTACAGTATCAGAAGAAGCGGTTACAACTTATTTGAACAGAATCGGAACTTCAATTATCATCACTAATTCCGACAGCATCATCGCTAATTTCTTGTTGCCAGGTTCTTACGGCGCAGCTGCACTAACAGCGACCATCACATGGGAATCAAGTAACCTTACTGTCGCCACGGTTTCTACAACAACAAATGTAGATGGATTTTACACCATAACCATCGTGAGACCGAAAGTGGAAGATGGTGGAGCCAATACTACAGTTACTTTGACCGCCAATATCGCATTAGGATCTGATGATGTGAGTGTTACAAAGAGCATTCGCGTTATCGCAGAACCAGCGGCAACGGTCTATACTTCATTTGAAGCGTTGCATATCGCCTCTAGTTTAGGTGATTATATTGATACTACCGGAATTGTTTATTCAAGATTTATTGGAACAAACGGATACGGTTATTTCATGGTTGACGATCTTGGTAAATATTTGGCCGTTTATACTACTAAAGCCAATACTGAAGCCGTAGCTATCGGCGACGAAGTCAGAATCAAAGGATTATATGCGGTATACAATACGTTATATCAAATTTCTACTTTGACGCTACAGGAAATCGTATCTTCAGACAATGATCCAGGAATTACACCGATCGTTTTAGAAGATGCTTCTGATTTGTTGGATATTGATTATACTAGCAGATTGATAAATGGACAAACATATACAGTTACTGTTACTCCGCAACTCTTAGGAACTTACTTGAATGTTTATTTATTCCAAGGTGAAGACCGAGTTGCCTCTATTTATTACAATTCAACGGCTGATTCGATTAACGCTTTGAAAGATGCTGAAGGCAAAAAAATTACTATCGATGTCGTATTTTATACTCGTTATTCGGGATCAAGCAGTCTTGAGCCCGGAGTGCCTGAAATGTATGTAACTTATGATGGCGGAACAGATGGTGTCTATTATGTTCCTTTGGTCGGCCAAGAAGCATTAGATGCAGACACTGAAGCTTTGACATTATCTACAAGCGTTTATGGCGGACAACAGTTTACCTTACCAGCTGCAGGAGGTTATGATTCAGCAATTACTTGGGCAATCACCTCTGGAGGAACATACGCTTCAATAGCCGCTGGAGTCTTGTCATATGTAGAAGTTACAGAAGTACAAACAGTTGTAGTTCAAGCTACACTTACACTGCCTGAACTTACAGCGCTTACAAAAGACTTTACTATTACAGTTACTCCAATCACAACTTCGACAGTTGCTGCAGTACAAGTTGCTGCATCAGGAGCGATAATGCAAGTCGAAGGAATCGTTTACTTCTTTATCAATAATGGATTCTTCGTATTTGACGAAACCGGCATGCTATTTATTTATGCCCCTGCTCCCGCAGGAACTGCACTTGGAGACAAGTTGGTTATATTTGGAGGGGTTGCTTTCTATAATGGCGAATGCCAATTGTCAAGCCCGGTGGTAAAATCTACAACTTCTACTGGAAACGTTTATACTCAGACACCTGTCGTTTATGATTCTTCAGTTACCGATCCGGTATCTGGACAAATCTATACCATTACAGCAAGACTTGCTGTTGAAACTTCCGGAGGTTATACAAACCTATACGGATATAATGCAGCAGATGTCAAGATTTTCCAAATCTATTATCGTTCGACTATAAACGGGTCTTATGATGCATTATTGGCACAAGATGGAAAAGAAGTTACATTTGATGCAGCTTTCTATTATACATCATATGGAATGGTTAATTTCGTTTACCAAAACGGAGCTGCAGGAATTGAACTTACTGAAGCTCAAGAAGCTAAAGACGATGTTAGTGGAACCACTATCAAAACATCAGTTGTAAGTAACGAAGTTAATGTATTGCCCACTGTTGCGACTAATGGTTCGACTATTTCTTGGGCCTTGGCTACAACTACATATGCAACACTTAATGTTGCTACAATGACATATGCAGAAGTCACCGCGGCTCAAACGGTCACGTTAACTGCTACATTTACTTATACTGGAACGGGAGATCCGATTGTTACTACAAAAGACTATGTCGTTACCATTTCTACTTATGAAGAAAAATTGGCAGATGACAAAGCCGCTTTGACAATCGCTTTGACTGCAAAAGAGTTCGATGTCGTAAATCTTCCTGTTTTAGGAAGTAACGGGTCGGTTATCACTTGGGCGCTTGGTAGCGGAACTGCAACTTTGACTGCAGCTCAACTCACAATGGGTTATTCTGGCCTAGGATACAATGTGGTTCTTACCGCAACACTCACAATCACTAAAACTGATATGTCGACAATTACTGAAACAAAAGAATTCACAGTCGCAGTATCCCCGTTAGTTATTTCTACAATTGCTGAAGTTAGAGCTATGAGTAATGCAACCGCGGGCGTTAACGTCGAAGGCGTAGTTTATTACTTTATCAATAATGGATTCTTTATCTTTGATGAAACTGGAATGTTATTCATCTATAAAACAGCTCCAGTTGGAATGGCACTTGGCGATAAGGTAATCATAAGCGGGACAGTTGCATTCAATTATCCAGTAGCGGCTCCACAATATCAACTAGGTAGTGCAACGATAAGAACTACATTATCTGTTGGCGAGCCATACGCTCAGACGCCAATCGTTTACGTTCCTGGAGTTACTGAGCTATTATCTGGTCAAACATACACTATAACAACTTTGGTTGATACGGCCGGAAGCTATGGCAACGTATTTCTCTTTGATGGTGCAACAATTATAGCAGCGATTTATTATCGTTCGACAATCAATGATTCATATAACGCCTTGAAAGCCGTTGCGGGCGAAACGGTAACATTCAACGCGGTATTCTATTATGTGAATTATGATTCAGTACCAGACGCAAGCGTTCCATTCTTTGTTTACCAAGAAGGAATTGATGGAATTACTTTGACTGAACAACAAGCTTTGGATCTGGATGCAGCAAAACTTCCTGCCACTTTGGAATTGACAGATGATTATGTTGTACCAGCTCCAGTATTCGGATCAACTTACACAGTAACCGGAGTTACGGGCGATATTTTATCACTTATTGATTACACAACCACTCCCGGAACTTTAATCGTTACATTGCCGTCTGATACAGACAAAACAGGAACAGTTACAATTCAAGTTACAAACGGATCAGCAGTAGCTGAAGATGTTGTAATAAATGTAACCGTAAAAAAACCTGTTGTAGTTACTGACCCGACAGACTTATTCATTTCTGAATATATTGAAGGCTCTGGCACAACAAAGGCAATTGAACTTTTCAACGGAACAGGTGCTGCGATTGATTTGTCAACTTACACTTTAGAGTTATATTCTAACGGATCTCTTACTGTTTCACAATCTGTAACATTGTCTGGATCGGTTGCAAACAATGATGTATTTGTTATATATAACACTACAAATGCAGTAATTGTTGCAGCGGGAGATTTGTTAAACTCCGCAGTTATTAATTTTAATGGCAATGATATTATTGTTTTAAAGCATAACGGCACAGTAATTGACTGTTTTGGTCAAATCGGATTTGCGACTGACTTTGCAAAAGATGTGACTTTAGTTAGAAAAGCTTCCATTACAACTGGAGACACAAACACAGCCGATGCATTTGATTACTCTGTTGAATGGGATAATTATGCTATTGACACCACTACTTATATTGGATCGCATACCATAGCATAAATTTTATTTACTAGCTTTATTGAAAAATATTTAAAAAGGCACGGCATAATAAAGTGAACCCCATTTAGTGGACACGAAATAAAAAGACAAGACAAGAGATGTTAGTAGACACAGAGAACGTGTTTATTAACATCTTTTCTTTATTGTTCTTTTTACTGACCCACAATCCTGTCAGAATTGATATTTTTATAGAATAAGTGATTTAATATAAATATCCACAAAGGGGGGGAGAAAAATGGCAAAGAAAGGGCAGAAGTTTACAAAAATG
>Ga0257142_1000107_pt1 | contig 10863 bp, 9 predicted proteins | sample saktaT_11_FD_193541 | JGI IMG/M metagenome (GOLD analysis project Ga0257142, IMG submission 193541) | Metatranscriptome of saline water microbial communities from Sakinaw Lake, British Columbia, Canada - sak_2011_1_27_40m (Metagenome... | ecosystem: Environmental > Aquatic > Non-marine Saline and... | reverse complement strand
GCGTCTTTAAAATACACCTAACCCTTTGCTTTTTTCTCATATTCGATTTGCTAATCTTATTACTTTTTATTTTTAATAAGATATCATTTTCAAATATTTACTTTCATCCTATTTTACCATCTATTATTTCCAGCACTTTTTCTTTCTGTCCTTTTTCTTTTAGTAATATCTCCTTTATCGAAGAAGAAAGTTCTTTTTTTACTTTTTCATCTTTAATCATTATTAAATTAATCTTCACATTTAATATAGCGCTTTCCAGGGCAGCGTCTGCCATTAAGGCCGCAACTCCGGCATCGCTTATTACATTAATATTACCCTTTTCAGCCACTTCTTTAGAAAGACTCAGTACCTCCAGACATTTGTAAGCTACTTTAAGAGGAACTTTTGCTGTCTCAATTAGTGATTCTTGTATCTTTTCTGTCCTTATCTTTTTCTCATCTTCGGTTTCCTTGGGCATCTTGTAAGTAGCCATAAAATTATTAAAAGCCTTTACATCCTCTTCTATCAATTGGCTTAATTCATAGCGTAATTTTTCCGAAGAGCTTATAATTTTCTTGATATCTTCTTCTACATCTTCATATTTCTTCTTGCCAATGGTTAAATTACCTACCATGGAAATTAAAGCTGCTCCCAATGCTCCGGCCAATGCAGCCACACTCCCTCCGCCGGGAGTTGGTGAATTAGAAGCTAATTCGTTCAAGAAATTGTGAACTTTTTTGTCGGTTAACATTAATTTACCTCCTTTGTTATTAGTATATCGTATATAGTAAAGAGAATAGAAAACAGAAAATTAATTAGTATCGAGTATTAAGTATTACCTAAAATAGAAATAAAAAGATGTAGGGGCATACCTTGTACCTGCCCCTAATGGACAAAGGGTTCGATGAATCGAGCCCGCTAAAAAATTACCAGAATAACTCGGGTCGGATGAATCCGACCCCTACATTAAAAGCAATGTTAAATAAGAAAATATTTTTGAATTTCAAATTATCATTTTTAGCTTCAACTTTTTCGCTTAATAAAAAGATTCCTACACTCCCTACAGTTTCGCAATAACTAAAATCAATTGGTCAATTGGCAAATTGATTAATTGACTATTTTATGCGCTAAACGCTGTACGCTGTACGCTATTACTATATACGCATCACGATATACGCTTTATTTTATTAATTCAGAATTTTCGCTTTTTATATAACCTGTTAATTTTTTTAAATCAACTGTATCGATTAATACTTTCCGTCCTTTCCATCCCTTCATAAAATATATTAAAGATCTTTTTGCGCTCTCTTTAATATCTATAGAATCCATCTCCTTAAAGTGAAATCGTTCTTTTCTTTTTATTAAGAATAGGGTGGTAGTAGTTATAAACAGTCCGTCTTTATCAATAGCTATTGAAACTTTATTAGAAACCACCAATATAAAAAAGAATCCTAAAATTAACAAGATGCTTTGACGGCTAATAACTCCATAAATTATTATAATAATACCCGCTAATAAAGAGGAATATTCCATCCATTTCTTAAGCTCTTTAGGATTGTAAGTTTTAATCATTTTGATCTCCTTTAAGCAAAAAATTTAATTCTCCAATTGACCAATTAATTTAATTAGGCAATTAGTTAGTTATCACCTATACAATATTTTTAATTTTCTTTAAATCTTCAACCAGTAGAGGAATTACTTTAAATAAATCGCCTACAATTCCCAGAGTAGCAACTTTAAATATAGGTGCTTCAGGATCCTTATTAATGGCAATAATTCTCCTGGAAGTCTGCATCCCCACTAAATGCTGGATAGCACCGGAAATACCACAGGCAATATATAATTCGGGTGCTACTGTTTTTCCGGATTGGCCAACTTGTTGATGATGGGGTAACCATCCGGCATCGATAACGGCTCGGGAACCACCAACTGCTGCCGCTAATATCCCGGCTAATTCCCGCACCAAATAAAGATTGTCAGATGAACCTAATCCTCTCCCCGCGGATACAATAATATCTGCTTCTTCTAAATTAACTACTTCAGTAATTTCCTTTATGACTTCTATTATTTTGGTTCGAATAGATAAAGGATTTAATTTCGCCTCTATCTTAATTATTTCCGGAGGTTGAGAATTTGAGCAGGGTATAAATTTTTTAAATACATTGGATCTTACTGTAGCCATCTGAGGACGAGTGTATTTGCATAATATCTGCGCCATTATATTTCCACCAAAAGCTGGTCTGGTCTGAAGCAGATATCCCTCGTCGGTAATATCTAAATCGGTACAATCCGCAGTCAACCCAACTCGAAGTCGGGCTGCAACCCGGGGCGCCAAATCCCTTCCGGTATTAGTTGCTCCAATTAATAAAATATTGGGTTTATATTGAGAAACAAGACTAACCAATACCTGAGTATAAGCATCAGTAGTATATCTTTTTAAAGCTTGGCTTTCGACTAAATAAATTTTATGAATTTCATAGGAAGATAAATCTTTTACTAAATGAGAGATCTTATCTCCTGCTAATACAACAGCTATTTCTTGATTTAATTTGTTAGCTAATTCTTTAGCTTTACCCAGCAGCTCTAAAGAAACGGGTTTAATTTTCCCCTGGAGTTGTTCGATAAATACCCAAATTCCACGATAATTCGAGTAATCTTCATTGCTCAATCTTTCTCTTTTGATAGTAATAGCCCCGGTAGGACATAATTCTTGACACACCCCGCACATAGTACATCCTACCTCTATTATGGCTAATCTATCAACTATGATTATCTGATTAAAGGGACACAGATTGACACATTTCCCGCATCCGTTACATTTATTTATATCTACTGTTATTTCTGCCAAACTATACCCATCCCCTTTTAAAATATCTTTTCATCTTGTAAAAAATTTATAATCTCTTTTGTTGCATCTTTTGGCTCAAGTTTCACTATTTTACCCTTTTGATGCTGTTGGGGAGTAAAAATATTTACTACTTGTGTGGGCGAACCATCGGCTCCTAACTTAGCGGGATCTGCTTTTAAATCAGCTGCTTTTACAATTTTAATTTCTTTCTTCTTGGCCATTAAAATCCCTCTGATGCTCGGATAACGAGGTTCATTTAGAATTTTTAACACCGTAATTAATACAGGTAATTTGCACTGGATAATTTCGTAACCATCATCTGTCTCTCTATGTAAAATTATTTTCTTTTTATCTTCAGATATTTCTACTTTTTTTACATAGGTTATCTGAGATATTGCTAATTGTTCTGCCAGCTCAGGTCCAACTTGAGCAGTGTCTCCGTCAATAGCCTGTTTGCCACAAATAATTAAATCTGGTTTTAATTGTTTAATAACCAAAGATAAGGTATAGGCAGTAGCTAAAGTATCAGAACCAGCAAAGACTTTATCTGATATTAAAATTGCTTCATCTGCCCCCATAGCCAAGCATCTTCTTAAGGCTTCCTCCGCCTGGGGAGGACCCATGGTAACCACAATTAATTCTCCCGAATATTTTTCCTTGATTCGTAAACCTTCTTCTACCGCATTTTCATCAAAAGGATTAACAATTGAAGGCACTCCTTCCCTTTTTAAGGTATGAGTTTTAGGATCAATCATTACCTCACTTATCTCCGGAACCTGTTTTATACAAGCTACAATCTTCACTTATGTAATCCTTTCATAAAATTGTTAAAATATCTGCAAATGTTTTCAAATAATATTGCAGAATACTTTTTTGTTAATATTAATTGACAAGGCACTTTCTCTGCTCACTTATAATCCACTGTTTTTCTTGCTCTTTAAATAAGCCTCGATAAAATAATTTATTTCACCATCCATAATAGCCTGTAAATTCCCACTTTCTGCATCTGTTCGGTGATCTTTTACCATCTGATAAGGATGGAATACATAAGAACGTATCTGGCTTCCCCAGGCGATATCTTTCTTTTTTCCGCTAATCTCCTTTAAATCTTCGGCTTTTTCCTTTTGATAATGATCGAATAATCTCGCTCGTAAAATCTTCATTGCAGTCATTTTGTTACTGTATTGTGATCTTTCATTTTGACATTGCACTACAATATTGGTGGGTAAATGGGTTATTCTTACAGCAGAATCAGTGGTGTTAACATGCTGACCCCCTGCTCCGGTGGCTCGATAAGTATCTATTCTTAAATCTGATTCCTTAATCTCAATCTCTACTTCTTGATCAACTTCAGGGATAACTTCTACCGAGGCAAAAGAGGTGTGTCTTCTCCTATTGGCATCGAATGGAGAAATTCTAACCAAACGATGTATTCCCTTTTCGGCTTTCAAGCATCCATAGGCATGGCTGCCACTAATTGTAAAAGTTACATTCTTTATCCCGGCTTCATCACCCGGTGATATTTCTAATATTTCAGACTTATAATCGTTTTTTTCTGCCCATCGTAAATACATCCGGAGCAGCATTTCTGCCCAATCTTGAGATTCTGTACCACCAGCACCTGGCCGAATAGTAACTATGGCATGGTTAATATCATATTTGCCATCAAACAAAATAATTAATTCTTTTCTTTCAATATCCTTTTCTAAAACCTCAACTTTTTGCTCTATCTCTTCCCAAATTTCTTTTCTGTCTTCTTCCAGATTGAGCTCCAAGAGTATGGCTAATTCTTCCAAATTATTTTTTAATTTATTAAATTCGACTATAATGTTTTTTAATTCTTTAACTTTTTTGGTTACTTCCTGAGCATTTTCCTGGTCAGACCAGAAAGAACCTCTGGACATTTCATTTTCTAATTTTTTTACTTCTTCCTCTTTCACAGATAAGTCAAAGATAAGCCCCCATTTCGTTAATTTTATTATGAAGCTGTCTCAGTTTATTTTGCAATTCCTCTATCACATTATCCACCTTCCTCTCTGTTTCAATATTTTTTAATTTTGATTTTACCCTACAAAAATCTTCTCACTATTACTTAAAATAAATTTAGATTACTTCGCTATCAGAATTTTAATAAGTAATATAACTTATAATTTTTCCATTAAGCGAAATAATCACTAAAGGAATCTTAAATAATTATATTATATATTTTTTCCACAACAATGTTTAAACTTCAATCCGCTGCCACAAGGACAAGGATCATTTCTACCTGCCTTTTTCTTCTTTTTTCCTTCTTCCTTTATTAATCCTTTCCTTTTTTCAGAAGGCGATTCTCCCACTTGATTATTGATCACAGGTGCAGGTTCTTCTCTTTTTGTCCGGCTAATTCCTTGCGATTCTTCTTTTTTAAGTCTGACTTTATAGATAAATTTTACTACTTCTTCTTTTATGCTATTGATCATACTTTGAAACATATTATGGGCTTCAAAATGATATTCCATTAAGGGATCTTTCTGTCCATAAGCCCTTAACCCTATTCCCCGTTTTAATTCATCTAAATTTCGTAGATTATCTTTCCATTCCCGATCTACCACCCGGAGCACAATCATCGTTTCAATCTGTCTCATTAAGAGTGCGGTAAACTCCCTTTCTCGTAATTCATATATATTAAAGGCTTTTTCGGTTAGAATATTTTTCAACTTGGCAATAGATAATTTAAGAATCTCTTCCTTGGGAATAATCAATGAAATAGAGAAAATTTGGTTAACATGGCTTTTAAGTCCTGCCCAATCCCATTCCTCCGGATAAATTTCTTTATTGGTATAGCTCTGCAATATATTTTCAACTGTATCTTTTACCATCTCCAAAATATAATCTTTAACATCGTTACTTTCTAAAACCATTCTCCGCTGCTCATAGATTACCTTCCTCTGGTATTCCATCTCATTATCAAAATCTAAAAGCTGTTTTCTTATCTCAAAATTTCGCCCCTCTACCTTTTTTTGAGCACCTTCTATTGATCTGGTAACCAAAGGATGTTCGATGGGAATATCCTCTTCCATGCCTAATTTTTCCATGATTCCCGATATTCTGTCAGAACCAAAAAGCCGCATGAGATCATCTTCCAGAGAAAGGAAAAAACGGGAAGAACCGGGGTCACCCTGTCTACCCGATCTACCCCTTAACTGGTTATCAATACGTCTGCTTTCATGCCTTTCAGTTCCTATGACATGCAAACCTCCTAACTCGGCCACTCCTTTACCCAATACAATATCGGTTCCTCGCCCGGCCATGTTCGTGGAAATAGTTACATTTTTGCCCTGACCCGCCTGGGCGATTATATCTGCTTCTCTTTCGTGATTTTTTGCATTCAGGACATTATGTTCAATATTTTCTTTCTTTAACAATTTACTCAATGTCTCTGACTTATCGATCGATACTGTTCCTACTAAAATAGGTCTCCCCATCTTATGAACTTCAATTATTTCCTTAATAACTGATTTGAATTTTTCTCTTTCAGTCCTGTAGATAATATCTGCGTGATTATTCCTGATTAATTCTTTATTAGGAGGAATAACCACTACCGGCAGGTTGTAGATATGGGTAAATTCCTCCTCTTCGGTTTTTGCTGTACCGGTCATCCCGCTAAGTTTTTTGTATAATCTAAAATAATTCTGGAAAGTTATAGTAGCCAGTGTCTGACTTTCGCGGGCAACTGCCACTCCTTCTTTTGCTTCGATAGCTTGGTGGAGACTATCACTGTATCGTCTCCCAAACATTAATCTTCCGGTAAATTCATCTACAATAATCACTTCTCCATCTTTTACTATATAATCAACATCTTTTCTAAATAATCTTTGTGCTTTTAGGGCTTGAATAATGTGATGCTGTACATTCATGTTTTTTTCATCATATAGATTATTTATCTGCAATAATCCTTCGATACGGGAAACTCCTTCCTCGGTGATGGTAACTGTCTTTTCTTTTTCGTATACTTTATAGTCTGCCTCTTGCTGTAATCGGGTTGCAACTCTGTTTATCTGCTGGTATATTTGGGTTGATTCCTCGGAAGGACCGGAGATTATTAAAGGAGTTCTGGCTTCATCAATTAAAATACTGTCTACTTCGTCAACGATTGCAAAATCATAGCCTCTCTGGACTACGTCTTCCATGCGAATTGCCATATTGTCCCTTAAATGATCAAACCCAAATTCGTTATTGGTTCCATAGACTATATCTGCTTGATAGGCTTTTTCCCGCTCATCGGCTGCCATGTCATGTTGAATCAGGCCTACATTTAATCCTAAAAACTCATAAATTTCTCCCATCCAATATCTATCTCGTTTTGCCAGGTAGTCATTTACGGTAACAACATGCACGCTATTACCTTTTAAAGCATTTAAATATGCCGGCATGGTAGCAACTAAAGTCTTGCCTTCTCCGGTAGCCATCTCAGCTATTTTACCTTGATGTAAAATAATCCCTCCTACAAGCTGAACATTAAAAGGTTTCATTCCGGTAACTCGTTTGGCTACTTCCCGTACTACTGCAAAAACTTCAGGGAGAATTTCATCCACAATCTCCCCTTTGCCTAATCTCTCTTTAAATTCAGTGGTTTTATCTTTTAATTTCTCATCATTCAATTTTGAAACATTTGGCTCATAACTGTTTATCTTTTCTACGATAGGTTGCAGTTTTTTTAATTCTCTTTCATTGGTATCAACAAATATCTTTTTAGCCCAATTAAACATATCTATTCAATTCCTTTTTTCAATATGATTAAAATTTTATTTCTCTAATAAACCGATTAAATAAATTCTATACATTGCCTCTTCTACGCCATGTGATATAACATATCATTTCAAGCTTTAATTTATCAGAGTGCGTCAATCTCTTTTTTAAGCTAAAAATTTAAAGCTAAAAGCGAACAACCATAATTTAAAATTCAAAACTTTTTCTTATACGGGGGGGGGTCGAAGTCATCCGATCCGAATTTTTCTGATAATTTTTCTAGCGGGTTCGATGAATCTAGCCCTTGCATGTTCCTCATTACGGGCAGACACAAGGTCTGCCCCCTGCAATCTTTTTATTTCTATTTTATGTAATACTCGATACTAATTAGGTTTCTTGATTCTCACTTTGCTCTTCTATCTTCTTATCAAAAAACTGTTCTTTTTTCAGCATCGCCTTTTGAATTAAGCTGAACACCCCATAAAACATTAAAAAATCTCCCACGCTTACCACTGAAGGGTCAGGGAAAGGAGGAGATAATGGGATAACATCGGCTAAAAATCCAAATAAAGTTTTTTCATTTATAAGAGTATGCGTAACATAAGTACCTTCTTTTAATAGAAGAGCAAAATCATCTAATCCTGCTTTATATATACTGCTCAACAATACCGGCATATGACCACTGTTGGCCACAATAACTATAAAATTAAGTATTATTCCTAGGGCAATAACCTTCATTCCTTTTAATTCAAAATTATAACAGACTGCTATTAGAAGAACAACATAAGAGAAAGCTAGGACATAAGAACTATAATTAATAACAAACCCTATTTTTCTTGATCCTAAAAAGATCAATCCAGCCTGAATTAGAAAAGCTAATATTATTAATTCTATTCTCTTTAGCGAAATCTGGCTCAAACTGCTTAACTTACCATTACGAAGCAGTCCAATAATAATAGAAATAATTATAATATAGACATATAACATTTATTTTTCTCTTTCTCTATCAAGAACCGAAATAAGGGCTTTAACTACTTCAGGGTCAAACTGTTTTCCGGATTGGTCCTTTAGTTCCTTTAATATCTTATCCTTGTTTAACTTTTTTCTGTAAGGACGATCAGAGCCCATCGCATCATAAGCATCTGCTACGGCAATTATTCGAGCTAATATGGGTATATTTTCACTTTTTATTCCATCGGGATAACCATCTCCATTATATCTTTCATGGTGATGATAAATTGCCCAATAGGAATTCTTTAAAAAATCTATCGGCTCTATAATGTTTGCCCCCATAATTGTATGTTCTTTTATTTTATCAAATTCTTGGCTGGTTAGGCTGCTTTGCTTACCTAAAATACTATCCGATATGCCAATCTTCCCTATATCATGAAGTAAAGCGGTATATTCTATATTCTCATTATCCCGATCAGATAAATTCAATTCTTGAGCCAAAGCTACAGACATTTCGGCAACTCTTTCTGAATGACCCTTGGTATAGGGATCTTTAGCGTCAATGGCGGCAGCTAAAGCTCGAATAGTATCTAAATATACTTTGCGCATTTTGGTATATAATTCAAAAGAACGTCGAGCTAAAATCAAGGGGAAGAAAAATAGAATGATTCCCCAAATCCCTATACTTACATAAACCATTGCCATTATAAATCCTATTGGAGCTAAGGCTATATAGGTGGCGATTATTCCTTTAAGTTGGGTTTTCCAAATAGACCGTATGGGTATTCCTTCAGCCAAATGCATTACTACTATAAATAAAGATGAATTAATAAAATAATAAGTAATGGCACAGATAATCGCAGGAATTATATAATTAGTTATATTAGAGGTACCAACCACACCTCCAAATTCTTGGTAAACAATCCCGGCTATTCCGGCTGATAATGCATACTGAGAAGCATTAAAAAGAATTTTATACCAAACAGTTTTTCTAGTTATCGTATCTGCTATTATTTCTCCTAAAAAAGTAATAAGTAATGCCCATGCTGGTCCATAGACTAAAATCACTACAAAATCTATAGGAAAACCAATGGTAACTTTTCCTTCAATAGGTAAATCAACTGGCACAAATTCAACAAAAACAGAAAAAACAAGAAAAAAAATAAACATTAACCACATATTTGGGGGAAATGATAATAAAGGAATTAGATATATGAAAAGAATAATAGCTAAGCTTGTTATTATCCCAATATACAGTCTTAATTTTAAAGACAATTTATAATCCTCCCCTTAGCCATCTAATAAAATTAGGCCGATGAGCCCTGATTTTATTCTATCCTAATTTCTATCACCACTTAAGTTTAGCGCCACCAGCTAATAGTAAAGCCATGACACTAATTAATAAGCTGACTAGTTTTGCCTTATTAATCTTCATCTTTAGCACCTCCACGGTTTTTATTTGTCTTTCGAACATTCAAAACCGCTTCGCTTCGCTCAATGCCATTACTACATCTTTTATTGTATTATTAGTTCTAAATAAGGGCCTCACCGACCTAACTTTTTATTTAATTTGCTTTTGTTATAATTCTACGATTAGTTGCTTTAAGGATTGCTTTTACTATTGCCTTATTGAAGTCATCTTTAATTACCGTAGAACCTACTAAATTTTCCTTTCCTTTTGAATCGATTAGATTAATGGAAACTACTATTATTTCTTTACCCTCTAACTCAATCTTTTTTATTTCATCAACTTGAAAGAAAATTGAACCCTCTAAATAAGAGCTTATCCCCTCTAAGGCAGCCTTAGCCACTAAATATTCCCGATTTTCGTCCCAATTTTTTCCGGATACTTTACCTTCATATATTTTCCCGTTGCTTTCTAATTTTACACAAACTTCAAATTGACTACCGATAGCTCCCACTTTAATATCAGAGAATTTAAGTCTTAAAGAAGATTCTGATTCTTCTTCCTTTATTTGCCCATCTTTTATTTCTTTATCCTTTACTTGTGCTATACTAATTTTTCTATAATCTACTTGAATATTATATTTGGCTAATAAAAACGATTCTATATCCCGGGTAATTCCTTTGGGGTTAGAAGAATCTTTAGTAATTATATGAATCTCTTTTATATCTCCATCCTCTGATAATACTATTTTCGCAAATAGAATATTGTTTAGATCTTTTAACGATTTTTCTATATCTTCTACTTCGTAATTAAAGCGTCGGGGAATTATAAAATTACGAAATGTATGTAATTTATTTTTCTCCATAAATTCCTCCTTAAAATTCCGGTTCAATCAGCCCGAAATTCCCGTCTTTTCTTTTATACAGAACATTTACTTTATTTGTATTAT
>Ga0257142_1000101_pt1 | contig 10999 bp, 2 predicted proteins | sample saktaT_11_FD_193541 | JGI IMG/M metagenome (GOLD analysis project Ga0257142, IMG submission 193541) | Metatranscriptome of saline water microbial communities from Sakinaw Lake, British Columbia, Canada - sak_2011_1_27_40m (Metagenome... | ecosystem: Environmental > Aquatic > Non-marine Saline and... | reverse complement strand
TGGAAATCGTCGCTGGCCCTGCTGCAACAGGACATCGATCGGTTCCTGCAACTGACGGAATGACGAAATTCATCCTTTTTACCAACAAATCGGCCCGTTCGATTGTTTAGATAAGTGAAAGAACCAACGGGGGAGGAATGCACCGTGTATCAAACCAACGTCTGGAAAAGAATCACCGCTTTTGCCTTGACCTTCATTCTGCTCTTTACCGTCGCCGCCTGTCAGGAAGTGACCACGACCACCCAGTCGGGTCATATTCCGAACGTCGAAGAAGTGGGACAGTTCGCCGATAAGGAAGAATTGCAGACGTATCTGGCCCAGTTCTACGCCGATTCCGGCAATGGCTGGTATTCTTATCGGTCCGACAGCCTTTTCGGAGCAGAAGACGCCATCATGACGACCGCCGCGATGACGACGACCGCTGCCGCGCCGGGAGCGATCGATGGTGCCGACAATGAAGTCGACCGTACCCACAGCGTTTCCAACGATCAGGTGACGGGCGTCGCCGAATCGGACACGATCATGACGGACGGCTACTATATCTATGTCGTCTCCAATGAGAAATTCTTCATGATCGACGCCGACACGCTCGATATCATCTATACGTTCACGATGCCGGAAGCGTCCTACTCCTATTTTTATGGGATGTACCTGAACGGCGATCATGTCGTCCTGCTTGCCAGTGAATATACTTATTCCGAGCAAAAAGCCGACGACAGCAGTTACTACTACTGGTATTATTACCGTTACGGAACGCGCGTCATGGTCCTTGACATCGCCGATCCGGAAAACGTGGTCATCGACCGTAACATGTTCTTTGAGAACACGTACATGATCGATTCCCGCATGATCGACGGCTACGTCTACCTGATCATGGACAACTACATGATCAACTACGGGTACGTCGAAGATGCGTTCCTTCCGATCTACAGCGACACGGCCGTTTCCGATGAACCGATCGAACTGCCGGCAACGAACATCTACTACATGCCCAATGACAATTATTCCCTATGCTATCTGATGCTCGCCTCCTTCAGCGTCGACGACAGCACGATCGCGGCGCATGTCGACGCCTATCTGGGCAGCACCTACCAGATCTACATGAGTCTGAACAACCTGTACACCGTCATGTACCGTTATTCGCTGGATGAAGAAACCGGCTGGTACGAATATACCACCTATATCCTGCGTTTCCAGATTTTCGATCACGTCCTTGTGTTCCAGGCAATCGGCGCGATCGCCGGTTCCCCGCTCAACCAATACTCGATGGATGAGTATGAAGGCGCCTTCCGGATCGCCACGACCGACTGGGTGTATCACATTTCCTATGTGAACGGCGACGGCACCGTCGTCACCACGATTCCCGGTTCAGAAGATGACACCGTCACCATCGATGGCGACGCAATCACCACGACGATCGTCGATACCGAACCGACCACGACGGTCGGAACCGGCAACGTCATCAGCGTCTGGAGCTGGACGGTTGAAAACCGGCTCTTCGTCCTCGACGCCACCGCCGTCGGCGACATGCCGGTCCTCGGCAGCATCGAAGAAGGACTCGGCAAGCCCAACGAACGCATCTTCGCCGTCCGTTTCAACGGCGACGTCGCCTATGTCGTCACGTTCGTCAACACCGATCCGCTGTACAAGCTCGACCTTTCCGATCCGACCGATCCGCAAGTCATCGGCGCCTGGGAAGAAGAAGGCGTCAGCGATTATCTCCATCCCGTCAACGACGATCTGATGATCGGCATCGGCCGCCAAGCCGAAGACATCAACGGCTGGACGCGTTTCACCGGCGTGAAGGTTTCGCTGTACGATACCACCGGCAACGATCCGTTCGCCCTGGATACGTATCTTGTGGAAGGCGAATACAGTTATTCCCCGATCACCTACGATCAAAAGGCTTTCATGTACTATCAACCCGTCGATGCGGACTTCTGGTACATTTCCATTCCCGTATTTGAATATTACGAGAATTACTGGCAGTATTCGCAAAGCATGTATGTCTTCAAAGTGATGTTTTCAGGCGAGCTCGAATTTGTCGCCAAACTCACGCACAACGAAGTCACCGATCCCTATAATTATTATTACGATTCGATCGAACGCAGCGTCGTCATCGGTTCGCACATCTATACCGTTTCCTACACGCAGATTCAGATGTTCGACATGGCCGAGGATTTCGCTTTCGTCACCAAGACGACGCTCAACGAAAACTATCGTTACGACTATTGGTATTGATCCGATCAGAACTGTTTTCAAACGAACGGACTGGCCGGCGGGGAATGCATTCCCTGCCTGGTCGGTTCTTTTTTTGCCTTTTCAAGCTCCGTTTCAACGTCGCCGACGGCGAATAAAGCTATGGTGATCGTTCACCAATAGGATATTTTTAGCCTCAGAGAAAAAATAACCCGTTACCCCCTATGGATTTTTTGCTCTGTTTATGTTGTGTTGAAAGATGTGACATACGTGTTCTTACACGCGCACAACACATTTTTAGAAGGGGGAACCATGATGAAAAGAAAATTCCTAATGTTCGGACTGATCTTTTTCTTGACATTCGGCCTCGCTGGTTGCGATCTTTTGTCAATGTTGCTCGGCATCACCACCACCGAGACGACGGAACCGACGGAAACAACGACGATGACGGATACTTCCGCTTCGACCGATACCACGACCATCACCACATCGGCCGGAACTACGACCACGGCCGGAACGACCACGACCGGCGCCGTGACCACGACCACCGGGACGACCACGACCGGCGCTGTGACCACGACCACGGGAACGACGACCGTTACGACGACCACCATCGCCCAATACACGGTGACGTTCTATGATGACGACGGTACGACCGTGCTCAAAACCCAGGTTGTCACTGTCGGCGGCGCAGCCAGTGCACCGACCAACCCGACGAAAGCCGCAACGGCACAATACAACTATGCCTTCGCCGGCTGGGATAAGCTTTTCAACAACGTCCAGGGGAATCTGTCGGTCTATGCGACCTACACGGCGACCCTCCGTCAGTATACCGTCACGTTCTACGACGATGACGGCGTGACGTCGCTTGGCACTTCGATCGTCAACTATGGCACGGCGGCTACGGCTCCGGCCAACCCGATGAAAACCGCGACGGCGCAGTATAATTATGCGTTCGCCGGCTGGGACAAGGCGTTTACGAACGTCGTCGGCCCGCTGTCGGTCAATGCGACCTACACGGCGACCCTGCGTCAATACACCGTCACATTTTATAACGATGACGGCGTGACGTCACTTGGCACTTCGCTTGTGAACTACGGCTCGGCGGCTACAGCTCCGGCCAATCCGACGAAGGCCGCGACGGCGCAGTATAATTATGCATTCGCCGGTTGGGACAAGGCGTTTACGAACATCGTCGGTCCGCTGTCGGTCAATGCGACCTACACTCAGACCTTGCGTCAATACACCGTCACCTTCTATGATGAGGACGGCGTGACGTCACTTGGCACTTCGCTCGTGAACTACGGCTCGGCGGCTACGGCTCCGGCCAATCCGACCAAGGCCGCGACGGCGCAGTTCAGTTATGCGTTCGCGGGCTGGGACAAGGCGTTTACGAACATCGTCGGTCCGCTGTCGGTCAATGCGACCTACACGGCGACGCTGCGGCAGTATGCCGTCACGTTCTACGACGAAGACGGCGTCACCATGCTTGGCGCCTCGACGGTCGATTACGGCTCGGCGGCTGCGGCTCCGGCCAACCCGACGAAGGCCGCGACGGCGCAGTATAATTATGCGTTCGCCGGCTGGGACAAGGCGTTTACGAACATCGTCGGTCCGCTGTCGGTCTGTGCGACCTACACTCAGACCCTGCGTCAATACACCGTCACGTTCTACGACGAAGACGGCGTTACTGTTCTTGGCGCCTCGACGGTCGACTATGGCTCGGCGGCTGCAGCTCCGGCCAATCCGACGAAAGCGGCTACCACGGAAGCGTCTTATGCATTCGCCGGCTGGGACAAGGCGTTTACGAACGTCGTCGGTCCGCTGTCGGTCTGTGCGACTTACACGGAAACGCGGATCGCCTACTATGTAAGCTTTTACGATGACGGCGGATCCCTGCTCTCGCGTCAGATCGTAGCAGTCGGCGGCGACGCCGTCGCCCCGACGGATCCGGTCAAAACCAACACCCCCCATTATTCTTATCTGTTCGCCGGCTGGAACGGAACATTCACCGGCGTCCATGGCGATCTTGACATTTACGCGACGTATGATGTCGTCGTGAACCAGTACACGGTCACGTTCTACGCCGAAGACATGATCACCGTCCTCTCGCAGTCAAACGTCGAATATGGTCAACCGGCCATCGCTCCCGATGATCCGGTCAAAACCGACTATGTTTTCGTCGGCTGGAGCCAAGGAATCGTTTATATCACCCACGACATGGAGGTCTATCCGATCTTCTCCAACGTCGAATGGAACCGCCAACTGCTGCTCGATTACCTGGCGGGCTGGCATGAGGAAACTCCGTCGGAGGAACAACTGGAAGCCGACGTCGAACTCGTCAAGCAACTGTTCCAGACGGGTTCCGAAGAAGAATGTTATCGCCTCCTGCTCGTGTTCGACGGCTTCATGGCCAACGTGATGAACGCCGATACCTTGGCCGCCCTGCAGGAAACGTACACCAACGCCAAAGCCGAAGGCTACTCGCGTGAACGCGTCATCAACATCGTCATGACAATGATCACCCGTTCGCTTGATGCCGAGATCGCTGCCGGCCGGTATTATCAGATTCTCGATGAAATCGCGATGTTCGAAGGCTGGATCATTGATGCCCAAGCGAACAAAGAACTCATCGTCCAGCAAGGCATCGATTATTGCATTACCATGATCGCCGAACCGTACTACGGCGCCTGCCTTAATTTCTGGGGGGTTCTGCAAGTATCCAGCGGTCTTGCCTTCGACTACTACGATGTCCGCGATCAATACGCCTATGAGCTGTATAGCGACGTCTGGGATTGGTTCCTGTTCCAGCAGCTGCGGGATCTGATGGATTCGGGCAATTTCTACACGTTTGCCGAACCCAATACTGCATTGGCCGACTATTACTATGGGCAGTACAATATGATCTTCGATGCGTTGTCGGTCGAAGAACAGGCGATGTATGGCACCGTACTCACGGCCTTCGGCGCCTGGAATGCATACGATTACTCGACGCTGGCATCCGCCCGTGGTCCGCTCGAGGGAATTCTCGATCCCTTCGAATCCTACATCATCGATTCGCTGTATGGCCTGCTCGCCCAGTATGAAGAACAGAGCTGGAACATCAATTCCTATGGCTGGATCATTTTTGAACTCCAGGGTGACCTGGCAGACGCCGCCAATGAACGGCAGTTCCTGCTCGCGCTTCAGGCATATCTCGGGACCGAAGACGGCCGGGCGAAGGCTGAAGTTCTGGCCGGAACCCTGTACGACGTGCTCGAATCCGTGCTGTACGGCGTCGATGAAGGCACGTTCGACCTGATCTTCGCGCTCGTCACCGGCAACCTTGATCCGCGCAGTCTTGACTTCTCGGCCGCCGGCATCCTCGGATACGCCGATCGCGTCACCGCCTTGATCCGGCTGTTCATGTCCACGATCGATGAAGGCGACATCGGCAACGTGACGTCCATCCTCAAGGATTTCATCGCCATCTACGTCGGCACGCAGGGATTGTCGGAAGCGGAAGAAGCCGCGATGATCCTGATGCTCGAAGGCATCGTCGACGACTATGCCGCCATCGCTCAGGATGTCTACGGCGAAATGCTCGTGCTGCTCGATTCGCTCACCGAGGAAACAATCCAGATCATCCTCGACAACCTGCCGATCATCATGGGCGGAATGCCGGTTGTCATTACGCCGTTCCGCGATGCTCCGCCGGAATTCTATTCTGAATTCGACCGCATCAGCGCCATCGCCCGCATCATCGACGCCCTCGTCTATGACTCCGGGGTCGATGTCGAAGTTCTGGTCGCGGCTTTCACCCGTCTCTACTATGATATCAATTACGAATTCGTTTATGACGATGCGGAACGCCTGGCCGTGGAAGCGGCCCTGCTTGCCAACGTCGAACGGATTCTCGACCTGGTCCATGGAATCGCCGCCATCGACGGCATTCCGACGCCGGCCCAGATGGCTCTGCTGTTCGAACTCCAGGCCCGTGTTCAACTGATCGGCGAGGCGTTCGGAGGCGGTTGCCCGACGCTGTTGATCGGCGCCGAATATTCCGGATACGACCATGAGATGTTCCTGACGCTCATCTACAATCTGAATCAGTGGCAGATCGGTGAAATCGAAGCCGAAGCCCAGATCGCAATGTATGTCGCTACGTTCGAAACCACCGAGCAGGAGACGTTCTTCATCATGCTTTCGCTCACCAGTGCGTTCCAATCGTTGGGGAAGGAAATCTCCGCCAACCAGATCGCGGCGATGTATTTCGGATTATTCGAAATGGGCTTCACGCCCGAACAGATCGCACGGTTCATCGTCAACTTCGCCGTCAACCGCGTCGATTATGAAATTCTCTACAATGACGCCGCTGATCTCGTGCTGTTGCAGACGTTCTTCGCAGATGAACTCAACCGTCAGCTGGCGCAGGAGTGTATTCTGCTGTTGTTCGACGAAACGGGCAATCTGCTTAACACCGCCGATCTCGACATGATCGATACGTTCCTCCTGGTCTTCAGCGGCTATGGCGATCCCGGTTCACTCGATCTGTCGGCTGCCGGCATTCTCGGATACACGCAAAACATTTCCGCCATCCTGAAAGCCATCGGTTCGACGCTGACGGAAGAAGAAATTAACAAATTCGTCACGCTCGCGATGAAGGGCGTCTACCTCTACGTCGGTTCGCTTGACATGCCGGAAGAAGACAAGTTGGCGATGCTCACGATGATTGAAACGATGGTCGACAAGTATTTGCCGATCCTCGCGTCGAGCCGCACCATCCTCACCAACTTCCTCGATTCGCTGACAGAAGCCAAGATTCAGGTCGTCCTCGATCAACTCGAGTCGCTCGGCCTCGGCTTCGGATTCATGCCGAAGATCATGATGGAAGAATACCAGCCGACCGAAACCGAAATCGCGATCGCGATCGCTACGATCGTCGACACGCTCTTCTTCGACGGCAGTCTTGACACTGACCTGTTGTGGCAATTCATCATCGAAGGGTATTATGACTTCGCAATGGGCGGAACGTTCGATCCTGCGGTCAAAGCCGCCGTTCTCGCCGCCTTCCAGAATCAGACCGATCAGCTGTTGTTGCTCGCCCATGAACTCGCCGGTGCCGATCCTTCAGCGCTGACGCCGGACGACATTATGGTTCTGGTCGAACTGCGCCAACGCGGGCAGTTCCTGATCGGCGTCCTATCCGGTGATTGGGAAGCCATCCTCGAACCGGTGACGTTCGGTTACGAGCGCTTCATGTTCATCGAATTGCTAAGAAACCTCAACAGCCATCTTGACTGGGACGACGAAACGCTCGCCGACACCACGATCACGATGATCACTTCGGTGTTCGAATCCTCCGAAGAAGAAGCTTATTACAACCTGGCCGCGATCCTGAACATCGTGCAAAACGCGATGCGATCCGGCTCGGTCGAAGACGTCCTGGCTGCGATCGAATCGCTCGGAACGCTGGGATTCACGGAAGCGGAAATCGCCCAGTATCTCGGTAACTTCCCGCTCCTGTTCCTTACCTATGAGCAATTCCTCAATGAAAACGGCTATGCCGGCAACGAATTTGGTGATGACCTCTACTGGGCACAGGAAAATTACAACTTCTGGGTCATGAATTATGATGGTGTCGTCGCAGCCGCCACTGGCGCCATCGCCGCGATCGTCGACGAAACGTCGCGCCTCATCGCCCAGAACTATTGGGATGCCGTGATGGCTCAGGCCGAAGCGGAAATGAATTATATGATCGCCCTCAATGCCGCATCTGAGGACGGCCTGTGGAATCCCGAACTGTACTTCGAATTGCTGAACAGTCTCGAATACTCCATTTATTACAACAGTTATTATATAGTTGACGAAGAGATCGCGGCCTTCTATCAAAACGCGTATGATGTGGCGTTCGCCGCCCTTTCGCCGGAACAGCAAGCCTTCTGTGGCCCGTTGCTTGCCCTCTTTGAAATCGAATGTACGCTCCGTTACAACGACAAGCCCGCGGCTCAAAATGCTTTCTACGCCCACTACTCCGGCATGATTCTCGATCCCGATAGCACTCAGTATCTCGTAATCGAATCCAGTGCGGAGGCCATTTGGAACGCGATGGACGGCCGCTACTGGGCCAGCATCGAACTGGCCGAGTTGCAAGCGTTGTACGATGGGTTTGAATACCCGGATTTCAGTGCCTTCATTGCTTTCTTCGCCGATTCCGACAACGCCGTGTTGTGGGACGAAGTCGCCGCCATTCTCGTCGGCGAAGCCGTCAACTTCTATGACAGCATCGACCCGGCGCTGATTCAACTGATTACGTTGCTGACGAGCGAGAAACTGGATCCGTCCATGATCGATCTGAGCGCTGCCGGCATTCTCGGCTACACCCAGGGTCTGTCGACGCTTTTGAAAGCCATCGGCGCCACCTTATCCGAAGAGGATCTGGCGACGCTGGATGCCTTTGTGGCCGCATTCGCCCCGGTTTTGTTCGGAGCCCTCGGTCTGCCGGAAGAAGAGCAGGCGATGGTACTTTCGATGATTGCCAAATATTTGCCGATTATCCTGTCTTCCCGCACCATCCTCACCAATTTCCTCGATTCGCTGACCGAAGCCAAGATTCAGATCGTCCTCGATCAACTGGAATCCCTCGGTTTCGGCTTCGGCTTTGGTTTACAGATCATGGGAGAACCCTCCGGCCCGTCGGAAACCCAGATCGCGATTGCGATCGCTACGATCGTCGACACGCTCTTCTTCGACGGCAGTCTTAACACCGACCTGCTGTGGCAGTACATCATCGAAGGCTATTATGACTTCGCGATGGGTGGCACGTTCGATCCCGACACCAAAGCCGCCGTCCTCGCCGCCTTCCAGAATCAGACCGATCAGCTGCTGTTGCTCGCCCATGAACTTGCCGGTGCCGATCCTTCGGCGCTGACGCCGGACGACATCATGATGCTGGTCGAACTGCGCCAACGCGGACAGTTCCTGTTCGGCGTCCTATCCGGCGACTGGGAAGGCATTCTCGAGCCGGTGACTTTCGGTTACGAACGCAATATGTTCATCCAGCTGTTCTGGAACCTCGGCTTCGACCTTGACTGGAATGATGAAACGCTGGTCGAAACCACGATCACGATGATCACGGAGGTATTCGAATCCTCCGAAGAAGAAGCTTATTACAACCTGGCCGCGATCCTGAACATCGTGCAAAACGCGATGCGGTCCGGCTCGGTCGAAGACGTCCTCGCCGCTCTGGATCTGTTGAATGCCATCGGCTTCACGGACGAAGACATCGCCGTCTATCTCGGCAACCTCCCGCTCGCCCTGGCGACGTATCAGCAGTTCCTGGGTGAATACCTCTACACGGGTTACCTCTATGAGGACGATCTGGTATATGCGCTTGAACAGCTTACCTATTACACGGACCTGAGCCTCGACATCATGTTCGAAGTGCCGGGGACCCTCTTTGTGATCGCCGACTCCGACCATCGCACCATCGCCAACCAGTGGTGGAGCGCCAACTTTGACTACATCAATGGCTGGAAACTCTACATCGATGCCCTCGATGCTTCCTGGAACAATGAAATGTGGGACGGCGGTCTCTACTTCTCGCTTGAAAGCCCACTCGCACAAGCCCTCTATTTCGAAGGAATCGATTATTTCGATCCGGGAATGGCCACCTATTTCCGCGATCAGTACAACATGAGACTCTCCTGGTTGTCGCCGGAAGAATTGGCGCTCTATCTGCCGGTCCTGGATCTGTACGAAGCCTATAACATCATTTACTGGAACCAGATGGCCGTGGCCGCCAATGCCTACTTCAGTGGCTTCGGAACGGTCTCAGAAGACGATTATTATTATTACGACCACATCAACTATCTGGTAAACGAGTACATCGGCTCCGTCGAACAAATCCACTACTATGAAGACGAAGTCAGTTACTACACCTGGATGGTCGGCGATGGACCGGAGGATCTGACGTGGGTCATCGATTTCTTCTCCGATTCGGACAACGCCTACCTGTGGGATGAAATGGCGGTCATTCTCGTCGAAGAAGCCGCGAACCTGCTTGACAACATCAGCCCGGAAATGCTCGAAGTGCTCTATGCGCTGATGGCCGGAGGCCCCGGGGCGCTCGATCTGACGCCCGAAGGCATCGCCGGTTACGCGCTCCTCGTATCCGGATATCTCAGTATCGTCTTCGATACCATCACCACAGAAGATGAAGTGATCATCAATGACTTTCTCGACGCCCTCGTCGTAGCGGTCATCCCCCAGATCGGCGTTCCCGAAGAAGATCAGGCCGCGTTGATCACCGACATCCAGTCGGCCCTCGATTTCTACGTTGGCTCCGTGCTGTACGCACCGGGCATGATGGCCGAATTCCTCGCCGGTTTAACCGCCGAGGAAATCCAGATGGTCGTCGACAGCATCATGATCATCAATGCCCTCCCCGGCATCGATCCGGATGAAGACAACATGGTCCGCGCCGTCGCCATCGCCAACATCGTCGTCGCCCTTCTGGCGGACGGATCGCTGAACACGGATTTCGTCATCGCCTGCTATGTCATTGGCTATTTCGATGTCGCCTACCAGTTCCAGTATGACGGACCGATCGACCTCGAAGTCCGGATCCTGCTACTTCAAGCTCTGATTGACGACATCATCCTCCAGGCCGACGTGATCGACTTGTACGACCCGCTCTTCCTGTCTGAGGGTGAATTCAATGACGTCATCGAGTTCCACAATCTGATCGAACTGTTGATCGGATACGTCAGCAACGGTCCGGAATACGAACCGATCGTCTGATTTTTCCCGTATCGCCAAG
>Ga0257142_1000099_pt1 | contig 11067 bp, 8 predicted proteins | sample saktaT_11_FD_193541 | JGI IMG/M metagenome (GOLD analysis project Ga0257142, IMG submission 193541) | Metatranscriptome of saline water microbial communities from Sakinaw Lake, British Columbia, Canada - sak_2011_1_27_40m (Metagenome... | ecosystem: Environmental > Aquatic > Non-marine Saline and... | reverse complement strand
GCGAGGAATCTATGTCAATAGGAGCAGTTTTTCAGACGGTTGTCTATGGAGAGAGATCATAAAGAAATGCAGCGAAAAAAACGACCAGTGCCCCAGCGGATGAAACCCGGGGGGCGGATATCTTCTACCGCTTGCTTCGGACACGGGCACGCTAGGCGATCGCTGCATAAAAAACGCGGCGTCAGGGCGCCTGATGGGAATGATTGAAAAGGGTTGCGCGAAACGATTTCTAAGGTTTTTCAGTCGCCTCTGATCCATTGTCAATCCCCGACAGTCCTTCCGCGAGGTAGGCATAGAGGTCCGTTACCTTCACATCCAATTCTGCCGTGCCCTGGGCGCAGGTCAGATGAATGTGGCACTTGGGACAGGCGGTGATAAGCGTATGGGCCCCGGTCTGCAATGCCTCATCGAGTCGCTCGATGCGCATCGCCTTTGAACAGTTGGAGCACTCCATCCACGCGCTGGTGCCGCAACACATCGCATTTTCTCTGTTGCGGCCCATTTCCATTAACCGAGTATCCGGGATCAGGTTGAGCAGGTCCCGAGGCTGTTCATAGAGCCCAGCTCCCCTGCCCAACCGGCACGGATCGTGATAGGTGAGCGCGCCGTTTCGGGAAGGCGTGAACGACAGCCCGGAACCGGGCAGTTCCCGGGCCAAAAACTCGGTCATATGGAGCACTTCAAAGGGGAGGTCGCCGAAATACCTGGGATAATGCGCCTTGAAGGTGGTATATCCTTCAGGGCAACTGAAGAGCACAGTCTTTGCCCCCGATGAGGCAATCACCTCCATATTCCGTTTGGCTAATTTGCGGAAGGTCTCCTCATTTCCGCTCCACAAGGCGTCATGCCCGCAGCATCGTTCTTCGTTGCTGACAACCGGCGTAATCCCCATCTTGTTGAGGATGGTGAGGACCCCCCGTGCGCTCTGGAGCGGTGAGATACTTAAATAGCTGAAGATTACTTCAAAATAGGGAAGGCAACCCACAAAATAGAAATAATCCCCCTTGTCAGAAAAGATGCCGGACTCCCTGGCCCATCCCGTCCGCTGTTGGCGAACCTCGCTGGCCTGGAGTTCAGCAATGGACTGCATGATGCCGTGATGGCTCTCAAAGGGGAGGTTCCCGGTCTGGCGGGCCTTCTGCCTAAACGACCGGATGAATTCGGGGAAATCGATCTCCACCGGACACCGGGTGCTGCACCGTGCACAGCTCAGGCACGCCCATATCTCATGGGCCCGCGAAAGATCTCCGTCCGGTTCCGACACGGACCGTTTGATCATCTGACGGGGCGAAAAAGAAGGGAGCACGCGGCTGACAGGGCAACTCCCGGTGCATACCCCGCATTCCATGCAATAATCGATCTGTTTCTGAGTAAGCACCATTGCCTGTTCCGTTTTATGGGTGAAGTAATAATGACGAGAAAGGACTCTCCGACAAATTTGAGACCCGTCTAAATATATCCCTCAATACCATGAACGCGACCCCTACTGCAAGCTAAAACTGGCAGGGCTTCAACTCCCAAATCCGGCATGCAATTTTTGTCTGCCTGAGATATCGGGCTGTGCCGAGGAATCAATTCACCGATTGGCTGGGACCAAGCTTCTCCAAGATCTTCTCATACGCGGCGTTGATCTCCAGGTCGGATCTCGCAAGGAGGCCATTGAGGTCTCCCCGGTCCCCTGAGACCACCATTTCCCCGTCAATGGGGATCCGGCCCAGGAACGGAACCCCCATCTCGGCGGCCATCAGCTCGCCGCCGCCGGTCCCGAACATGGGCACGGTCTCACCGCAGCGGGGGCAGACAAGGCCGCTCATATTTTCAACGACCCCTAATATCTTCATATTCACCTGACGGCAGAAATTGATCGATTTTCGGACGTCCGCCAGGCGGATCTCCTGGGGCGTCGTCACAATAATCGCCTCTGCATCGGGGATGGTCTGGGCAATGGTCAGCGGTTCGTCGCCGGTGCCCGGCGGAGAATCGACCAGCAGATAATCGAGGTCTCCCCACTCGATATCGGAGATGAACTGCCGGATGGCGCTGATCTTCATGGGCCCCCGCCAGATGACCGCCGTATCCTTGTCTCCCAGGATCATCTCCAGGGAGACAATCCGAAGGTTGTCGGAGAAGCGGTACGGCCTGACAACCCCCTCTTCGGTCATATCAAACCCGCCCCGTACGTTCATGAGCCTCGCCACCGTCGGGCCGTGCAGGTCCACATCCAGGAGCCCGACCCGGCTGCCGTTGCGGCTCAAGAGGAGGGCAAGATAGCTGGCCACCGTGCTTTTTCCCACGCCGCCTTTGCCGCTCATCACCAATATCTTCCGGCCGACGCGCCCCAGATTGGCCTCGATCATCTTGTCCTGTTGCGCCCTCTCAAAGTCCCCGGGCGTATGGCACCCGGCATTTTCCATTTCCATAGTCCCTTCCTTCCCTCCTCGGTTCAACGTAAAAAAAGAGGCCTCCCCGCACCACAATCCCCGGCACTATGGGAAGGCCTCTTTCAGGTTCACTGCGTCAGGCGTTACAGTTCAAGCCACGAATCCGAATAGAGCGACTCGCCTAAGATCACCTTCGTTGTCTTGACATAACCCTGCATCTCCTTTGAAAGGGCGCCCATATCGATCGCTTCGCCGTCCATGACCTTGTGAATGATCTCCACCACATCGGGTCTTTTGCCGCGGGCGATGGCAACCAACTGATCATCATAGGCATCGGCTATGCAGGAATACATCCCCTTCCGCTCCAACATCACCATGTAGGTCTGATTGAGAATCGGCCGGAGGTGATCCGGCGGCCCGTTAGAGATATTGGAGAGTCCGCAGGTGGACTTGACGCCGGGGAACATATCCTGAAGCATCTCTTGAAAGGCCATCAGGCTGAGGGCCTGGGGCTGCTGGATATTGACCGGGGTCACGATCCCGTCAGCAAAGATGTCCTCATTGGGAACGCCGGCCTCATTGGCGGCATATATGAGCTCTGCAGCCAGGGCGCCTCGCTCGTTCTCATCCCTGGGCAGCCCATCCGGTCCCCACATAAGGGCAATCATGCTGGCCTTGTACTTGACCGCCAGCGGAATCATCTTTTCGTACCGCTCGGTCCGGCACATGATGGAATTGATAATAGCCTTGCCCTTGTGCGCGGAAAGCCCTGCTTCCATGGCCTCGATGTTCGAGGTATCGAGGCAAAGCGGGGGCGTATCCCCAATGGCCTCCTGCACCGTCTTGACCACGAACTCCATCAACTCAGGTCCGCCCTTTCTGGCAGGACCCAGGTTGATGTCGATCCAGTCGATCCCCTTTTCCTTCTGGCGCTTGGCCTCTTCGGCAATGGGGCCCGGATTTTTTTCCTTAAAGGCCTTGCCGATCACCGTGCTGATGACATTCAGATTTTCACCAATCAATAACATGGGCACACTCCCCCTTTTTCTGGTTTATTCCGAGACCAAGGTCTCCTTATTGTTTGTTGATCCGGCGGAGCTTGCAGGCCCGCGGCACGGCAAGCTCCCAAAGCGGGTCTCAGCCTACTTTGCCATATCCTTCAGGAACTTCGGTATCAGAGAGGCGTCCCTGGGCCCGATAAGGACCTCCCAGTCTGGCAGTTCCTCTTCCATCTCTCCGCTGATGGAGGCGGCATAGCCGGGGATAATGATCTTTCGGTGCTTCACCTTGTCGGCAATGCCGCACTTCTTCACAAACATGCCCACCACGTCTCCGGAGAACTTTCCTGCGGCCCATGCGGTCATGACCGAAAGGCCTTCGGTATCGAGGATGAGGAGCCAACTCGCCACCCGGCTCCCCTCTATCTCGCCGCTGACGATAAAGTAGGTCAGAGAGAAGTTGGTGGTCACCAGGACCGGAGAATTCTCGTCCGGCGCACCGATCTCGTAGATCCCCTCCGTAACGGTCATGGGCCGTTGCGGGTCTGTATATATATTGAGCCGCTCCAGGAGGAGGGGGAAGAGATTTTCACCCTTGAAATCCGAAAGCACCACAATCCCCCCATACTTGGCGATCAGCATGGACGTAATAAGGGTTTCCATGTCGAGGTTGCTCGCCATTTCACAGGGAAATGTGATGGTGGGGAAGCCCAGGGATTTGTTGCCGGCCTTGAGCGCGGCCCTTCGGATGGCCACCTGATCCTGAAAGAGCTGTTTGATCTCCCTGGCCCCGGAATCGAACACCAGGTCCTTCAGCCCCATCCCCGTCAGTTTATTGCTGAGGGCCATCAGGTCATCCATGTTGTCCGCCTTGACGGCCAGGGGGAGTCCCTTTTCTTTTGCCAGGTTCCCCATCTCTTCGGCATTGGCCGCGGTTGCTGCATACAGAAGCGGCTTTTTGAATGCGCAGGCCTCCACCGCGGCCTTCATGGCGTCCACACTCTCTGTCATGAGGACCAGGTTGAACTCGCTCTCCGCGGCGATCTTCTTGGCCGCAGCCGCAAAGGCGGCCGCATCGCCCGCATCCTTCAGGGCCACCAGCTCGGGTCTCAGATTGAGGCCCACCCTTTCAAACTGAAGGGCGTTCCATGCCTTTAGTTTCGTATCAAGGGCGGCCGGATCCATATCGGAGGCAATCATGGCCCCCAGGCCGGTCGGGTTGTAAAAGGTCTTTTCATGCCGGAACATGACGGTCTCGCCGCCTGTCTTGAAGGCCCTTGTACCGGCCCCGATGGCCACCGGCCGGATCGGCGGGGCAGAGGCCTCTGCCAACTGGGCCCTCGCCTCATCCGACACATACGGGCAGCTATCCAGTTCCGCCTTGCCCGCAGCCAGGTTCATGGCAAATGCGAGGCATGTCGGGATACCGCACTCCGCGCAGTTCGTCTTAGGCAACAGCTTAAATATCTGAATTCCAGTTAATCCCATAATTCACTCCTGAAATATTAGGACGCAGATCCTCGCAGATTCACACAGATGGTTCGGACCCGGCTTGTCTGCGTGTATCTGCGTCCAGAAAAGAGGTTTGATTCCTTACCCGACGATCGGGTCCATCTTCAGGGCCGGATGCTCTTTCTCCTTGAGAAAAGCCATCACCGATTCCTCGTCAATGCCCACGGTCTCATCCGCAATCCTGTCATACAGATCCGGGACCCCGAGCTCTTCTCCCCGCTTGTCGAGCCGTTCCTTGATCTCCTCTTTCAGCGACTTGGGCATCCACACCATGCGAAGGAGCCCGCCGTCGCCTGCGATAAATTTACGCTGGGTAATATTGAACTTTCCGTGACCCACAAATCCGGGCGAGGACAGTCCGCCCCCCATGACGCCGGCCAGGGTCGTAAACTTCATGCCGCACGGGGTCAGCCCGGTGTAGTCCCGGTGGACCGTCATGACGCCGTTACACCCCGGAAGCACCGCCGCAATGCACTCGCAGCACCCGCACGTGGTCATCGGATCATAGACAATGCTGTAGAAGTTGTAATGGTCGACGGTCTGCCTCGACGCCTTGAACACAAAGTCATTCACCCCTTTGAACTGCCCCAATACCGGGTCCAGGACCTCGCCCTTCTTCACGGGTTGGTTGGGACCGGTGGGATTGATCTCAAAGGAGGCCTTGCAGTCCATCCAGTTGTAGGCGCCGCAAAGGCCGGTCCGCTCCGGGCTGACCATGCAGACATGGCTCGGGGCAAAGGACTGGCAGAGGGTGCAGGAATAAAATGTCTCCACGCTCTCGTCCGTCATACTCTCGACACGCTCGTCCCTGGTCCTGTATTCGGCCCTGGCTGTTTTCGTGAGCTTGTCCACGTCTTCCTTCTTGGTATAGAGGGTCACCTGGACCTTATCCAGGATGGTCCCGAAGTCCTGATGGAACTTGGCGTGTAGGATGGTACCGATATCCTTGAGCGTAAATCCCTTCTCGATAGCCGGCTCTCCCACGCGGATCCACGAGATATCCCGCTGCCCGATATGCATGATGCCCTGGGCATAGTTGATCAGGTGATGAATCTGACGTTCCAGGATCGGTTCGAAGTCGGCCTGCATTTCCCGGCCGGCCACCTGGACGAAAATCCCCAGGGGCAGTCGATCGCCCTTTTTCACGTCCTTGACGTCAGGGCCTACGACTTCTACCTTGCCGTCTTCTATCGCCTTCATGTCGGCCATCTTGCACAGCTCGGTACACTGGGTCTTGCCGCCGCCCATCTCCATATACAGGTCGTCTTTTCGGACCCGCTCGCCTTCGAAGGCCGGGCCGTAGGCCAACGGGATGTCGATCTGAGTGACGCTCACCTTGAGACCGCGAATCTCGATCGATCTCTGCGGCATCTCATCGTGACCCACGTTGGCCACCACGTGCTCGTAGGTGCAGACGCCTGTGGGCAGGATCTCGGGGATATCCGTATCCGCAATGGTCGGGAAACCCCAGTTGACGCAACCGGCCGCATTGGCCGCCCACTCGGCATTGACGTCGCCCAAGGCATTGACAAATGCAAAGATCCGGTTCTTCTGATAGGCCAGCATCTTCTTATAATCGCCCGGCTGAATGCCGCCGAAGGACATGCCCGCCCGATTGGCGAAACCCAGGGCAAAGACCGCGGCCGAGATATCCGGCCCAAAGGGGACCAGCCGGGTGTTCCAGCCGATCTGGACCTTCTCCTGGAGGAGCTGTTCCGTAAAGGTGGTCCCGTTCTGATTGGCCGCCATAAAGACATAGATGGTCTTGAGCTGATACTCCTCGGCCATCTTCTTGGCAGTGGCCGAATCGGGGGCCGCGCCCACAATGGCAGCAAACCCGGGGGCCGTGCCGTCCACGAACTCGACGCCCCGCTTTCTCATGATGGCATCGTCGGCCGCGCCCAGCCAGATCTTCCCGTTGTCCACATCCGGGTCCTCGATCTCGGGCTGGTAAAAATCCGGGTCTTCCACATACCGGATCGCCTCTGAGATCTCTTCAGCAAAAATAGCCCCCATCCCTGCATCCAGGAGGGGTCCCAGGTAGGGAAGGTGGCAGTCCTTTTTCACATGGGGCGGCAACAGGCTCCTCGCAAACTCCAGGGGCTTTTTCGCCGAATCCAGGTCCGTCACCTTGATCCCGGTCAGGGAATAGATAATAGGTAAAAAATAGGCGGTATTGGGAAATTCCAGCTTCTGGCTCCCGCCGTAGGTTTCCAGGGCCCTCTTGTAGGTCCCTTCCGCCTTTGAGACAATATTGTAAGCGCCCTGAATGGCCGCAAACGCTACTAATTTCGACATGTTATATGTCCTCCCTTCTTAAGAGGTATTTTTCGGTTTAAGCCGCCTCCAGCTTCTGCCGGTCAGCCATATCCATAAGGACCCTCTCGCGCGTCTTGTCGATGCCGAGGGCCTTCCGCTTCTTGTCAATATGGGCGATCATCTTGTGGGCGTGCTTGATCGGGTCTACCTCCAGATCCCACATGCCGCCATAGAGGCCTTCTAATTTGTTGTACAGGTAGTCTTCGAAGACCGGTGAACCGCTCACGGGCATGGTCACGCCGAAGACCGTGTAGACCCCGGCGGTCACAAAATAATGACCGATGCTGATGGCCTTCTCGCTCATCCACTCGGGCGCCGACCCGGCTGCCGGCAGGTCGCTGATATCATCGCCCAGGCCCCCGGCCTTGACCACCTCGGTCGCGGCCATGAGTATCCGGCTGTTATCGACACATGAACCCATGTGCAGCACGGGCGGAATGCCGACCGTCTCACAGACCTCGGCCAGCCCCGGTCCGCAGTAAACAGCGGCAGATTCGGGCGTCAGAAGTCCGGCCTTGGCACAGGCGATGGCGTTACATCCGGTGGTAAGTACAATCACGTCATGCTTGATCAATTCTTTTACAACGGCGATATGCCCCGCATCCAGCGAGGTTCGGGCGTTGTTTCAGCCAACCACTCCGCCGATACCCCGTATGCGGCCGTTGATGATGTTCTCGTTTAAGGGCGTATAAGACCCGCGGAAGGTCCCGCCCAGATGGTAGTTGATCGCCTCATAGCTGAATCCGGCAACCAGGTCATGCCTGTGATCCGGGATCATGACCTCTTTTTCCCTGTTGGGGAAGTTTTCGATCCCTACCCGGACAATCTTCTTGGCGTCTTCGAAGGCGGTGTGTTCATCAAATTCGATATGGATCGTGTCTCCTGATGCGATCCTCGCCCGCGGGTTGGTGGTAATCACCTTGGTGTGAAAACACTGGGCTACCGTTGCGATATTTTCCATGATGCACTGCACATCCACCACCATGGCGTCTACCGCGCCTGTGATAATGGCCAGCTCCTGCTGTAAAAAATCACCGCAGAGCGGGATGCCGTGTCTCATCAAAAGCTCATTGGCCGTGCAGCAGATGCCGCTCAACTGGATCCCCTTGGCCCCTTTTGCCTTGGCCAGTTCCACCATCTCGGGGAGTTCGGAGGCCTGTACGATCATCTCGCTTAAGAGGGGCTCGTGTCCGTGGATAACGATGTTGACATGGTCTTTCTTCATAACACCCAGATTGGCCTGACTCTTCAACGGATACGGGCAGCCGAAGAGAACATCCTGCAGGTCCGTGGCGATCATGGAGCCGCCCCACCCATCGCCAATGGCGGCCCGGCTGCACTGCTCTACAAGATTCTCGTAATGCTGATCCACACCGATATGGGTCCGGTGCATGATCTCGACGATCTCCCGGTCGATCCCCCTCGGGACGACGCCCAACTTCTTCCAGAGGTCATACCGCTTGGCCGGGGCCCGCTTGACGGTGCAGACCTCTCCGGTCTGCTGTCCCCACTGGCCCAGGGCCTTCTCCCCCACTTCCACGGCGATCTCGTCGATATCCCGGTCCAGAATCGCGCCGTTCTCCCCCTCTACCGTAATAGCCACGCCAAAGTCCGGTGCGATCTCCAGGAGCTTCTTTGTGTCTTTGATATGGTAATCATCGGTTTCCTTTCGAGCGGCCGCCAGAAAGGTCTCTGCAACACCCCTGCCATGGTCTGAGTGGGCCGCGGCCCCGGCTGCAACCATCCGGGCGAAATTCCTGGCAGCAATCGTCTCCGGGGTGGCCCCGCACAGACCCTTGCGGGTATCCTTCCCCTCTATGCCGCCTTTGGGCAGGGGAAGCCTGCAAGGCCCCTGGGCGCAGTTCTTGCAGCACGTTCCCTGGGCCCCGATGTTACAGGCCTTCATGCTCTGAGCCCGATCAAAGATGGTCTCGATCTCCATCTCTCTCGACCTCACGATCATCTCTTGGCTCGCCAGATCCAGGGCCAGATCTTCCGGCCTTGGCGGCGCCTCCTTTTTCTTTACCGAAACAACCTTACTCTTGACTTCTTCTGTCGCCATTATGAGGTTCCTCCTCTTTCCAAATTGCGATTCTGGGTTCTAAATCCGTTTATGAATACGATCGATGCCTGCAATCAGTTTTTCCACCATATCCAACTGTTGGGTGGCGGGCGTCTTGGCAATGGTCTCTCCCTCACGCCCCTGCTTGTGGGCCTCGTGTTCTTCTTTTTCCATGGCCCGCTTGTATCTCAGGGCCTTCAAGTCATCGGTTTCCTTGGCCTTGGCATCTGCCTTGGCCTTCTCTTCGGCCTCTGCCTTGGTCTTGGCTTCGGCGTCTGCGTTTGCCCTGGCTGCCGTTTCGGCCTTGGCCTCGGCGTCTGCCTTGGCCTTCTCTTCGGCCTCTGCTTTTGCCTTGGCTGCCGTTTCGGCCTTGGCCTCGGCCGCTTCCTTGGCCTTCGCCGCTGCTTCAGCCGTCACCTTCTCTTCAGTCTCTTTCTTCGGCGCGGCCGCAGCAGCAGGCGCCGGAGCGGCCTTTTTGGCCTCTGGTTTCGGCGCGGCCTTCTCCTCTTTCTTGGGAGCAGGGGCAGCTTTTCCCTCGGCCTTCGGTTTTGCAGCCGCCGCTTTCTCAGGTTTGGGAGCGGCTTCTGCCGGGCCGAAGTCCAGATTGGGCTCAGGGGACAATGAGATCAGATCCGCCTCCTCCAGCGGCAACTGCTTGGAGATCTCCTTTACATCGCTGGCGCTTCCCCCGTTGCTCAATAGATCGATAAACGAGCGGACCAGTCGGACCGACTCGGGATGCCTCAATATCAACACCGAGGAGCCGCCGAGCAGATAGCATACCGCACCCACACACTCCATGAGGATGGCCCTTCTTTCCGGGTCGCCTAATGTTGGCATCTCTGCAAGGGGGAGCCCCGCCTCTTTGCACTTCCAGATCTCGTTGCCCAGGTTGGTGATCATGGGAATCTGAAGTTTGTCGTCCTCCTGGGTCAAGGCGGCCATCATGATGCGCTCCATGACCGAGTACGAATACTCCATGCCGTATCCGAGTCCGCCGGTTGTCGGGTCGATGACAATCTTGTTGCCTTGAACCCCTAAATTGCCCAAAAGGATATTGAGCTGCTTTGCCAGGTTCACGTCGATGGGCGAAGACGCGATCACCGTATGGCCGTAGCCCAGGGCGCTTGCGCCCACGCCCTTGTGGTTGGCTTCTTCAACAGGACCCAAGCCCAGATTCTTGCCTTCACACACCTGGGAGATCTTCTTGAGAACCTGTTCATCCTTCTGGTTGTTTGCCGTACCCCACAGGATAACCGGTACATCCACTGCGTCGACAACCTTCTTGGTCACCGCCGCAGCCTCGTCTGCACTCCTGTCCATTCCGTTCGGGTCGGTGCTCTTGAGTTGCAGGATGATGATGTCGGCCCCATACGCGTCAACACATTTTTTGGCCCAGGCATCGGGTGAAGAAATAACATCCTTAAACGGCGCAACGGCCGCTGCCGGCCATTCATTGGAAGGGTCGTAATCCCATATCTCCATCGCAATTCTCGGGGGATTTGCCGTAGCCCCTTCGAACAGATGAAACGGATAGGAAGTCTGCCCCCCCAACGCCACAGCGCCACTGCCGGTTCCGACCGTGGTTTGCCCTATCTTTCCAGAATAGGGCTGTTTGGGAATTTCAAAGGCCAATGTCTTTACCTCCTTCTTCCATATTGTCGTTAATAATGCGCGGCCGTCTGAACGCTGCCGCCAACCATAATAACCGAAAAACCACTATATAAATCAAAAAGCCTTCAAACCCTCTTTGTGAAAAAAATAACAAAAGTAGGGCAAAAAAATACCTCACCTG
>Ga0257142_1000098_pt1 | contig 11177 bp, 7 predicted proteins | sample saktaT_11_FD_193541 | JGI IMG/M metagenome (GOLD analysis project Ga0257142, IMG submission 193541) | Metatranscriptome of saline water microbial communities from Sakinaw Lake, British Columbia, Canada - sak_2011_1_27_40m (Metagenome... | ecosystem: Environmental > Aquatic > Non-marine Saline and... | reverse complement strand
ATTAATGCCATTATTTGATAAATTTTGGGGATTCTTTTCTCAAGACCTCGCTATGGATCTGGGAACAGCCAACACTTTGATTTATGTCAAAAAGCAAGGCATCGTCCTTGATGAACCTTCAGTTGTCGCCATAGATATTAGAACTGACCAGCCTATTGCGGTTGGAAAAAAAGCCAAGCAAATGTATGGCAGAACGCCCGACACGATGAAGGCAATCAGACCAATGAAGGACGGTGTAATTGCGGATTTTGACGTAACCAAAAAAATGATAACATATTTCATCAAAGAAGTTACAAAGCGACGCAGGATTTTTCATCCCCGACTTATGGTTTGTATTCCATCAGGTATCACTCAGGTGGAAAAAAGAGCTGTCATGGATTCGGCAAAGCAATCGGGGGCAAGAAAGGTATTGCTGATAGAAGAACCAATGGCGGCGGCTGTCGGCTCTGGCTTGCCTGTTGATGGCGAAGAGGGTTGCATGGTCGTTGATATAGGCGGAGGAACAACGGAAGCAGCTATCATATCTTTGTCTTCAATAGCATATCAGGAATCATTAAGGGTAGCTGGTGATGAAATGGACGAAGCCATAATGAAATACTTGCGACAGGAACATAAATTGGTTATTGGCTCATACGAAGCCGAGAGTATCAAAATAAAGATAGGATCGACGATTCCACTGGACGAAGAATTGACATTTAAGGCTCGTGGAAAAGACCTTGTTTCCGGGATACCAAAAGCCATAATCGTTACTGACAGCGAAATTCGGCAGGCACTTCAAGAGCCGGTCAGAGCGATTGTTGATGTTGTTGAAAGGGCACTAAATAAAGTATCACCCGAACTTGCGGCAGATATTTTCACAAATGGCGTTATGCTAACAGGTGGTGGCGCACTTCTGAGAGGGTTAAACAGACATATAGCAGAGGAACTAAACAAACGCATCAGCCATGATGTAAACCTTAATGTCTATGTAGCGGATAAGCCTCTTCTAAGCGTTGTTCTGGGTTCTGGAAAGGTTCTGGATAATTACAAACTGCTCAAAAAAATATGCGTGAGTTAAAGACAAAAAGGGATGACTTTTGATGTAATTTTAATATTTGGGAAAAAACTAGAGGATATGGGATTTTAAGACATTTCCCCTCTTTGTAGGGGCGTAGCATGCTACGCCCTTTGGGATTAAGGGGTGGGTTTTAAAACAGGTAAGTTATTTAAACATAGACCCCAAAGGAGATTATCGTGCCAGATAATAGACCCAACGTAGTATTAGTCATAACAGACGATCAGGGATACGGCGATCTCGGATGTCATGGCAATCCCATTATCAGCACTCCCAACATAGATAGACTTCACGGGGAAAGCGTCAGATTTACGAATTTCCACGTCGGTCCTACCTGTGCGCCCACAAGGGCAGGCTTAATGACCGGGCGTTATTGCAACTGCACAGGCGTATGGCATACAATCGGAGGAAGATCGCTACTGCGTCAGGATGAAGTTACTGTGGCTGATGTCTTTAATGCCAATGACTATCGGACAGGAATGTTCGGCAAATGGCATCTTGGGGACAATTATCCCTTTAGACCTTATGATCGGGGATTTGAGGTTGCGCTCCATCACGGTGGCGGGGGAGTCAGCCAAACACCCGATTACTGGGGCAATGACTATTTTGATGACACATATATGCTAAACGGCGAACCGATGGCGTTTGAGGGATACTGCACAGATGTATGGTTTCGGGAAGGGATGAAGTTTATTGAGGCAAATAAAGATAATCCGTTTTTCTGCTATATATCAACTAATGCCCCGCATGGACCGTATAACGTTGATGATTCATACAGCGATCCCTATAAAGGCAAGATGCCTGACGACCGCGCCAATTTCTATGGAATGATAACGAATATTGACGATAACATGGGACGCTTGATGGCAAAACTCAGCGAACTTGGTATCGAGGATAACACGATATTGATATGGATGACGGATAACGGCTCATCGGGCGGTGCGAGCCTTGACAGAGATGGTTTTGTGAAAGAGGGCTATAACGCGGGTATGCGCGGAATGAAGGGTTGGGAATATGATGGCGGGCATCGCGTACCTTTCTTTATGCGCTGGTATGGCGGAGAAATATCAGGCGGGCGTGATGTAGACCAGATGTCGGGAAATATTGACGTTTTACCGACATTAATTGACCTTTGTGGATTAGAGACTTCGGCAGGTGGAAATATCAACGGAACAAGCCTAAAGCCGATTATATATGATGATGTAAATTGGGACGAAAGAGTCATTGTTACGGATTCTCAGCGCGTGGAATACCCAATAAAATGGCGTAAAAGCGCAGTTATGACAAATCGCTGGAGATTAATCAATGGCGTTGAGCTTTATGACATTCAGATTGATCCGGAACAGAGAGATAACGTTGCAGAAAAACACCCAGATATTATTCAGGAAATGAGATCGCATTATGAGGAATGGTGGAGTCTGGTCTCGCCGACATTTGATAAAGATTGCCCGATTGTCATAGGATCAGAGCATGAACCAATATCACGCATAACAACTCACGACTGGCATGGAGAGCAGTGCGCATGGAATCAGGGCATGATCCGTCAGGGCGTTGAGTGCAATGGATACTGGATAATTGAAGTTGCGGAGGACGGCGAGTATTCCTTTGAGCTTCGCAGATGGCCTAAAGAGGAAGATAGAGCAATGACCGAAGGCATCCCCGGCGAGATAACAGACTGGTATCATGGTGGAAACGCCCTTGACCTCAAAAAAGCAAAAATCAAAATAGGCGATCAGGAACAATCAAAATTCATCGAGCCAAATGCAAAATGAGTTACATTTAACTTTAACTTAAAGTCAGGCGTTACAAACATGCAAACATTTGTTACTGATGCTGAAGAAAAAGAGATCGGTGCTTATTTTGTTTACGTGCAGAAATGTTGAGAAAATTGTTGTGATATAAAGGAGGCAAATAATGTTTGTAGAAGCAATATTCATGCTGGCGATAAGTGTTTCAGGAACAGCGGATGTGCCTGATAATATCAAATCAATTATAGAAAAAACTCAGTCCTTCGGGATTGGTCGTTATCCAATCAGTTTTTGGAATTATACAAATCTAGTATCACATGGTCAATATATGGATGTAAACGAGGTCGCCGAATGGGCTGATGCAGGATTTACAGTCCCACAAAGCCCAAATTATAATCCCGGCGACGCTAAGCAAAAAGCCCATATACTAAATATGCTTGATTGGGCGCATGAATACGGGATGAAGCTCATATTATGCGATCCTCGCTGTTATGCAAAAAAGGGAGACGGGGATTCTATTATCTCGAATGATTATGCTCAGGAAGTTCATTCTGCTTTTCAGGATTTCGGGGGACATCCTGCGACCTTTGGATTTCATGTTGGCGATGAACCTGATGCAGATATGAAGGAAGCGTTCTTTGAGTGCTACCGATTGAACAAGGAAATTGCCCCCGATCTGCATCCGTTTGCAAACTTACTGCCGTTCTTCCCCGGAATAGAGAAGCGCGCTGGAACTGACAACTGGGCGAACTACCTTGATGAATTTTCCAGCAAGAGCGATGCCGATCTGCTCAGCTATGACTGTTATGTGCAGATGAACCCCGGAGATGCTGGCTGGAATAATTATTATCAGAACCTTAAACTGTATCGTGAAGCATCCCTAAGAAATGGCATTCCCTTCTGGAATACAATACTCTCAGTGGGACATTTCAGATACCGTTGCCCGAATTATGATGAGATACGCTGGCAGTTTAACACAACCCTTGCCTGTGGAGCAAATGGGATATTGTGGTTCTTCTATTATATGCGTGAGCCACATGATAATTACCGTCTTTCGCCTGTTGATGAGCTTTGGGATAAGACACAGACTTACTATGACATTCGCCGTGTGCAGAGGAATTTCCATAGACGCTATGGCGGTCTATTCACCAAGCTTGTTTGCACCAATGTTATGTTTTATCCAGATGCCTATGGTGAAGGTAAGGTTTTTGAGCCTGATGGTATCGTTTCAGGAATACTTCCAGACGTGCAGAATCATCCAATACTGATCGGCGAATTTACTGATGCTGGGGGTCAGAGATATGTGATGATCGTAAACAACAGCATGACGGAAAACGTTAATGTTGGCATAACCTTTCCGGGAAGCGATGCCAGCGTGTTTTCATGGAACTGGTCAGGCATTGAATATGAAGGACCGGCTTATTGCGCATCAGGAACTGTAAGAGACGAAAATGGTTTGGCAATAAGACACTGGCTTGCGCCCGGTCAGGAAGCTGTCTATCGTATTGAGTCCGAGTCTGCATTTAACGAGCCAATTATAAAATAGAGGGGGACAGCATGAAAACATGCCTGTTTGCTTTGATACTGATATTTATGTCTGCGTTTGTAGTACATGCGGATTTTGCTATGCCTGAAGTTGATTTTTTTATGCACAGCAGGCTACATGATATATTCATTAGAGACCACTTTCGTTTTGACGAACCAAGACCTTTGCAGATAGAATATAACTATATAAAATGGCAGGAAAGTAAAGGCAATTACGATGAATACGCTGATAACTTAGGTATAGAAACTGATATACCAATCTATAAGTCTGAGAGAATTCTGGTTAGTGTACCCTTTTCCTATTCCCGTATCCCTGTCTGGTCTGAAAAAGAGGATATGCGTTATGGAGTAATCATTAGCTCAATGAATCCCTCCATTCTCTCAAGGTTTGTGATTATGGATAAATTCAAATCTATTGTGGGCATTGAATATAATCTTAAAGGCAATTCTGGTGCAGAACTAGCCGCATTTGGTGCTTCAAAGGGCAGGATGATATGCGTGCCTAATCTCGTCTTTTCGTATGATTTGCTCAAGCAGTTAAATATTATGGCTGGTGGTCGTCTGGAAAGATATTATTACGATACAACTGAGACTGATTTTACGGTGGAATTGTCGGATCGCCTGTATCTAAGACCCGTTGCCATGCTGAATTTTCATTTAAATGATGATTTTGCTGTTTTACTTGGACTGCCATATCTTGGGGGATATGTCTCGCTTGCCAATGGCATAATCAAGGCACAGGCAAGGGCAACATTAAACCAAAACACAGAGATTGCCATTAAGATAAGACCGATCAGCAAGACTCATCTAACCTTTCGCCTTCAAAATAACCCGTATAAGGAAATTCCCATTGAGGGATTTGTGGCGGAAACAGGGGAATTTTTGGAAGGCAGGTTAGAGCATACAAATCAGGTAATATCTATTGAGGCAGGCAGAGAGCTTAATCCGGCAGCAATAGCATCGGTGGCTTTCCAATATAGTCCCGCAAAGGATGTTGATTTTACCAGCGATAGTGAAAAAGACTATCTGCTGAATGGAAAGCCCAGCTATTCGTTTGGCGTTAGGTTTACCGTAGATATTGAGGCGTTATTGCAGATAAAATAGCATCAATATTGACCATAGAATGATACAGGAAGCGGTATCCCAAGTTTGATGGCTTCGGCGGCAACTAGAGTTGCCATTGTTGAACTTGCGCCATCATAAAGGTCGCATCTTGGGATTCTATTCTCAATAATGGAATCCAGCCAGTCCTCAACTTCTCTGTCATAGGGATGACCCGATATGCGATCGGCTTCAATCGTCTTGAATTCGGGATGAATGTCATTTTCATCGCTGGATATTGCCACCTGATCGCGCTCTATAGTCCCCATCGTTCCGTAAATTCTGAGATTGTAATAGGGCGCCATACCCATCTTTGGGGCATAAGAGGCGGTTACTTTTGCGATTGCCCCGCTGTCGAATTTAAAAAGAGCAATCTGGCAATCATCTTCCCGCATATCAGGAAATCCTATTCTGTTGGAATATCCCATTGCCTCAATAACCTGTGCGCCGGAGAACCATCTCAGGAGATCAAGCGGATGGCTTCCCCCACCGACTATGGGCTTTTCATACTCAAGATACCAATTTACACCGGTTAGTGTATCCGTCTGATTAGCCTGATATAACAGGTTGTGGATATAATCGCCTTCCATGTAGTATATCTGACCGATTTCTCCTGAACGGCAAATATCATAGATCGCTTCAAAGACGGGATTGAAGCGTAATATATAACCGACTGCGATCTTAAGATCAGGGCTTGCAGATCGGGCGTAAGCTGTCATCATTTCAACCTGATCAACAGCATTTGCAAGTGGTTTCTCGACGAAAATATGTTTTTCGTTTTCAAGAGCGGATAAGAAAGGCTCCATGTGGAATTGGTCGCCGGTGTTTATGCTGACGGCATCAATGTCTTCCTGTTTGCATAGCTCTTCTGCCGAACTATACGTTTTCTCAATGCCGAATTTTTCGGATGCGGATTTGAGCCTTTCAGGATTCATGTCGCACAGAGCCACAATCTCAGATTTCCCGACTCTTTTATGAGCTTCTATATGTCCTATGCCGTTATGTCCCAGTCCTATGAAGCCTACTTTTGTCATTTATGAGCCTCTCTTTGATATAGATCAATAATGGGTAATAAACACCAAAGTTTATTACCCATTATAACACATTATCTTAGATATGGAAATACATTATCTCTTAAGACTTCCCCATGTGCCTGCAAGTTTGCCCTGGGGTCCCACACTGAGACCGGGCTTAACATCAAAGGTATATTCGATAATCGACCCTTCGGGATTATCTGCACCGGTAAGAATGTTGCTCACCGGTTGTTTCCAACGGCTTGGATCTGGCCCCGGCTTGTTCGATGATTCTTTGTCGGTCGTTAATTGACCCCAACCCCAACCAGGGACACCTTTGGCTGCCACAAATTGTGAACGCAATACTTCCTCGCCGTTAAGCCAGACGACGACACCATCATCGTAATCGATGCGGATAGTCAGTGACTTTACAGAGGAAGCACCAGGAATACTAAAAAGTTCAAAACGTGAATAGATAGCTCCCTGATCATTTGTATCCGGCACAGCCGTGGTCTGGACGCAACTGTACCCCACGGCACTCAAACCATCTTCCCAGTCTGAGTCATCATAATTGAATAGCATCCACTCATCTTCGTTACCCAGATTGTTATCACTCTGGTTGAAGAAGTATTTTACAGGGTCGCCCTCATCCACCACGATATCGCCTTTATCAGTCTCTATCTGTATTACCGCTCCCAGATCACTGCTGTCCTGATTCACGTTGTAGTTGCCTACTGCCAAGAGATTGCCACTACTTCCTATGGAAATTTGGGCAAGGACGGGAGTTGCAGCAGATAATACAACAATAATGATAAAAATAGTAAATATCCTCATACTACCACCTCCGCATGGAACGGTTTAATCGAAGCTTACCCATGCCAATCGAATCATGCTACATTTTTTAGGGGCGTATATCTATACGCCCCCCTGTAGACCTGAAATTCTATTGGTAGGCTTTAATATTTAATACTGCCCCATGTTGCGGTAAGTTTTGCCTTTGGGCTGACAGCAGTTGGGTCAAACGCCACCTCAAAGGTGTAGTCTATAATCGTGCCTTCTGGATTATCCGTACCTACACCAAAGATATTGCTCACTGGCGCATCCCAACGAGATGGGTCTGGACCTAGCTTGTTGGTTGACTCATGATTCTCAGCCGTGCCCCAAATCCACCCAGGGATGGGGTCAGCTATTGTCATTTCAGTGCTCAGTACCTCATGGCCATTAAGCCATACGATGACGCCATCATCATAATCTATACGTATGGTCATGGAAGTTATGGAAGTAGCATCAGGCAGATTAAAGCGCTCAAAACGGGTATAGATAGCGCCGTCATTGCCTGTGTTTGTCACTGCGGTAATCTGATTAGCGTTATAACCTACACCATTGGAACCAATTTCCCAATCGGATGCATCATAGCTACTTAGCATCCAATTAGTTACGCCCTCCAGATTGTGGTCAGTCTGATTGAAGAAGTATCTCACAGGGTCTCCTTCATCTATAACGACAACCCCATTTACCTCTAGCTGTACCACTGCTCCCAGATCACTGCTGGCTTGGGAATTGTTGTAGTTGCCAATCGCCAGAAGGTTGCCAGTCGCTCCTATTGGAACTTGCGCGAATACAGGTACAGAAACTAATAAAGCCAAAACGAGACAGAATCCTAGAACTTTCATTATATATCCTTTCTGTAAAGAGATAGCCAACATGACCAAAGTTTAATAACTTTGGTCATTAACATTAATAGAATAGTGTCAAATTAACCTCTTTCTCAATTTTCGCATTTAATTCATTTAAGCTCGATTTTTATATTGGTTTTTTCCTTTTCATCTTAGCCTCCTTTAACTTGAAACACTCAATATATTGGGATACTAAACTCTTAAGCGAGCATTATAATATTTCATAAAACAATAATCAAGGGTAAAAAATTGATATAATTGATTAATAAGTGCTATACTTACCCATCAAAACCTTGAGATTCTCGCCAAGTATCTTGCGCTTATCTGACTCAGATATTTTCGCATACATGATCTGAGCCAATCCCCATGAGATAGGAAGGTCAGTTAGATCTGAGCCGAAGAGGATTTTTTCTGCGCCATAATGCCTGACAAACAACTCCGTCTGTTCCCAGCCAAGCAACGGGCATGTGCATATAAATAGATTGTCAACTCTTTTCGTTACATCAACGTAGGCAAGGGTTGTGTGTCCGGTGATATAACATGCGTCTGGGTATGTTTTACATAGCCTTTCGATCTGGGCAGGCGAACCCCAGTTGTGATTAAGGATGAATTGCTTGTGTTTGCTTGCAAATTCGCAGGCGATGTCAATGAGTCCGCCCTCTGACGGATAGCCATGATAGTCGTTGATTAGCTTTATTCCCCTCATACCCATAGCCTGACCGCGCTCCATCTCCTCGCGGGCAATTCTCTCGCCATGATTGAGATTTAGCAAAGTAAAGCCTATGAATTTTTCGGGATATTTATTAACGATTTTTGCGGTTTCGTCATTTCCATAAGTCTCGTCGCTAAAAACACCCTCAATGCTAAAAACAAGGCAATTCTGGATACCGAACTTATCCATTTCTCTGACTATATCGGATGGGGTATCATGCACAACATGATGAGGGGTACACTGTCCTAGATGCCCATGACAATCATAGAATTTTTCTTCGCTTAATGGCAAACGCTCTCTCACCGTTTTGTGGAGTGAGTCTGTCGGTGGAGACAGCTTGACGTCATCGCTGACAAATCTGATATTTTTATTCCATGAGAGCATTTTCTTCATGTTTCCACTGGCTATGAGTGAGATTTCTTCTGTGGAAATGTCTGAGTAATTGAGTTGCATTATCGGCACGCCGGGGGTGCGTTCTGGTAATTGCGATCCCCATACAAGACGTTCTGATCCCCATTCTTTGCATATAAATTCAATGCTGTGATGTAGCCACCATGACGATATATCAAATTTGAGGTTGGGACATGCCTCTAGTGCGGCATATCCTGCGCGCTGGCTTTTATATGTGCGGTTTTCGGTGATAACGACAGGCAGTTCGGGAAATTTCCTGCATATCCTGACGACGTTTGTCCAGTCCGTTGCGTCCATTCTCGATCCACGTCTGTCGATAGGACATAGAAAAACAGGCACTTTATATGCCTCCAGAACATCCAGCAGATCATCAATTCCCCATTCATCAAGCCTTATATCAAACTGACCGTAAAAGAGATATAACGCACCAACGCCATGCTCTTCCATCTGGGCAACAAGGTCTTTTGGTGGAGGAAGTTCCTTGCTCTGCGTCATTAATCCAGCCCATGCGGGATGGAGTCGCGGATGATCTCTTGTATGCTCAATTATCCGCTGATTTCCAGCCATCGGGTTAGTTTCACAGGATAATACGTCAATGACAAGTGCTTCATGGATGCCAAAATGATCCATAGCAGTGATAATTTCCTGAGCGGTCTCAGGCTGTCCTTCGGGCATGTGAACATGACGACCGAGATAACAACACGCATCGAAATATTTAATGGTATTCATTTGGCTAACTCCATTTCAATAAAGAGAGGAAGTTTACATTGACTCAGGTGCGGATATACCAAGTAGAGCCAGACCATTTTGCAAAACAGTTCTGACGCAACCAACAAGGAAGATCCTTGCGCTTGTCAAAGGAATATTCTCCTCATCCAAAACTTTACATTTGCCATAAAAGGAATGGAACGTTGATGCCAATTCCTGTAAATATCGGGTTATCGTATGTGAAGCATAATTTATTGCGCTTTCATGGACAGTATCGGGAAAATCTGCCAGTTTTCTTATTAGCTCATGCTCTTCGGGTTCTTTCAGCAGAGAAATATCAACTTTGTCCTCATCAAGTGTTATGATGCCCTTTTCTTCTTTCTGCTTGAATATACTGCATATCCTTGCATGTGCGTATTGAACATAAAAAACGGGGTTCGATTCGGCTTGCTGGACAGCCAAGTCCATGTCAAAATCCAGATGCGCAGTCGTTGAACGCATGAGGAAGAAAAACCTTGCAACATCAACAGCGAATCTTTGCCCGACTTGCTCGGAAAGCTCATCAATCAACTGTTTTAGCGTAACAAACTGACCCGCCCTCTTGGACATCCTCACCGCTTCGCCACCGCGCAGAAGGTTCACCTGCTGGACGATAAGAATCTCAAGCCAATCGTGTGCCATGCCCAATGCCTGCATACCAGCCTTCATTCGCGGAATGTAGCCATGATGGTCGGGTCCCCAAAGATCAATGACCTTCTGAAATCCCCTGTGAGCCTTATCCAGATGATACGCTAGGTCTGGCACGATGTAGGTTACGTCTCCGTTGCTTTTGACAATGACTCTATCCCTGTCATCACCAAAGTAGGTTGATTTGAACCAGACCGCACCTTCTTCTTTATACGAAAATTTGCTTTCCTCAATAATTTTAAGGACTTCGTCCATCTTTCCTGAATCGCGGACAGCCTTCTCGCTTGCCCAATTATCAAACTCAACGCCAAACTCCCGAAGGTCTTTGCTTTGCCCGTCAAGTATCTTTTTCAGACCCAATTCCTTGAATGATTCCAGACGTTCTGCTTCGGACATTTTGAGATATTTATCACCCGACTCATCTATTAATTCTTGCGCAAGTTCCTTTACATAATCCCCGTGATAACCTTCCTCCGGGAACTCAGCATCCTGCCCAAGCAATTGCAGATAGCGCGCATTTAT
>Ga0257142_1000097_pt1 | contig 11216 bp, 8 predicted proteins | sample saktaT_11_FD_193541 | JGI IMG/M metagenome (GOLD analysis project Ga0257142, IMG submission 193541) | Metatranscriptome of saline water microbial communities from Sakinaw Lake, British Columbia, Canada - sak_2011_1_27_40m (Metagenome... | ecosystem: Environmental > Aquatic > Non-marine Saline and... | reverse complement strand
GGACAGTATTGCCACCAATGAACTGGAAGATGTCATCCAGGTGAAGGATATTTCAGAAATCGTGGCATCTGTACTCTAAATTTTAAACTTCGAATTTCGGCACTAGAACCCTACAGGAAGCCCACCCCATGGACGGAATACATACTGTCCCATCATCTGATAGAGACAAGGTAGGCGCAGTCCTGGTGGTAGGCGCAGGTGTCAGCGGGATTCAGGCTGCGCTGGATACGGCCAATGGCGGCTTCAAGGTCTATCTGGTGGACAGGGGGCCGTCCATCGGGGGGAGGATGTCGCAGTTGGACAAGACCTTCCCCACCAATGACTGTTCTATGTGCATCCTGTCTCCCAAGTTTATTGAATGTGCCACAAACCCCAACATATCCATCATCACGGATGCAGAGGTGGACGGGATCGAGGGCGATGCCGGAAATTTTGAGGTTACCCTGAGCCGGAAACCTAGATATGTCGATCCCGCTAAATGCACCGGGTGCGGGACCTGTTCCGAGTATTGTCCGGTATATGTCCTGGATCCCTATAACGAGGACCTGAGTACCCTGAAATCGATTCACGTCCCTTTTCCCCAGGCCGTGCCGGCGGTGTCCATCATCGATCCGGCACACTGTCTGTTTCTCGTGAGAAAAGAATGCCAGATCTGCATACCGGCATGCAGAAATCAGGCGATCAATTTCCACCAGCGTGAAGAAAAGCTGAAGATAGAGGTGGGCAGTGTTATCCTGGCCCCCGGCTATGAGCCATTTCAACCCGAACAGCAGAGCCAGTACGGATATGGGAGATTTCGCAATATCGTTACCAGCCTAGAGTTTGAGCGTCTCCTGAGCGCCTCGGGGCCCAACCGGGGGGCATTGCGAAGGCCGTCGGATGGGAAACCGCCTGAGAAGATCGCATGGATCCAATGCGTGGGGTCCAGGGATGCCACGGCCGGCCATACCTATTGTTCAGCAGTCTGCTGCATGGTCGCCATGAAGCAGGTGATTCTGTCAAAGGAACATCTCCCTGATCTCGAGGCCGTTATCCTCCACAATGATATCCGGGCCTATGGAAAGGGATTCGATGGCTATTATGAACGGGCAAAGAATACTTCCGGGGTCCGGTTTATCTGGAGCAAGGCATCCATCCTGAGGGAGACGCCTGAGACCGGCGACGTGGTGCTCAGGTATCGCATGAACGGAACGGGCGTACAGGATGAGGCATTCGATCTGGTGGTGCTGTCCATCGGCATGTCCCCTCCCGACAGCAACCGGACCCTGGCAACCCGTCTAAGCGTCGCAACCAACGGGCACGGGTTCTGTGAAACCGACGGGTTTTCTCCATTGGAGACCTCCCGGCCCGGGATCTTTGCGTGCGGGACCTTTCGCGGCCCCATGGATATCCCCGATTCGGTGACCACGGCCAGCGGCGCCGCCTCATTGGCGTCAGAGCTCCTCTCAGACCGGCGGGGGACCCTGGTTACAGAGATATCCTACCCCCCTGAGCGGGATGTCGCCGGGGAAGCGCCAAGGATCGGCGTGTTTGTCTGTGACTGCGGGACCAACATCGTCAAGGGGGTGGACGTGGCCAGGGTGGTTGCATATGCCGGAGGATTGGAGGGGGTGGTCCATGCCGAGGAGGATACCTTCGCCTGTTCCATCGATGCCATCACCCGGATGGTGAGCACCATCCGGGAGAAGAGTCTGAACCGGGTGGTGGTGGCCGCATGTACGCCCAGGACCCATGAGCCGGTATTCCAGGATGTCCTCAGAAAGGCCGGACTGAACCCGTACCTTTTTGAGATGACCAATATCCGGGAACACTGTTCATGGGTCCATATGGGGGATCGGCAGACGGCTACACGGAAGGCAGAGGACCTGGTGAGGATGGCCGTTTTCAAGTCGCGCCTCCTGAATCCGCTGGGCCGGTTGTCCTACCCGGCAGCCAAGGCCGCCCTGGTGATCGGGGGCGGGATTTCGGGCATGGTAAGCGCCCTGGCCCTGGCCCGACAGGGGGTCCATGTTCACCTCGTTGAAAAGAATAAAGAACTTGGGGGCCTGGGGCGTCGCATCCGTTTTACCGTCGAAGGGGGCGATGTGGGGGCCTATGTCCGGGAGCTGATCAGGGAGGTGTATGCCAACCTCCGGATACAGGTATATACGAAGGCGGAACTCATGGATGTCTCCGGCTATGTGGGGAATTTCTCCACTCAGATACACGCGGAAAAAGGTCGTCTGGTCAAAAAGATCGCCCACGGGGTTATGATCGTTGCCACCGGGGCCGATGAATTCAGACCGCACACCTATCTGTATGGTGAAGACCCGAGGGTATCGACCCTCCTCGAATTGGAGGGAGAGATGGAGGCCCATCCGGAGGCATTCAGGGAGTGCAGCGCCCTGGTCATGATTCTGTGTGTGGGATCGAGAGAGCCGGAGAGGCCGTACTGCAGCCGGGTATGCTGCGCCCAGGCCGTAAAGGACGCGCTGAAACTGAAGACCATCCACCCGGAGATGGAGATCACCGTGCTGTATCGCGACATGCGGACCTACGGGTTCAGAGAGGACTGCTACCGGGAGGCAGCCGATCAGGGGGTCGTGTTTATCCGCTATGATCCGGATGACAGACCGGAGGTCGAGACGGTTGAGGAGGAGGGTCGATCCCTGCTGAGAGTCATTGCCAAAGAGCCTGTATTGGGGCAACGATTGATATTAGATGCCGACCGGGTCGCCCTGGCCGCGGCAACGATTCCCTCCGCCGGCAATCAGGTTCTATCGCAACTGCTGAAGGTCCCCCTCAATGAGGACGGTTTTTTCATGGAGGCCCATATGAAGCTCCGGCCGGTGGATTTTGCCACGGATGGCATCTTCATGGCCGGTCTGGCCCACAGCCCCAAGTTCATAGATGAAAGTATTGCCCAGGCCCGGGCCGCGGCCTCCCGGGCCATGACGATCCTGGCAAAAACGGAGATCACGGCGGGTGGAACCATTTGCGCGGTCAATGAACAAAAGTGCACCGGATGCGGGGTCTGTCAGGAGATATGCCCCTTTCATGCCATTGAAGTGGCACCAGAGGCACAGAGAGTGGTCATCCATGAGGCCCTCTGCAAAGGGTGCGGGCTCTGTGTGTCTTCGTGCCGGAGCGGCGCCTTGGACATCAAGGGGTTCAGTGAGGAACAGACCCTGTGCCTGATTGAAGCGGTCTCAGGGTAACAGCATTCAGTATAGTATCGATCTGCGTTTTTCTGCGCAAATCTGCGTCCCACAAGTTATTTGAGAGGAATATCATGTTTGCCTGGAAAGGGAAGCTATTAAGGATCGATCTATCGCGGGGGAACTGTTCTGTTGAGGAGATCCCGCCCGACCTGCTCAGGGACTATATCGGCGGTCGCGGTGCAGGCTTGAGGGTACTCTTTGACGAGATGGACCCGAGGATCGATCCCCTCGGTCCTGAAAATAAACTGATCTTCGCGGCCGGTCCCTTGGTGGGGACCGGGGTCCCGGCCGGCGGGAGATATATTGTGGTATCCAAATCTCCTCTGAGCGGCGCCATCGCCAACCCCTGCTGCGGCGGATACTTCGGGCCGAACCTCAAGTTTGCCGGGTATGATCTGTTGATCATCGAGGGACAATCATCGGAACCTGTCTACGTGTATATCAGGGACGACGCGGTCGAGATCAGGCCTGCCGCACATCTCTGGGGGAAGTGGGCTACAGCGACCGAGCGCCTGATCCGGTCGGAGATGAGCGGGGAGTTCGACAACTGGGAACTCAACAATATGAGCATCGTGACCATAGGGCCTGCCGGGGAGAATCTGGTCAAATTTGCCTGCATCATGTCCGACGGAGGGAGGGCCGCAGGACGTTCGGGCCTGGGCGCCGTCATGGGGTCCAAGAACCTCAAAGGACTGGTAGTCAGCGGCACCGGCGATGTGACCCTGGCGGATGTGGATGGCTTCAAGAAGGCGGTCATGGACTTCTTCGAGGAGGGGCGGGCCAACCAGGCATTGGAGAAGAGGCGCCGGTGGGGGACTTGGAGCCTCCCCGGACGGGCCAACAAGACCGGCACCCAGGCGGCCCTTAACTTTCAGTCCGGTTACTTTGAACCATTTACCAGGTTTGAAGATCCGGATGTTATTCGCGAGAGTCTCCGCGTCAGGGATGAGGGGTGCTTTGGCTGCCCGTTTGCCTGTGGTAAGCGAAGCCGGATACAAGACCTGGCATATCCGGGCACTACCAAGGGACCGGAACATGAGTCCATGGCCCTGCTGGGGTCCAACTGCGGCGTCGGCGACCTCGACGACATCTTCAGGGCCAATTATCTCTGCAATGAACTGGGCATGGATACGATTTCCGCGGGGGCCATCATCTCCTGCGCCATGGAACTCTGTGAAAAAGGCTATCTTTCTGAAAAGGATGTGGGGTTCCCATTGGGGTTCGGCAATGCCGGCGCCATGTTTCAGTTGATGCGAAAGACCGCGCTCCGTGAAGGTTTCGGCGATCTGTTGGCCGAAGGGGGGGATGCACTGGCACGGAAATACGGGCACCCCGAGCTTTTCATGGGGATCAAGGGGATGGGGATGCCTGCCTGGCATCCTCAGGGGATTGAAGTCATCGGGCTCCAGTACGCCACCAACAATGTGGGCGGGTGTCATACCAAGGCGACCCTCCCCTTTTACGAAGGGAGAAAGGACCCCGCGCACCACGTGGAGCAGACCAAGCAGGACCAGGACTACATAGCCGTGGTGGACTCAGGCGTTTTGTGCTGGATCATCTACCATGGCCCCCTGTGGGGCGAAAAGCTACTCTCCTGGCTCCGGATCACCACTGGGGTCGATTACACGGAAGCGGACCTCTCGCTGATCGGCGAGCGGATATGGAACCTGGAACGGATATTCAACCTGAAGGCAGGCATCAGCAAAAAGGATGACCGGCTCCCCAAGAGAATGACGGATGAGCCTCGGGTCAAGAATCAGGTGGTTCATCTGGATCGGATGTTGACCGAGTACTATCAATTGAGAGGCTGGAATGAGGAGGGTGTCCCGACACCCGAGAAATTGAGGGAGTTGGGCCTGGAAAAGGAAGGGGCGGGGATGTGAGAATCAAGATCGATCATGCCAAATGCACGGGGTGCAAGCTCTGCGAGGTCATCTGTTCCCTCCAGCACACGGACGCCGTCAATCCCCGGCGGTCGAGGATACGGGTGTTTATCGGCGAAGACTTCTGCCTCCCCGTCATTGCTGGGCCGTATGCAGAGGCCATGTGCAACTCAAAGGACGTGGTGATGGTAGAGGGCAAGGAAATTGACGGGTGCATTGTATGCAGGGCCTCATGCCCCGTCAAATCCATATTCAAGGAACCTGTTACGGCGATCCCGTTGAAATGCGATTTCTGCGGGGAGCCTCCAGATCCCCAGTGCGTCTTGTGGTGTGATGCGGAAGCGCTGACGGTGGTTGCGTAACGGGAGCCATGGAGTGGTCATGAAGTTGCCACTTTAGTCATTTTAGGCCCTTATTTTCTGCTTTTTTGTCACAAAAAACAAGAAGCTTTTTTTGTCTCTTTGTGGCGCTGTGGCCTTGTGTGAGATATTCTTTGGTTGTGGTTGTACCGCGTTAGGTCACTTCAGTCACTTATTCCGGCGTATTCTGAGGCAGGGCGACCGCGTTGGGGACCCTTTCGTTGGCAGAAACCGTCAATCTCGAGAGTGAGGAGGGTGCAAAGATGAAAATGTATGATGTGGTACCTGGGTTTGAGTTTGATGAGAAGGTGGACCTTGAAAAATCACCGGCGTGGTTCCTGGACGCCACCCATTCCGTTCCACCCTGGACGCCCATGTTCGGATGGTTCTGGATCAACTTCTGCCGTCACGGGATGCAGTACGGGGCCGAGAAACTGAGCTTGCCCACGGTCAAGGGATGGGACTGGCGCTTCAAGGATGGCGGTGGGTATTTGACCCTTAACCTGGTCATGGATGAGGCGGAACGAAAGGCACGGGGGATCCGGTTCCGGGAGGCCATTCGTCCCTTCATAGACGACTATGACGGTCTGTGGGGGGGATACATCAATGAGATGCTCGGCCACTACAGGCGGTTGAAATCGTGCGATGTGGATACCGCCACCAACGCCGAACTGCTGGCCAACTTCGAGGACACCATCAATGTCTGCCGGCGGATGTGGGAAATCCACATGCATATGATGTACGGGGTGGACACGGCCTTCATCCTCTTTGAAAATATCTGCAAGGATGCATTGGGGATGGATGACACCCATCCCACCTTTCATGACATGTTGCGGGGCTTTGACAACAAGGTGTTCCAGGTGGACAGGGAGCTGTGGAAACTCTCCAAGAAGGCCGAGGAAATGGGGATTGCCGACGTCATACTCAACAGGAGTGCAGGAGAGGCCCTGGCTTCGCTGAGGGAAAGCGAGGCCGGAAAAAAATGGCTGGGACAACTCAAGATACTGCTCGATGAGGATGGGTGGCGCATGCAGCGCATGGCCGAGATCAACCTCCCGGCCTGGGTGGAAGACCCGACCCCGGCCATTGCCAGCGTGAAGTTCTTCCTCAAACAGGGGGGGGAATTCAACCTGGATAAGGAGAGGGAAGGGCTGGCGCGACGGCGCGAGGAGGCCACACAGGAGGTCCTCGAGAGAATCCCTGCGGACCAACAGGGATGGTTCAAGATGCTTCTCGGTCTGGCCCAGAAGACAGGCGCCTTCAGCGAGGAACACAATCACTATCTGGACCTCTACACCCATGCCCTCATGCGAAGGTCGTGCCTCGCAATCGGGAAACGGCTGGTGGCCGCCCATGTTATCGATGATCCCGAAGACACCTTTTTCCTCATGCCCGATGAGATGCGGGCCGTTACCCTGGTGCCGGACGGCTTCAACCTCCGCCATATCGTGGAAAGAAGACGGAAGGAGTGGAAGGAATGGTGCAGCAGGGAGAACCCGCCTGCCATCCTCAAGGAAGGGTTCACCATGGACGACGCCATGGGGGTCCTGGTTCAGTCCAATGATCCCATCGCCCTCAAGGTCGTGGTGGGCTCCATGCCGGTCCCCAAGCCTGAACTGAACGCCGACCTCTATGGGATCTGTGGTTCGGGGGGCGTTGCAGAAGGTCCGGCCAGGGTCATCATGCAGGAAGCACAATTAGATGAGGTCCAGAAAGGGGATATCCTGGTCGCCGCATCCACGGCGCCGAGCTGGACCCCGGTCTTCGGCCTCCTGAACGGGGTGGTGGTGGACAGGGGGGCGAGCCTGTCCCATTCGGCCATTGTCAGCAGGGAGTATGGGATCCCCTGTGTGATCAATGTGTTCGAGGGTACCAGCAAGATTAAGACGGGACAGCGGATCAAGGTGGATGGCGACAACGGCGTGGTCTATATTTTAGAGAAATAGGCGCCATTGGTTGAGGTCTTGAGAGAAACGGACGGCGTTGCTTCCTTCCGGAGATGATGGGATCGGCCCGGGGGCAGGTCGACCCTGCCGGTTCATCATCAATGGAAGGGACGTCCGTCAAGCAATCCGGCGAGCGGGCAGGAGGAGAACAACATGGGGTCCAACTATCGGTATATCCTCTGGTTTGAAGAATGCAGCAAAAAGGCGCTTCCCTTAGTGGGCGGAAAGAATGCGAACCTGGGTGAGATGTTGAATGCCGGCATCCGGGTCCCTCCCGGATTTGCCGTAACGAGCAGGGGGTTTCAGCGCTATATGGATGGCGCAGGGCTCTGGGACCTGGTCCGCGAGAGCGTAGCGGGAGTGCCTCCCGACGACATCAAGGCAGTATCCAGGGCCGGGGGGGTGATCCGCCAGGCCATTCTCTCCACGCCTATCCCGAATGATATCCGGGCCGAAATCGTATCGGCCTATGGCGCGTTATGTGAGAGGTGCGGCAGCAGCGACCTCCCGGTGGCCGTCAGGTCCAGCGCCACGGCAGAAGATCTTGAGGAGGCCAGTTTCGCGGGGCAGCAGGATACCTATCTCTGGATCTGGGGAAACGACGCGGTAGTGACAGCCACCCATGAGTGCTGGGCGAGCCTTTTCACCGACAGGGCCATTGCCTACAGGATGAAGGTCGGATTTCCCCAGGACGGGGTTTATATCAGCGTAGGAATACAGAAGATGGTCAACTCTAGGTCCGCGGGGGTGATGTTTACAGTGGACCCTATTACAGGCGATCGGTCCCGGATCACCATCGATGCCAACTGGGGATTTGGGGAAAGCATCGTGCAGGGGATGGTCTCCCCCGACAACTTCATTATCGCAAAGAAGTCCCTGTCAATTAAACAGAGCATTGTCGGGCAAAAAGATCAGATGGTTGTGGCAAATGGTAGGGGGACGGTGGTTCACGTGGTCCCTTCTGATCAGCAGGCGATCCCCTGCGTCAACGTCAGCGAGGTGATCGAGATCGCAAAGATGGGCATTCGTATTGAAGCGCATTACGGGTCCCCCCAGGACATTGAATGGGCCATTGACAGGGATCTGCCGTTTCCGGAAAATATCTTTTCAACCCAGGCGCGACCTGTGACGGCAGCGGGGAAGACGCATTTCGGTAAAGAGGTCCTGAAAGAGTCAGGGAAGAGCGATGCCGATCATATCATCGATCTGATGCTCAAGGGGTTTAAGCGGTAGGTGAGGAATTTAGGGATTGAGGAATTATCGTCGTCTGTCTCCAGGATTGAGCATCCAACAAAAGAAGTGCCTAAAGTGAGCCAAAGTTGAAAAGGGGCAAGCAGCAACGAGCTGAAAGTTCAAAGCTGAAAGCATGCCGTATCCAGCACCCAGCATCCAGTAAAGCTTTTTCCTTCTCATTCATCCATGTCTGGTATATATAGTTTTCAGGAAGACGGTTTTGGTTTTTTGCACAGGGACCTTGTTTTTTTCAGCTGTTTTTCAATCGACAATCGAAAACCTGCCCGCCATGGCGAGGGCGCCCGTTTGACAGCCGAGGCAGGCGGATTGACAATCGCAAATCCCAATAGACGGGGGCATGAGGATTTTCTAAGCTGCTTAGCAGGATCAACCTGCCCATATGACATAAGGAGATCGGTTATGCCGGACACGACGTTGCTGCATGGCAAAAAGGTCCTGGTGGTAGATGACGAACCAGACGTATTGGATGTGCTGGAGGAGATATTGGATATGTGCGAGGTCACCAGGGCCTCCACGTTTGAGGAAGCCAGGGAACTCCTTGAGAGAGAGGCATTTGACCTGGCGATTCTGGATATCATGGGCGTTGATGGATACAAGCTGTTGAACATCGCCAAACGGAGAAACATAACGGCCGTCATGCTGACCGCCAACGCATTGAGCCCCGATAACCTCGTGAAGTCCATCAAGGGAGGCGCCGACTCCTACCTCCCCAAGGAGGAGATGTCGAACATCACGACATTTCTGATAGACATACTGAAATCCCAGGACGAGGGGGAATCCCCGTGGGAGTCCTGGCGCCGGCAGGTGGCCGCTTCCTATTTTGACAGGAAGTGGGGCCCTGACTGGAAGGGGCATAACAGGGAATTCTGGGAGAAATTCAGGTCGGGGAAAATCGAAGGGACGCCGTAATCCGGCCTTTTTCGGACCATGATCGGGAATTTTTTAGAGGAGGAAGATGCGGATTCAACCGGAGTAAATTCCCTGCATATTGACCATGTCGATTACCGCCATCCGGAAGCTGGGGATCGAAGATGGCGCTGCAAGGCAAATGGGGGCCAGGGTGTCGAATAGGCGACCGCGCCCCATGTCACACGCCCATCTGTTGTCGGATCCGCTGTACGTCTTCAGGGGTCGGGCGGAAGGGGTAGTTGCGCATATCCGGCCCCGGCCTGGAATTGGCATAGGGGCGGTTGCAGGCCACCTCGCCGTCATGCCCTTCGCAGCCGCTGGTTCGGAATGGCTCTCCGGAGTCGATAATATCATTCAAGGCCGTCCGATCGAGGCCGAAGTCCAGGATCTTTCCTTCGGGGGTGTAAGAGAATCGCCCTGCCGTAGAGAGCCGATGATCGATAAGGTGCCTGGCGAGTTGGATGCGGCGATACTGATCCAGGGGAGGGGGCGGCACATGGGCCATGGCCGAGTCCGGCTCCGGGAAGAAAGAAAAGAGGTGGGTGCGGCCCCCCATATCCCGCACCCTCTGGATGGCCCCGGCCATCTCCTGTTCTGTCTCGCCCATCCCCACCATAAAGTGAGATCCTGCATTCCACTCGCCGAATATGTCGATGGCATCGGCCAGACACTGCCAGTAGCGGTCCCATTGATGGGGCCCGTTGACCCCCCTCCCCCTGTATCGGGCGAACAGTTCGGGCGTGGCCAGATCGATGGCCACGCCGATCATGTCCGCACCCGCACCCTTGAAATCCAACAGGTCCTGCCGCTTCAGGACCGTGGGTGCGATGAGGAGGGAGACCGGGATATCCACGGCCGATCTCAGTCGCTGGCACACCTCGATGGTATGGGCCACGGCGCGCTTCCGGGTGACCATGGAGATGCAGATCCGCTTGACCCGGTCTTTTCTTGCCACAAGTCGACTGATGATCTCTGTCAGCGGGTAGGTGGGCCATGTGACCCGTATGAAGCTCTTTCCGTTGTAGGCGCCCGGTCGTCTGCTCGAAAGCCCGCAATAGGCGCACCTTGCAAGGCATCCATCGGCATAGGTCAGGAGCAGGTTGACGCAATAGAGCCTTGCGTTTCGATAAAAGAGTCCCCGCGTGAATCCCAGGGTCATGGCCGCGGCCAGGCTCATTCGCAGATCGCCGGGGCTTTCCATGACCCTTTCTTCTCCCTCTGCCACGTTTCCCTCCTCCTGCAACCGTTCACGGGTTCAGAGGTTCAGAGGTTCATGGTTTTATTCTTGGTCCTTTGACTAACCCTGAACGTTGAACCTGGAACCTGTTAACCTTTCCTCCTCCTTCACCAGCATGCCTTGGAAAGATCCGCCCCCACTGAACAGCAGGTGCGCTGATGCCGGACCTTCAGGCCCAGTTCCCCGGCCCTTTCGATGACCGCATCCGACGGGAGGGCCATTCGGTTGACGCCTGCGTCCAGGGCCAACAGTTCCATCTGTTCATCTCCCCGCGTTCTGGCGCACCCGAGGCTCATGCGGACCTGAGGCATCAGGCGTCTTGCCTCAATAATAATCTCGGCACCTCGTGCGCATCGGGCGTACGGAGACCTTCAAAGGGCGTCCCCCGAATGGCCATGAGCGACACGATCACCAGTTGCTCGATCTGG
>Ga0257142_1000095_pt1 | contig 11249 bp, 5 predicted proteins | sample saktaT_11_FD_193541 | JGI IMG/M metagenome (GOLD analysis project Ga0257142, IMG submission 193541) | Metatranscriptome of saline water microbial communities from Sakinaw Lake, British Columbia, Canada - sak_2011_1_27_40m (Metagenome... | ecosystem: Environmental > Aquatic > Non-marine Saline and... | reverse complement strand
GACCCGTCGTCGCAGAGTCAGTCCCATAATCGTGTTGACTACGTTATTAATGATCCGATACGGCGCGATCGTAGAATCGATAAGGTCGACCTCATCGGCGAATGGGGCGGTAATATCGATCCCATCAACATATACTCTCGGCGGTGCAAAACGAGCAATCTGTTCGTGAACTACGGGAAACGTAGTCGCATTTACGGTGCCCTCATCAAAGTAGACACCATATTTTTCCCAGTCTTTATTTTTGGAATCAGTGAAATTTTCCGAACTGATCCAGGCGCGTTCAATCACAGAGTTATCTTGTAAAAAATAGTCTGCCGGCCATTTCATCCCAAGATACTCCGTCCCGGTGAAAGCCCTTTCAAAACCACAGGCTGTGAACTGGTTTTGTAACTGACCAATCCGGATTTTTTTCTCTTTACCACCCGGCACCTGTGCTAGAGTCACCATCACCCATCCCAAGATTATCAGACCAGCGATGACTCTATATTTGCGACCGTCTTTGTTCATTTATCTTCTTTCACCGTATTAAAAACTAACTCGCACACCGAATGTAATATCTCTCGGATTCAGAAATGCTAATTCCGCGATATTCGGCATGTTAATGTAGGATTTATTTTCCTTCCGAACTTTATTACGGGCGGCTATCACGGGATCGTTATCGGAATTCTGTTCGAGTGGATCATAAGATACACCGACAGGCCGGTAATCACCGATCCGATCATGTCCATGTTCGACTCCTTCTTCCCATGAAAAATTCAGCGATTCAAGATAGGCTCGCCGGTCAAACGAATCGGCAAAACCAGATTCACTCATATATTTATAATTGAAAACATTTGATATATCGACATAAGTCTGAATACTTACTGACCCGAAGACCATTATTTTGGATATACGCATATCTACGTTTTGCCAATCTTTCCAACGAACATCATCAACGATACCGGGAAGGCTTTGAGGATTAAATGTTTCATATTGACCAGCGCGCCAATCTGCCAGAATATTTAATTTCCAGCCACCCAGTAAATACTGGTCGACTATTTTTGGTCCAAAACGATCCGGTGAATGGAGATCCAGGCTTAATCTTGTATAGGGTGCCGGATGACGCCGGGTCATGATCGGATTCTGACGCAGATAATTACGCTGCTCCTGTGGATCCTCATCGTATTCCAAATATCCAAAATAACCCGACTTTCGGACATCATACGTATAATTAATGAAACCGGTCATCCAGTCACCGATGCGTTTATAAAGAGTAACTTCAAATCCGCGGATGTCGGCATAGTTATTATTAGCAGCTTTATAATAGCGCACATTTGATAAACCTTTGTACAAAACCCAGCCCGGCTGCATGGAAACATCTTTATAATAAGCCGCTATCTTCAGTAACAGCATATCCAAAATACCTTGCTCATACCCCAACTCATATGAGATTGTTTTTTCAAGCGCAAGATCCGGATCGCTGATGTAAGCTACCTGATTGGAACTTTCACGCTGGATCATAAAGCGATAACTTGAGCTGGCTTCGGAACGATAATGACCATAGTTAAAGTACAATTTGGAATTTTCGGTTATTGGGTGAGAAATACCCAGCCGTGGACTGATTGCGAAGGTCGCTTTTGAATCCTGGTAAGGAGCATCCTCTTCAATGACCGCCCCTAATTCACTACTGTAATACTTACTATATTGATCAAGTTTATATTTTTTGGTATGGCCATTTGAGTAATCCAGACGGAGTCCGAGATTGGCAATAAAGCCCTCGTAATCCATTTGGTCAAAGATATATGCTCCCAGACGAAAAGGCTTGACAGTGTAAATCATCCAGCGCGTCCAGCTTGGCATAGCTGGGCTATAGGTACCGGATTTGATATCATAGTCATTCATTACAAATTCAATACCGGTTTTGATCTGATTATGAAGACTAAACTGGGTGGTATAGTCAACTCCAATAGTAAAAGTTGAATTCTCAGTTGAATCACGTCCAAGATTCATCCACCCACCCAGGTGCACGCTTCCCGGTCCACTGGTGCCGTCAGCCGAATATCCATAAGGCGCTTCATCGAGGAAATATCCCGGGACTATTTCATAGATTTTTAACGTATCCCTGGTAGCGATTTGACGAACATTGTTCCTGGTAGTCTTATATTGCAGATGGATTTCGTAGAGCGATTGAGCATTTAAGGTGTGCGTAAATTTGGCACCATACATTTGATGAAAAATAGAACCGGGACTGAAATAACCTGGCATATAAGGAATCGCGATACCACGATTTGTACTCTCGGTTAGGTTGGCAACCTCACTCTGGAATCTCAACAATCTTCCGGTCGGAGTAGTCGTCCAGGTATAAGGCGAAACCGAGTATTCTTCGCCATATAAGCCGCTCAGCATCAATTTCATGTTCGGATTGAGGTCAGTCGTGATCTTTAACTGAGTATGATTTTCATCCCAAGCGTCCCGTGAGAGTGGGATTACAAACATATCTCTCAGACGGTAATGTGTCAAATAAAACCTGGGACTACCAAATTTTTCACCGAGTAACGGAATTGGTCCTCCAAATCCGAGATCCACTACATAATCGGGCTTATCAATATCGCCTTGACGACGATGATACCACTCAAATATGCGTTGCGCAGTAGTCGGAGTAATATCATTATTAGGATCATTGTCCTGGAGAGTTGCTATGGAAACCGCATTCCAGCCTTCAAATTTATAGTACTGATTTTGAGTGTATGTATCCCATGTTCCATTATCAGTACCTACCCAGCAGACTGCGGGATCAAAAAAAGGCCGGTTGAAATAGGAGTACTGATCGTATACCGAACGACCAAAATGTTTCGAAGCCGCCGGACTATAATTTAAAATTAGAGTCCCACTATATTTTTTCCGATCACCTTCCTTCATGACGACATTTACGACTCCGGAACGAGCTTGACCATACTCGGCGTTAAAACCGCCCGTCTGAACCTGGATTTCCTGTACAGAGCTTAGGGCAACTGCAGTGTAAGGATTATTCGTTCGCTCATCATTCATCGACAGACCATCCACCATGAAGACAGTCTGATTGGCATCACCACCACGAATCAAGATACCAGAAGCACCCGATTCAATACCAGCCTGTAATACCAATACGTCCTTTACAGTCGCTAATGGCATTGCCTGGATAGTCTCAGTCTGGATACTCATCTGACTATTCGAAATATCTTTACTGACTACAGGTCGTTGAGCAACGACAACAACTTCTTCCATTCCCAGTGCTTCCGTGCTCAGTTGTATATTAACGGTCGAAGTCAGGTTGATTGTAACTTCGACATCCCTAATCAGGGTGGGTTTATATCCGATCATCGAAACTTTCAAAGAAAAGGTCCCTGGTGGTACATTCAAAATGAGATAATTGCCCTGTAGATCAGTGGCACTACCCATGGATGTTCCTTCAATCACCACGTTAGCGCCGATCAATGGAGCTGCACTCTCGGCATCCGTGACTGTTCCGACAATTTTACCGGTTATGCCGGCCTGAATAAATTCAAATATCAGAAAGTTGATTACCAACAGCCGTTTGAGATAACGATCCCATCTTAATTGGTATCTCATCAAGCCACCACGTATAAAATACTTGCTACAGTGCGAGCCTTAATGTGAACCTCTGAACATTATCGAATACTCCAAACGGTGTATAAGCGTAATCGATCGCTGCTCCAAACTTTTGAATTCCAAAGCCAAAGGCATAATGTTGTTCATCACTCGGAGCCATAAATCCGGCACGCACGCAAAACATATCCAGGAGTTTGTATTCTAAACCGACCTTAATCTGTTCCGGATAATCCCTGGAATGAACAGCGTCAATACTTCCGAGACAGGCCATATATTTGGGATTCATCCCAATGATTTCGAGTAAATTCATCGAAAGTCCAATGCGGAAAGTCAACGGCAGCTGAAAGCCTTCTTTCTCATATTTAATCTCATTGGAGAAATTCCGGACGGACATCCCAAATATCAGGCTCTTAAAACCAGTTCGGAACATCGTACCGAAATCAAACGCCGTCGCAACAGCCAGATTTTGAATAACGCCCAGGCTGTCATCACCAACCGGGACAATGCTTTTTCCCAGATTCTGTCCGGTCATTTTCATCTGGCCACCAACTGAAAATTTATCGGACAGCGCTTTGGCATAACCGAAACCGGCGGCAAATGCTGAAGGTCTAAGAACTTCTGTATCGATGAAACCCTGGTCATTACCCCAGACCATTGTGCCCTGAACTTTGCCATAATCGACTGACATGAAAGTCAGACCGAAGACCCCGTATTGTCCTAGAGCAGGTCTGAATGCGACACTGTATGAATTATGCTTGATATCGGCGAACCAGTTATTTTGGCTGGCGGCCACGTCAAAGCGGGTGGTCAACCGAGCCATCCCGGCCGGATTAAAGAATAGTGAACTGGAACCCATTTCGACAGTCGTTACTGCATCGCCAAGTCCACCTCCCCGTGCATCTGATCCGACACTCAGGAACTTTAAACCGGTTTGCGCCAATTTCGATTTAGCTAGCAAATTTTCTACTGGTAAGAATTGTAATAATGATATTGAGATCAATATCATTATTATTTGTCCTGATTTTTGTTTCATTACTAACCTCACATTTTGGTTAGAATTATTTTTACATCTCATAAATAATTAATGATCTAAACTTAACATCTACAGTTTGATCAGTAGTGATTATTTCCAGCAAATACTCTTTAATATCCAAGTCGTATTCATATCTCGCTTTAATAGCAGGGGTGGGACTATTATTTGCTATTTTAAAATAACCTGCTGAAGTTTCTAATGGAATCCGATTACTTTTACAATTTACTTCTTTAATTTGATCACCCTCTAATTCATACAATTTTATGTTCACGTAATCGTTAAAATAAAAGTAAGTATTTGCCTGTTTACGACTTTGGAAAAGAATATAATAAGAATTTGGATTTGATATAGTGGATATCTGAGAAGTTACAAGGGTTTGGGTAATAGATTCTCCAGCATGCTGTATCGCAGAATATGTTTCATTCATAACTAAAACACTATCTACATTTTGGGTTAGAAATGTATCTACTTTACTGTTAGCATAAGATGATAGAACGACATCGAATCCAAAGCCTTGCTTAAACACAATATCTTTTTTATATGCCAATTCAGTTTCCTTTGACTGAACTGTATCTCTATACTCCCACACTGTATCGATCTGGCAAACCCAAGTTCTTATACCTTTTGTAATTTTAAAAGAAACAGTATCAACAATCACAAATGACCTACCATAATAAAAATTATATAACGAATCAATCGCAAATGAATCCGATTGTCCTGAATTTGTCAACATTGTATCAATCTTAAACGTCTTCATATAATACTTAATCCAACGATTTAATTGAGGCAAAGCGGGATAAACTGCTATATCATCTAAAACTGGATCCTCAAATGATTCCATAGCAATTTTATCTTCAAGTCCCATTTCGTATTTTTCTTCATCAAAATAATCACATCTAAACAAACCAAATACAAAAAAGAGATTTAATACAAATACTTTTTTAAACATTGCTTATCCTTTCTTTTTTATCGAATCACAATAAATTTTTGATAAGTTGATTCACCCTTTTTAAACAATAAGTTGCCGGTATTTGGATCAACATAATCGTCCGTCACTTCAAAGTAGGCCACATACAAACCACTGACAATCACCTGACGGGAACTCGTAATCAGGTTCCATGATTCATCACCGCTCATGTTAGTATGCTGGATCGTGTTGACCAACTCTCCCGATTCGGTGAAGATCTTTATCACGCATCTGGGTGGTATGTTAAAGAACATGATCCGGTCGGGGGCACTCTCACCAAACTGATAATTGATCGCCCTGATATTATAAGGATTTGGGACAATCCGGATCTGAGAAAGAGCTGTCCCGGCCGGTCGTCGCAAATAGGCCGGTTCGGTCGTCCGTGTCCAAAATAGATTACTCTCTATCGGTTTGCCGGGATCGATGGTGTTCACCAGACCATCATCAAAGGTCGTGATGTAATAATAGTAATCAAATCCGCGTAATGCCGCTTTATCGTCATATTGATTGACAATCGGATTGGCTGTCCCCATACCGCATTCATAAATCAGGTCGAAAGTCGTATCGGGTTTATGAATTACCCGGTAAACCTTGTACCCGCCAAAATGCTGGTAACTTTCGGCAGAGGCTGACCAGGTCAAACTGATCCGGTCACCACCGGAATTTATCGTAAATTCTTCCGGCGGCGGTGGCGGAGTATCATAATTAAAGCCATTTTCCCAGTTACTTTTAGCCCGCATAAAGGTCTTTCTGATTGAATCTTTACCGGTAAATACCCAGGCGTTTTTAAAATCATCCCTGTTAGTGACAGTCGCGCCATCCGGATTAATATAGGGTGTGACTTGCTTGTACCATTGATATCCGATTCGTTTGCATTCATCCCGGCTTAATCCGTTGACTCCTTCAGCAAACACAATATGAATACTATCGCCAACCGCCATTTCGTACGGACCAAAGGATATTGCTTGAGTAAAGCCGCCCGGATTGGTCTCACTGGCCGAGGGTGTCCAGAGATCAGCAAAACCAGAGCCGACTTTCTGGGCATGAGTCTTGGCCGGCATACCTTGCGCCATCACACCGTATTCGGTTGCCATTCCGGAAGCACTGAACTGACTGTGAGCTCCGGCAGAGGTGAAAATTGCATCAGAACTGAAATAGGGAGTGCTAAAAGGTTGCATCATATCGTCATTTTTATTAGAGGCGGATTTATCGGCGTGGAGGACAATTATACCCGGAAATTGCGCGGCTCCCAGAAATCCATCCGCCGCGATTGTATTACTACCAATATTGGGACCTCCAATATTATCAAAACCGTATTTGGAATGAAGCCCGTGCCAGGCGTAAATCGCACGAATATCATTGCCATAAAACGGATGGAGGATTTCATTGACCGTATTATGACCCCATGTGGCGGATTGAGGAGCATAGTAATATCCATAGGCACCCGCATACTTGCTCATTGCATAGCGAAATTGCCACATGAAAATAACATCGTTCAATGTTTGTTGATTGGTTGCTCCGGCCTTATTGTAAATCCCCGTATTGGTAAACACGTGGTCATAAATAAAATAGTTATCATGATACTGTTGACTAACGGCATAGATCGTCCGCTTTAGGGAAATTCCGATCGCGGTATTGACCGTATTGAAAATTTCGCGATCGACCGGTAGACTGGGATCTAATTCGTTAACCTCATCCATATATACTGTATGAGAAGCCAGGGTTCCATCGACCATAACCAGGGGATGGCTGGTCTTTCCGATCATTACGAATTTCTGGGGAAAAATTTCATTGCTCTCATCCAGGACCCGTGTCCCAATATCGACAACCTTATAGTCATAGTACAGTCCCGTGATGGGATCATAGTAATCGGTTGCCCCAATCAATAATGCTTTTGCGGCCTGCATATCCTGGTACTCGAACAAGGCTGGCCATCTTAATCCGTCCTGCTGATCTGCAATGAGATGTCGTCGGCCTACTTCCATCTCACAACCAGCACTGGAATACCAATTATGGAGCATTCCGATCGCCAACCATTTGGATTCATCACTGAAGGCTGTTCTAAATACAATACCTATTAATCCCATCAAACCACACAGCATAATAAGGATTGGCTTAAACTTTAGTATTTGCTTCATAGATCATCCTTCTATTTATTATTATTAAATTTTACCATAACAATAATCTGCCTATTCTTTTTCAGTATTAGAAACCTCATTAAGTGTTATCATTTCCCGAAATCAAAAGATACGCTTACACCAAAGAAAATATCCCGCGGATCGAGAAATGTATAGAATGTCTGATTTGGCATATCAATATAGGCTTTGTTTTCCAGTATTGTATTTATCCGTGATTTGCTGACTTCCGACCAACTGCCATCCGTATATTGCATATATTTTTCCGTCCCGGCATCCCAATAAATAACTCGCGAGACTGGATTTGCAACTTTAGTATAATCGGCAGCATATTCCATAGGCTGAAAAGCAACTCCGGATTTGCGATAATCACCGGGCTGATCATTTCCGGGAATACAAGTATTATAACCCAATTTCTTAGTTTTACTGGTTGGCAGGTGTAACGAATACATGTAATAATTGTAATCATGAATATCCCAGAACGAACTATTCGAGAAATATTTAAAGTTCGTCAGATTCGATACATCGGCAAACACTTTAACTTTAATACGGTCAAAGGTAAAGACTTTTGAAATTTTCAAATCAATGTTGCTAAAGTTTTTAAACTGAAAATTATATATTATTCCGGAGTAGTTCTGCGGATTCCAGGTCATATAGCTACCCTCACGCCATGACAACAAGAAATTCATATGCCAGCCGCCGAGTGGATTTTGATCGGCAAAACGAGGCCCGAAATTGATGGGGGTATGAAAATCGAGATTGGCTTTTACTCTGGGGATCGAACGCGGTTTAGTCTGATAGGGATTACTCTTTAGATACTCACGTTGATCAGCCGGATTCTGATTATATTGCTTGACCCCGAAGTAGCCATAAGTCCCAACCCGATATTCGAAGTTGACGTTACCGGTTATCCAGTCGCCGTACATCTTAGTCATCTCAACTTCTAAACCGCGAATATCTTCATATAAATTCGTAGTCAGTTTGTAATAGTTCACTTTACCGCTAATATCGAGATACCTGGTCCATTCCTGTTCATTACTCACATCTTTATAGTACGCTGCCAGATGCAGTAAATAGGATTTCATTAATGCCTGATCGTATCCCAATTCATAGGCAATCGTTCTTGATAAGGCCATATCCGGATCACCTATATATTGTAACTGATTTAGTGGCGATCTCTGAACCCGGTACATTGATTCGGCCGTTGGCATTTCACGATTATGACTATAGTTGAAATACAATTTTGAATTGACTGTAATGGGATGGGACACATTCAGGCGCGGGCTGATATAAAATTTAGGTTTGACCGTTTTAGTCTTGAAAGTATCATCAACCGCCGGATTGAATTTATCCGATAAAAAGGCCTTATCATAGTCAGTAAAATCGTACCATTTACCATTAGAAATTAACAATTCATTGACGATACCAAGAGTTGTAATGAAACCCTCGTACTCGAGTTTATCCTGTATGTAGCCGACGATCCGGATTGGAGATCGTTGAAACTTGGTATGAGTATTTCCTTCCGGTAAAAAAGCGTTGTACAGACCAAATTGCATGTCATATTGATCGATGTTGAATTCCAGCCCTGCCTTGACCTGATTTCGGAAATCAATCTGACTGGTATAATCAAAACGGGCACTATACGAAGTGAACTTGGAACTGTCGCGCGAAGTGCTGACCGCACCACCCATTCCGAATTGATCGCCGATTGCAAAAACCGGAGTAGATTCATAACCGATCGGTGCTTCATCGACGTAGTATCCAGGGAAGATTTCGTACACTTTGGAAGTGTCACGAACCAGGCCAGGTACAGTATGATATTTTTTATAAGAACGCTTAACCTGGGCTTCCCAGAATGTACCCGGATCAACAATTTTTACAACCTTTGCGGACAGCGTACTGTAATATTGTTTGGTCGGACACCAGTAAGTATTGGAATAAATACGCCAGGGCGCTGTGAATCCGATCTGATTCAATTCAGAGGCGATATCCCAGACAGTGCTCATCAGGTCGGTACCACCCGAACGCGATTGGGTAGTTGCATCCAATTCACCATACATGGCAATCATTGACAACTTCATTGAAGGTGTCAGATCGGATGTCAACTTAAGCATCGTATTTTGATCGTGCATAGCATCAGTCGCTAACTGCATCATATACTGGTCACTGACGTTTCGGTGAGACAGGAAAAAACGCAGATTACCAAGTTTGGAACTAATCACCGGGACAGGCCCGCCAAAACCCAAATCAATATTATAATCAGGTTTTGAAATATAACCTTTTTTACGATGTTGCCATTTAAAAATTCGTTGAGCCGCATAGGGAGTCAGGTCATTAGTTGGATCATCGTCATTTAGAGTTGATTGACTGATTGCATTCCAGCCGTCGAAACCCGGATATTGCCGGGCCGTGTAGGAATCCCAGGCTCCGTTACTCGTCCCTTCCCAGCAAACAGCATCATCCAGATATGGCCGCAACCAATAAGAATTCTGATCAAACGGTGAAATGCCGAAGTGTTTCTGTGCTGCCGGACTAATTTTTATTGTTATTGATCCATCATAGAACTTGGGATTGCCTTCCTTTGTTACGACGTTCACCACACCTGATCGGACATTACTATATTCAGCATTAAAACCACCGGAATATACTGAAATTTCCTGCATGGCACTAAGTGGCAAACTGGTCATCGGAGCATTATTCCGCTGATCTCTCAACACGATTCCATCGACCATAAACATCGTTTCACTGGCACCACCACCACGGATTTCAAGACTCGAGGTAATACCAGCTCGTAAACCCAGTACATCGGAAACACTGGCGACTGGTAATGCTTCGATTTCCTGCGACGTGATACTCTGTTGACTGGAAGCGACATCTTTTCGGATAACCTTCTTTTCCGCAATAACTTCAACAACCTCTCCCTGAAGTATTTCGGTTCTCATTTCGAAATCGACCATCGTTGTCAGATCGATTTCAACCCGAACATCCCGCACCGTTAGAGGGGCATATCCGATCATGGTCGCTTTTATATTGTAGGTTGCCGGAGAAATATTCAGAATTACATAATGACCGTCTATATCGGTCGCGGCTCCCATTGATGTTCCTTCAACAACCACATTAACACCTGCCAAAGGTTCACCGGTTTTTAAATCTGTAACTCTTCCCGCTATTTTACCAGTTGTGCCGGCAAAAATACATATTGCCAGAACAGAGATAAAAATAAACAACAGGGTTAATGACTTTCTCATAAGCATTCTCTCCCTATCTTAAATAATATTAAAATTACGAGGGAAATCAGGTTACGAATCCCGCTAATATCTAATATTCCCTTGTTGTAAGAAATTTGTGAAGACGCTATTTTTTTTGACCAAATGCGGTCAGGTGAATTCATCATTTTAAGCAATTAATACCGATTTTATTCCCTTCAGTTTGAGTAAATAATTTGAAAGATTTAAAGAACTTTTGCATTCGCCCCACTGTAGCCTTTTCTAACATTAAATAATGCTCTTTCCCCAATTAATGCTTT
>Ga0257142_1000093_pt1 | contig 11290 bp, 22 predicted proteins | sample saktaT_11_FD_193541 | JGI IMG/M metagenome (GOLD analysis project Ga0257142, IMG submission 193541) | Metatranscriptome of saline water microbial communities from Sakinaw Lake, British Columbia, Canada - sak_2011_1_27_40m (Metagenome... | ecosystem: Environmental > Aquatic > Non-marine Saline... | reverse complement strand
CGGCGGCGTCGTGCCCAGGGAATTCATACCGGCCGTGGAAAAGGGAGTTCAGGAAGCTCTGGAGGAAGGTGTGCTTGCGGGATTTCCCGTCGTCGACGTGGTGGTCAGCCTGGTGGACGGATCTTATCATGATGTCGATTCCTCGGAGCTGGCCTTCAAAGTGGCGGGTTCCATGGGCTTTAAAAGCGGTGCCCGGCGCGCCCACCCGGTTCTCCTGGAGCCCATCATGTCCGTGGAGGTCCTTGTTCCAAAAGAATACATGGGGGACGTGATAGGCACCCTCAGCTCCAGGCGGGGCAAGATCGTGAGCATTGAATCAAGGCCCGGCTCGGAAGCCATCAACGCAGAGGTGCCGCTGGCTGAAATGTTCGGCTATGCCACGGACCTCCGGTCGAGAACCCAGGGCAGAGCGGCCTATACGATGCAGTTTCTGAATTACAATGCCGTGTCGGAGGATCTGGCGAAGGATGTTGTTGAAAACAAGAGTCGAAAGGGCATGAAATAACGGATAATAAAAAGATCAACCATGTTTAACTGAAGGAGGTAATGGAGATGGCTAAGAAAAAATTTGAAAGGACGAAGCCACACGTCAACATCGGGACGATCGGACACGTGGATCACGGCAAGACGACGCTGACCTCTGCTATCACGAAGCATCTGGCCAAGAAAGGGTTGGCGAACTTCATGGCCTTTGATCAGATAGACAATGCCCCTGAGGAAAAAGAGAGAGGCGTTACGATCAACATCGCCCACGTGGAGTACGAAACAACCAAGCGGCATTACGCCCATGTCGATTGCCCGGGGCATTCCGACTATATCAAAAACATGATCTCTGGCGCCGCCCACATGGACGGAGCAATACTGGTCGTGGCCGCCTCCGATGGCCCCATGCCCCAGACGAGAGAGCACATCCTCCTTGCCAGGCAGGTTCAGGTTCCCTACATTGTCGTCTTCTTAAACAAGGTCGATCTCGTGGATGATCCGGAACTTCTTGACCTCGTTGAGTTGGAACTGAGGGAGCTTCTGACGACCTATAACTTCCCGGGCGATGACATTCCCATCATCAGGGGATCGGCCCTGAAGGCGCTGGAGTCCGATGATTCGGCCTCAGTGGATGCGAAGTGCATATGGGAATTGATGGACGCCGTTGACGGCTACATCCCGGAGCCGCTTCGCGATCTGGACAAACCCTTCCTGATGCCCATCGGCGACGTCTTCTCCATCTCCGGCCGTGGCACCGTGGTCACAGGCAGGGTGGATCGAGGAATCGTCAGAACAGGCGAGGAAGTTGAAATCGTTGGAATCAGACCCACCTTCAAGACGGTCTGCACGGGTGTTGAAATGTTCCGTAAGACCCTGGATGAAGGCCGGGCCGGCGATGACATCGGGGTCCTTTTGAGAGGCACGAAACGTGAAGAAGTAGAAAGAGGCCAGGTCGTGGCGAAACCGGGTTCCATTACCCCTCACACGAAGTTCAAGGCCCAGGTTTACGTCCTCACGAAAGAGGAGGGCGGCAGGCATACCCCCTTCTTCAGCGGATACCGTCCCCAGTTCTATTTTCGGACGACCGACGTGACGGGCGTTTCGACTCTGCCCGAGGGCGTGGAGATGGTGATGCCCGGCGATAACGTGGAACTCGATGTCGACCTGATCACCCCCATTGCCATGGAGGATCAGCTCCGCTTCGCCATCCGTGAAGGGGGAAAGACGGTCGGGGCCGGTGTGGTCAGCAAGATCATCGAATAATTGAAGGATTTGGTTAAAAAGTGATGGAAAATCAGAAGATCAGAATCAGGCTGAAGGCTTACGACTACAAACTGCTCGACCGCTCCGCTGAGGACATCGTCGATACGGCAAAGCGAACCGGTGCGCGAGTTGCCGGTCCAATCCCGCTTCCGACGGAGATCAACCGGTATTGCGTCAACCGGTCGCCTCATGTGGACAAGAAATCGAGAGAGCAATTTGAGATCCGGACGCACAAGCGGTTGATCGATATTATTGAACCCACTCAATCCACGGTCGATGCGCTAATGAAACTGGACCTGTCGGCCGGCGTTGATGTGGAGATCAAGCTGTAAGTTGAATCCGGGAGATGGTTTTTCAAAATCCATCTCCTGTTTTTTCGTGAATATAACGCTGAAACTGTGGATGCTATGGAAAAGGGATTGATCGGACGAAAATTGGGAATGACACAGGTGTTTTCCGATGAGGGTGCTGCCATACCGGTGACGGTCATCGAGGCGGGCCCCTGCGTGGTGATACAGAAGAAGACCCGGGAGACGGACGGATACGATGCTGTTCAGCTCGGCTTTGGCCGTAAAAAGCTCAAAAGGGTGACGAAACCCATCCAGGGCCACTTCAAAAAGGCGGATAAAGGATTCTTCCGTCTTCTCCGTGAATTCAGAATGGATAACACTGAGAAATACGAAGTGGGCAGTGAACTGAACGTGGATATCTTTGCCGTGGGCGATTACGTCGATATCGTGGGAACAAGCAAGGGAAGAGGTTTTGCTGGAGTCGTGAAGAGGCACGGGTTCAAGGGCGGCAGAGCCACGCATGGCTCCATGTTTCATCGAGCCCCGGGGTCCATAGGCGCGAGCGCTGACCCTTCCAGAGTTCTAAAGGGGACCAAGCTTCCGGGGCATATGGGAGACAGGCGCGTGACCGTGCAGAACCTCGTGGTGTTTAGTGTTCGTCCTGAGAGGAATCTGATTCTGGTCAAAGGGTCCGTTCCGGGGAGCATGAACGGATTTGTCCTGATCAAGAACGCAGTCAAAAAATCTTAATCGGATGTGTGGAGAAGTCAATGCTGGTTTTGGGCGTGTTCGATATTGAAAAAAATAAGGTCTCGGAAATCGAGTTGAGCGATTCTGTTTTTGGAGCCGAAATCCGCGAGGATCTCCTTCATGATGTGGTGAGGATGCAGATGGCAGCCCGAAGGAGCGGAACCGCGTCAACGAAAGAACGGAGCGATATACGCGGCGGCGGCAGAAAACCCTTTCGCCAAAAGGGAACGGGAAGGGCGCGCGCCGGCACGACCCGGTCTCCAATCTGGAGAGGGGGCGGCACCACGTTCGGTCCTCATCCAAGGGATTATTCCTTCAGCCTGAACAGGAAAGTGCGGAAAGCGGCGCTCTGCTCGGCTCTGAGTATGAAGGTGAAGGGAGAGAAAATCCTTATCTTAAAAGACTTCCCCATGAACGAAATCAAAACGAAGGCCTTCAAGGCTGTCCTCGACAGATTTGGGGTGGAGAGCGCACTTTTTGTCCTCGACAAGGAGAATCCTGCCCTGGAGAAGTCTTCGAGAAATTTAAAGGACGTAAAAATGATGAGATCAGAGGGCATCAATGTCTACGACCTCTTAATGTATGACACCCTTGTCCTTATGGAACCCTCTGTAAAGATGATCGAGGGGGCATTGTTATCGTAATGGATCTGTATTCTGTCATCAAGAAACCGCTTATCACGGAAAAGAGCACCATCGCCAGAGACGATGCGAACAAATATGTTTTTGAGGTGGACCGCAGGGCCAATAAGATTGAAATCGAGAAGGCCGTGGAAAAACTCTTTAAGGTGAAGGTCATGAATGTTCGGACCATGAACATGGAAGGAAAGAAGAAGAGGGTGGGGAAGGTCATGGGCAGGAAAAGCGACTGGAAAAAAGCCGTCGTGACCCTTGCTCCCGGTCAGAGCATTGAAGTCTTCGAGAAAGTTTAGGATAGAGGATTAAGGAAATGGCAATCAAGACATACAAGCCCACATCTCCAGGCAGGCGGGCTCAGACGTGTTCCACATTTGAAGAGGTCACCGCCTCCACGCCGGAAAAAAGCCTCCTGCGGCCGTTGAAAAAAACGGGGGGGAGAAACTCCTATGGCCGGATCACGAGCCGTCACATTGGTGGACGACATAAGAGAAAATTCAGAGCCATTGACTTCCGGAGGGACAAACTGGACGTGCCTGCGAAGGTGGCCACGATTGAATACGACCCCAACCGCTCCTCACGGATCGCCCTTCTTCACTATCTTGACGGGGAGAAGAGGTACATCCTGGCACCCTTGGGCCTCGGTGTGGGGGATACGGTTGTGAGCAGTGACCGGGCCGACATGAAGCCCGGCAACACCCTGCCCCTCAGAAACATTCCCATGGGTTCCCTGATCCACAATGTGGAACTCAAGATCGGAAAAGGCGGGCAGATGATCCGGAGCGCCGGTTCTTACGGCCAACTCATGGCCAAGGAAGGGGAATACGCCCAGATCCGCATGCCCTCGGGAGAGGTCCGGAAAGTTCTTCTGGATTGCAAGGCCACCATAGGGCAGGTGGGAAACATCGACCATGAGAATATCAGTGTCGGTAAGGCCGGCCGGACGAGATGGCTGGGCAGAAGGCCAAAGGTGCGCGGTGTAGCCATGAATCCCGTGGATCACCCGATGGGAGGGGGAGAGGGAAAGACGTCCGGCGGGAGGCACCCCTGCACACCATGGGGTGTCCCGACCAAGGGGCATAAAACAAGAAAGAACAAGGTTTCCGATAAGTATATCGTTAAGAAGAGAGGTTAGAAGTGGCGCGTTCAATCAAGAAGGGCCCGTATGTTGAAGAGAGTCTTTTGAGGAAAGTCAGAAGAGTGCAGTCTTCCGGAGACAAGGGTGTGATCAAGACATGGTCTCGCCGCTCGACGGTCACGCCGGAATTGATCGGGCTGACCTTCGCGGTACACAACGGGAAAAAATTTATTCCCGTTTTTATAACAGAAAACATGGTGGGCCACAAGTTGGGAGAATTCGCGCCGACCAGGACGTTTTACAGTCACTCTGGTGACAGGAAGTCCAAGCTGCGCAAGTAATCATAACATGGATAGGAAATTCGGCACCCGGGGTTCAGGAAAGATATGGAAGCAAAAGCCGTAGCTAAATATGTTCGCATTTCGCCACAGAAGGCAAGACTTGTGGTGGATCTGGTGAGGGGTAAGAAGGTGGAAGAAGCTCGGAAGACACTTCTTTTTACGAGAAAGGTCGCTGCGGGCATCGTGGGGAAGGTTCTGAAATCGGCCCTTGCCAATGCCGCGCAGAATCCGAACATCGACGAGAAGATTTTATACGTCAAGGAGATTTTCGTTGATCAGGGTCCTTCGCTCAAGCGATTCAGGGCCAGGGCTCAGGGGCGGGCAGCCGGTATCAAGAAGAGAACGAGCCATATCACCGTCATACTGGATGAACAATAGCAAATAAGGAGGACATCGTTTGGGCCAGAAGGTACATCCTATCGGTTTCAGGTTGGGCGGAATAAAGAAATGGGGGTCCCAGTGGTTCTCAGAGAAGAACTATAGCCAGCTCCTGCACGAGGATCTTAAGGTCAGGACATTTCTCAAGAAGAAATTTTATCACGCGGGGATCTCCAAAATTGAGATTGAGCGGGCTGCCGACAAGGCGAAGATCAATATCTATTCTGCAAGGCCTGGAGTCATCATCGGCAAGAAGGGCGCAGAGATTGAGAAGCTCAAGAAGGAACTGGAAGACATGATGACGGGCGAAGCCATCATCAACATCCTGGAGGTCCGGAAGCCTGAAATTGACGCACAGCTCATTGCGGAGAATGTGGCCATGCAATTGGAGAGAAGGGTGACCTTCCGGCGGGCCATGAAAAAGTGCGTCACCTCCGCCATGAAGTTCGGTGCCAAGGGGATACGGGTGACGAGTTCGGGAAGGCTCGGAAACGCAGAAATGGCTCGGACGGAGTGGTACCGTGAAGGAAGGGTTCCGCTTCACACGTTGCGGGCAGACATCGACTACGGTTTTGCCGAAGCCCACACCAATTATGGACTCATTGGAATCAAGGTCCTGGTCTTTCACGGCGAAGTGTTGCCGGACAAAAAAGAAGCGGGTGCCCAGGCCTAGCCGTGAGCCAATTTTTACGCAGGACGGGAGTTTTTGAATCATGTTAATGCCGAAAAGGGTAAAATACAGAAAGCTGCAGAAAGGGAACATGAGCGGTGTAGCGACCCGGGGCAGCCGGGTGGACTTCGGGGAATTCGGCCTTCAGGCCACGGAGTGCGGGTGGCTTACGTCGCGGCAGATCGAGGCGGCCCGTATCGCCATGACACGCCATGTGAAGCGCGGAGGCAAGATCTGGATCAGGATATTCCCCCATAAATCCATTACCAAGAAGCCTGCTGAAACCCGTATGGGAAAAGGGAAAGGATCACCTGAGGGGTGGGTGGCCGTTATAAAACCGGGCACGGTTCTCTATGAAATGGCCGGGGTCTCCAAGGATGTGGCGCGGGAAGCCTTCAGACTGGCGTCTCACAAACTTCCCCTTGCCACGAAGTTTACCACGAGGGAGATTTTCGATGAAGATTAGTGAAATCAGAGATCTCAGTCAGGAAGAGCTGAAACAGAAGGAAAGAAATCTTGTTGATGAACTCTTCAAGCTTCGATTCAGGCATGAAACCGGCCAGATTGAATCCACGGCCGTGCTCAGGACCATCCGAAGAGATATCGCACGAATAAAAACCGTTCTCAGGGAAAAGGAGCTTCGAGGGTAGAACTATGGGTGAACGCGGCAACAGAAGAGAGATGCAGGGCGTGGTCGTGAGCGACAAAATGGATAAGACAGTCACCGTGAGAGTGGAAAGGGTCGTGAAGGACTCCACGTTTCAAAAATACATGAAAAGGCATGTGAAATACAAGGCCCACGATGAGAAGGATGAATGCGCAGTAGGCGACAAGGTTTTGATCGTTGAATCCCGTCCCCTGAGCAAAGAGAAGAGATGGCGGGTTCGAACCATTCTGGAAAAGGCAAAATGATACCGGGTTGTGAGAGTGATCTTACGTGATCCGGACGGGGTGAGTTATGATTCAGATGCAGACCATATTAAACGTGGCAGATAATTCGGGAGCCAAAAAGGTCTTTTGCGTGAAGGTTCTCGGCGGCTCGAAGAAGAAATATGCGACGGTGGGAGATGTCATTGTGGTTTCGGTCAAAGAAGCCATTCCCAATTCCAAGGTCAAGAAGGGGGATGTCATGAAGGCCGTTGTGGTCAGAACGGCGAAAGAGGTCAGGCGTCCTGATGGAACTTTTTTGAAATTTGACGATAATTCAGCCGTGCTCATTAATAACCAGATGGAACCCGTGGGAACGCGAATATTCGGCCCCGTTGCCCGGGAACTGAGAGCCAGGCAATTCATGAGAATCGTATCTCTGGCGCCCGAGGTCATATAGAGAGGATTTGGAAATGCTTGAAAGACGTCTTAAAAAAGGTGACACGGTGAAGGTGATAGCCGGCAAGGAGAAGGGAAAGACCGGCAAGATCATGAAAATCATCAGCAAGAAAGACCGCGTGACGGTGGAGAAACTTAATCTCATCAAGAAGCATCAAAAACCCGATGCAAAAGGGAAAGGGGGCATTCTTGAGAAGGAAGGGTCCCTGCACATCAGCAATGTGATGTTTCTCTGCGGGAAATGCAACAGCGCTGTCAAGATCGGGTACCGGGCTCTGGAGGATGGAAAGAAAGTGCGTATCTGCAAGAAGTGCAATGAGCTATTAGACGAATAGGCCGAGGTATTTTCATGGCGAGACTGAAGACATATTATGAAAAGGAAGTGGTTCCTGCTCTGGTGAAGGAATTCAAGTATAAAAATCGGATGGAGGTTCCCCGGATAGAGAAGATCGTGGTGAACATGGGACTCGGCGATGCCATTCAGAACATCAAAATCCTCGATAGCGCCGTCCAGGAGCTGGCCATGATCGTCGGCCAGAAACCCGTCGTGACAAAAGCAAAAAAGTCCATTGCCACGTTCAAACTTCGTAAGGGGATGTCCATTGGATGCATGGTGACTCTGAGGCGTGAAAGAATGTATGAATTTTTTGACCGGCTTGTGAACGTCGCCCTGCCAAGAATCAGGGACTTCCGCGGGATTTCGCCGAAATCCTTTGACGGGAGAGGAAACTTTTCCATGGGGGTGAAGGAGCAGTTTATCTTCCCCGAGATCGAGTACGACAAGATCGAGAAGGTCACGGGGATGAATATTACAGTGGTCACGACAGCCAGGTCGGACGGCGAGGCAAGAGAGCTTTTGAGGCGGATGGGAGTCCCTTTCAGGAGCTGAAATCTGGGGGAATGTGGAGGAACAGGTGGCGAAGAAATCCTTGATTGCAAAGGCCAAGAGAAAGAGTAAATTTTCCGTCCGGGAGTACAACCGCTGCCCGATTTGCGGGAGACCGCGGGCGTACTATCGAAAATTTGATATGTGCAGAATATGCCTTAGGAAGCTTTCCCTGGGCGGGGAAGTTCCCGGTGTAATCAAGGCGAGCTGGTAAAGAAGAATTCTGAGGAGCTGTACTATGGGGATGACCGATCCGATTTCGGATATGCTGACGAGAATCAGAAATGCCAATCAGGTAAAGTTGAAGAGCGTGGATGTCCTGCTGTCACAGGTGAATTTCAACATCGCCAAGGTTTTGAAGAAAGCGGGTTATATCAGTGGTTTTAACGTGAAGAGGGACAGCAGTCAGAAGGGGATCCTGAGAGTGTACCTCCGATTCACGGATTCCAAGGACGGCGTGATCACGGGGATTGAAAGAGTCAGCAAACCGGGAAAGAGAATCTACGTGAAGAGCGAGAAGATACCCAGGATCCTGAACGGATTCGGCATTGCCGTTCTGTCCACTTCAAGGGGAATCATGACCGACAAAGAGGCCCGTGATCTCAAGGTGGGCGGAGAGGTCCTCTGCAAGGTATGGTGAGCCACTCTTCAAACGGATAAGGGTTCAGGAGATTTATTCATGTCGAGAATTGGGAAAAAACCGATCGTGGTTCCTCCTGGCGTGATGATCAGTCAGGCGAAACAAATCATAAACGTCGATGGTCCTCTGGGGAGCCTGTCAAGGGAGATCCCGGGTGGGATCGAAGTTTCTGCGGAACAGGGCATCATTACCGTCAGGAGACTTGATGAAAGCCGTCAGGTGAGATCGCTTCACGGTCTGGTGAGGACGCTGATAGCGAATATGGTGACGGGAGTGAGCGTGGGATTTCAAAAGACCCTCGAGATCTCCGGCGTGGGTTACAGGGCTGAAGTCGCAGGGGATAATCTGAAATTGTTTCTCGGTTTTTCAAAGCCTCTGGAGTACAGGATCCCCAAAGGGATATCGGTCAAGATTGACCGTCAGGTGAGCATGGTCTTTTCCGGCATAGACAAGGAATTCGTCGGACGAGTAGCTGCCGAGATCCGGGCGCTGAAGAAACCCGAGCCTTATAAAGGCAAAGGCATCAAGTATCTGGGTGAGAAGATCAGAAGGAAGGTCGGCAAGTCTGCGGGGGCATAAAACAGCATTCAGGGGTCAGCGTTCAGCGATGAGGTGAGATGCAGACGGCTGACAGCCAATAGCTAAATAAGGGGAAAGACATTGTTAGCATCGACAAAGAAGATAGACAAAATCAGGGTGAAGCGCAAGAAAAGGGTGAGGGGCAAGATCTTCGGCACCGAGTCAAGGCCCCGCCTTTCCGTGTTCAGGAGTTCGGAGCATATTTATGTTCAGGCCGTCGCCGATGATGTGGGCCGGACCCTTGCGGAAGCCTCCACCATGAGCAAGGATCTCCGCGGGGCGGTCGGGCGTCTGAAAAAGATCGAGGCGGCAAAAGAAGTAGGCAAAGCGGTGGCAAAGCGGCTTCTCTCCAAAGGGGTGACGGAAGTGGTTTTCGACAGGGGGAGATTTCTCTATCACGGAAGAATCAAGGCTCTTGCCGAGGCCGCAAGGGAATCGGGACTTAAATTTTAACCAATCCTATATAGAAGGAAATGACCGTTGGCTATGATGAGAAACATGGAAGAATCGGAACTTCTCGACAGGGTAATCACCATTAAGAGGACGGCGAAGGTTGTCAAGGGGGGGAGACGCTTCAGATTCAGTGCTGTCGTGGTTGTGGGAGACGGCAACGGGTCTGTCGGCGCCGGACTCGGGAAAGCGAATGAGGTTCCTGAAGCCATCCGGAAAGGAACGGAGAAAGCCAAAAAGGCCCTGAAAAAGATATCCATCGTTGAGGGAACCATTCCACACGAGATCATTGGAAATTTCGGAGCGGGGAAGGTTCTCATGAAGCCGGCTTCGGCGGGAACAGGCCTCATTGCCGGCGGTGCAGTCCGGGCGATTCTGGAAGTGGCCGGCATTCGGAATATCCTGACGAAGTGCCTCGGATCGCACAATCCCCACAACCTCGTCAAGGCTACTCTGGACGGCTTGAGCAAATTGAGAAATCCTGCCGAGATCGCTTTGCTTCGGGGGAAGGACGTTTCGGAAATTTAAAAGGGGGGAGCGGGTAGTGACAAAAAAGCTTAAAATTACACAGGTGAGAAGTTATATCGGCCGCCCTGAAAAACAGAGGAAAGTTCTTCGAAGTCTGGGGCTCGGAAAGATGCACCGGTCCGTTTTTCTGGCTGACACGCCCGAAGTCCGGGGAATGATCAACAAGGTGCCCCACCTGGTTTCTGTGGAAGAATTTGAGGTGAAACAGTAATGAATCTGAGTGAGTTGAAACCCGCTCCGGGTTCCCGGAAAAAAAGAAAGAGAGTCGGACGCGGAGGCGCCCACGGAGGGACGTCCTGCAAAGGGCACAAGGGACAGAAGGCACGATCAGGATGCAAATTGAAACCCGGATTTGAGGGGGGTCAGATGCCTCTTTCCCGGCGTTTACCGAAGAGAGGTTTTCGAAACAGGTTCCGCCGGGATATCGTCATTATCAATATCTCACAGCTGAAGGTTTTTCCCCAAGGCTCCGTTGTGGACGTGGAAACGCTCATGAGCCAGGGGATCATTAAAAAGCAGGGTGACGGCGTGAAGGTGCTCGGCAAGGGGGATATCGGATATCCTCTCGCGCTCAAGGTCCACATGATCAGCGCTTCGGCGAGAGAAAAAATCGAAGCCGCGGGCGGCTCTATAGAGGTCATCTGATTTGTTAGACGGTTTCAAAAATATTTCAAAGATTCCGGAACTGCAAAAAAGGATTCTGGTTTCTTTTGTTCTTCTTGCCGTGTACAGGGTCGGGGCGCATGTGCCGACTCCGGGCATTGATACGAAAGCTCTGGCGGCTTTTTTTGAGTCCGCCAGGGGATCCCTGCTGGGGCTCTTTGATTTGTTCGCCGGGGGCGCGCTGAGCAATCTCTCCGTTTTTGCTCTGGGCATCATGCCTTATATCAGCGCGTCGATTATTCTGCAGCTTCTCGTGGTTGTGATCCCCCATCTGGAAAAACTTTCCAAAGAGGGGGAAGCGGGAAGGAGACAGATTACACAGTATACGCG
>Ga0257142_1000087_pt1 | contig 11442 bp, 2 predicted proteins | sample saktaT_11_FD_193541 | JGI IMG/M metagenome (GOLD analysis project Ga0257142, IMG submission 193541) | Metatranscriptome of saline water microbial communities from Sakinaw Lake, British Columbia, Canada - sak_2011_1_27_40m (Metagenome... | ecosystem: Environmental > Aquatic > Non-marine Saline and... | reverse complement strand
TCCGTTTCACTTCGCCGGGCAGGTCCGCGTTCTATTACAAAACACAGATTTTTACTTAACGAACTAAAGTTCGTACTATATCACAGAACAAGTAGAGCCTAAATAAAAAATGCCCCTAAAAAGCAGGGGCATTTTTCTTAACATCGTTACGAAGTTAAATTTGTTACTTCATCAACAACATTTTTTTAACCGATACAAAGTTACCTGCTTCAATTCTGTAAAGATACATACCGGAATTTAACTTTGAAGCATCGAATTCGACTTTGTGATTACCCGCACTCAAATGACCCTGGAACAATGACGCAACTTCCTGACCGAGCATGTTAAAGACTGTAAGTCTAACAGAACTTTCGTTAGGAATGGCAAAACGGATTGTTGTAGTAGGGTTGAATGGATTTGGGTAGTTCTGCATTAAGCTGAACTCTGTTGGAACACCGTCTAAATCCTGAACAGCAGTAATTGTAGAACTTGTTGTAAGGACTACAGATGTGCTGACAGTTAATGTTCCGTCAGAAGCCTGAACCGTAACAGTATATGATTTACCTGCCTGATCAAGAGCAGGAGCAAATGCGAACATACCGTCTGTTGTAATGCTCATATTAGCTGCACCGGCTATCAGACTGTATGTAACGGCATCACCGTCAGGATCAGTTGCGACATACGTAAATCTGTAAAAAACCGGATTTGGAGCTTTATGAACAGGTACAATTACATTTGCAGGAAGTGGTGTTGTGAAAACAGGAGCTCTGTTTACATTAACAACCGTAACATTGGCTATAACCGTAGCGGATAATCCGCCCTGATCAGCAACCTTAAATGTGAACGGCCAGGCTAATGCTCTTCCCTGATCGTAAGTCGGAACCCATGTGAAAACATTTCCAACAAGTGTAGCACCTGCCGGTAATGTTGTTGGGTTTGTTATCGAGTAGGTAAGTACATTGCCGTTATTAACATCAGCACCGTTTAATGTAATTGTTAGTGTTCCGCCTTCGTTAACAGTATAAGGAGCTGCAGGACTTAAAGTTAATGTTGGAGCAATGTTTACGCCAACAACTGTAATCACTGAAGCTACATTTGTACTGAGACTTCCGTCAGATACTGTAAATGTAACATTGTAAGTACCTGCCTGATTTGTAACAGGGGTCCATGCAAATGCGCCGGTTGCAGGGTCAAATGTTGCACCCGTAGCAGCAGGAGTCGATACGTAGGAATAAGAAAGTGTAGTACCGCTGTTTACATCGGCGCCAACTAACTGTACAGCTAAAGCCGCACCTTCGTTTACGCTGAAATTCGGACCTACCGGATTAAGAACCAATGTAGGAGCAATATTAACATTAAGAACCGTAATCACACTTGCGACACTTGCAGTTAGATAACCGTCTGTTACTGTAAAAGTAACATTATAAGTACCGTTCTGATTTGTAGCAGGTGTCCATGCAAACGCACCGGTAGCCGCATCAATTGTAGCGCCGGTTGCTGCAGGGGTTGATGTATATGAATATGCCAAAGTTGTTCCGGTATTGCCGTCAAGACCTACTAATTGAACTGCAAGAGCAGAACCTTCGCCTACACTGAAATTTGGTCCAACAGGATTAAGAGTCAGTGTCGGGGTTAAGTTAACTACTGTGACAGTTGCGGTCTGTGTTGCTGAAGCGGTGTGATTATCTGCAACTGTGAAAGTTACAGTATATACGCCCGCCTGAGCTACAGTCGGAGTCCAGGTAAAAAGACCTGCTGCACTCATTGCAGGAACATTTCCGGTAATAGCTGGAACTGAGGAGAATGAATATGTCAATGTATTATCAGTATCTTCATCTGTAGCGGCTAACTGAACGGAAAGAGCACTGTTGCCGTTAACGGATTGATCAGGAACAGCCGTCAATACAGGGGTTCTGTTTACATCTGCAATCACGACAGAAACGGTTGTTGTAGATGAACCTACCACGTCGCTTGCCGAGAATGTAAATGTATAAGTACCTGCCTGTAGATAATTCGGTGTCCATGCAAATACACCTGTTGTTGCATTCAAAGTTGGAGCGTTTGTTGCAATCGCAGGAGATACTGTATATGCATAAGCGATAGCATCTGAATTAGCATCTGTTGCAGTAACAGTGAAACCCAAAGCAACATTTTCTGTACCGGTCTGTGCTGGAATTGCGGCAATAACCGGCAGTGCGTTAGGTGTAATAGTAACTGTAGCTATGCTTGATGGAGTTGTGTAAACACCGTCACTCGCATATACAATTACCTGATAACCACCTGATGCATTAGCAGCGGGTGTCCATGTAAAAACACCTGTTAATGGATCTACTGCCGCACCTGTGGATGCAGGGGTAATTGTGTATGAATAAGTAAGAGCATCACTTTCAGCATCAACAGCTTTGTAGGTGAAAGATAACTGATGTCCGCCGATAACGGAGGAATTAGGCATCTGAGCAGCACCTGCTACTATAAATGAGGGAGCTGTTGTTACATTATTAACTGTAACTACTCTTACAACCGGAGTTGCAGACAAACTGGGAGTTGCATTATCTGCTACATTAAATGTAAAAGTATATGTTCCAGATTGCTGATAGTTTGGTGTCCATGTAAATGCGCCGGTTGATGTATTGAGTACCGGTGCATTTGTTGTAATTGCAGGATCTACTGTATAAGAGTATGTTAATACATCACCGACATTTGCATCTGTACCGGTTAAGGTAAGAGCGAATGCCTGATTTTCATTAACAGTTGAACCGGCAGAAACTGCCAACGTCGGAGCAACATTAACCACCGGAGCTGCAGCTATTACTATGCTGCCCGGAGATGCGAATGATGTAGGAGCAACACCTGTATTGAATTTGAAAGTATCAAAAGTAAAAGCAGATGTTCCGGCTCCGACTCCTGTACCTGTAAGATTTACCAATGTTCCGCCAGTTGTAACAATTTTATCACCACTAGCATAAGCAAAGGATATTGTGCCCGTAGTATTGTTTACATTGATTGAAGGATTACCAGCACTTGAAGTAAAGTTTACTTTTGTTTGGTCAAAATGCGCCGTAAAATCGTAAGAATATACATTCTGGCCATCAGTAATTGCCGAAACTGTTATAGGAAGAGTAAATGAACTGCCAACTACTCCGCTCGTAGTACCGCCCTGAATAAATACGGCGGGTACGGAGGCATTTCCATTTGTTACTGTTACGGTTGGGGTGCCTGCATTAAATTTGAAAGGATCAGATCCGTCAAATGTTAATGGCGAGCTCCCGGTTTTAAATGTAAAATTAAGCTTTATTAAGTCCATAGTGCCCGCGCTGTTATTAAGCGCTGTTGCACTTGCCCATGCTACGTGAAGTTTTCCGCCTATCAGATCTGCATTAAAAGTTGGTGCATCTTTACCCTCAAGCAATGTTCCGGCAGTTGTTACTCCCGTTAAATCAACCACAAGGGGATTATAAGATACAGTAAATTGAAATGCATATACATTTGTGAAATTATCAACTGTAATTGCGCCAGTCGTTGTTGCTGATGTTACACCGGCAACAGTTGGTAATTTGACGCTAACCTGAGCAAACGTACTGGTTCCTAACATAAGCATTGCACAGAATACAGTCAGTAATTTTACAAAGCCTATTTTGAAACTTCTCATTATTACCTCAGTTTTTTAAATGTTCGTTTTTTCAAGCATCAGAACACCCGGCAGTTATAAATACCTGCCGGGATGTTCCTAACGCAATTACTTTAACAAGTTCATCTTTACTGTAGAAGTAAAGCTGCCTGCGGTAATTCTATAGATATAGATACCTGAGGATACTTTACCGCCGAAATCATTTGTTCCATCCCATTTGGTTGTATAGAAACCAGCTTCCTGCTCGGCATTTACTAATGTTCTTACTGCCTGACCAAGAATGTTGTATATGGTTAATGTAACTCTGGCATTTTCGGAGATAGCGTATTTAATGCTAGTAGTCGGGTTGAACGGGTTAGGATAATTCTGGCTTAAAGAGAACTCACTTGGAATTTCTCTGATCTGAACTGCATTCAAAGCACCGGCAACCTGATCGTTCATGATTGTGCTGCCCTGAATACTAACTACTGCGTCTTTATCTTTTAATGATAAATTTATATAAGCTACAGCGCCGTCAGTTAACGGGGTTGTACCAGCCATAGCTATTTTCAATGTACCATTTTCTATCTTAGAAGCCATTACCCAGCCTTCAGGTAATCTGCCGTTAACACCGGAGAATTCAACCGAGCTGCCTAATTGAACTTCTGAGTAGAATGATTTAACACCCATTGTATTTTCTACAATGATTGGTAATGTAAATGTACCTTTTTCAGCCGTGAATTTGCCGAAAGATACTGTACCGGCTGCTGCAACCTGTTTAGCTAAGAATGTACCGTTGATAGCCTTGTACAATATTGAAGCTGCGTCGTAAGCGCCAACTACATTGTCGCCATTTACATCAGCTGCCCATAATTGTGCAGGTGTTAATGTACCTGAACCAACTACATAACTTAATACTGGAACTGCGTCATCAGCTGTTGGAACGCCACCGTCACCGGTAACATCGCCTTTTACTCTTGCCGCAGGAGGTGTACCAACCAGATCTGCTGCAACTGTAACCGCTGTAACTCCGGCGCCTGTTAAGGTACCGTCATTTGCTGTTACGCTAACTGTGAATACTTTACCAATATCCGCTGTAGCAGGAGTCATGGTAACTGTAACTGCGTTAACAACATTTGCTATTGCTATTGTTCCGGCATAAGCAGGAGTAACAGCAGGTGCAAGTGTATATGTCAAAGCGTCGGCATCAACATCTGCGCCTGTGAATAATACTGTGCTCGCAGCGCCGTAATTAACTGTTTGTGTTGCAACTGCAGGTGTAACTGTTGGAGCCTGGTTAACACCCGTTACAGTAACTGTATATGTATAATCTGTTGTTAATAAGTTTGTGCTTGTAGCGCGGATAACAAATACGCCTGTTCCTGCATCAGCAAATGTAGGCATCATTGTTAATTTACCGTCTGCAGGTGTGAATACACCCCAAGCCGGACCGGAAACTTTGGATAAAGTAATTGTTCCCTGACCTGTTGCCGAGAATGTATTAACCCATGTTGTGCCTTCAGCCATTGTTTTTGCAGCACCGTCAACAGAAGCAACAACAGGAGCAGCATTAACATTCGCGTTGAAAGTTGTGCTGAGCATCTCACCGTTGATATCTGTAGCTGTAAGAGTAATAACTGAGGTACCTGCGCTAACTGCTGTAACTGTAAGAACTCCGCCAACTACTGTAGCTGTAGCTACTGCCGGTGTTCCGCTTGTTACTGCGTAAGTTAATGTACCAGCTGCACCTGTATAAACTGCAGGAGCTGTCTGGATTGTTTTTGTATACGCAGTTCCGCCAACTGTTAAGTTTTGATCTGCAATAACACTGGCAACCGCAAATGTTGATACATAACCAACTGCAAAAAGCTGCTGTGGCTCAAGATTCCAACCACTTAAACCGCTTTGGATAACGGTAGCATTTCCATTAACATCGTAGTAAGAACCTACGAATGTTGTGGGAAGCTGCCATGTATTTCCAACATTTGTCAAACGATATAATGCTCTGATTTTGGTGATATCACCATATGTAAATCCGCCGGCGCCAAGTGTAACCGTTGGCTGAAGTACAGGAGAAGTAAATACTAAACCTGTTGCAACATCATACATACCAACTGTCCAGAAGGCAGGTGATAATTTATTAATTGCAGGCGTAGAAGTTAATGGTAAACCCACTGTTCCGGTCGGAGCAGAATCCGTATGGATTATTTTCACCATTCTTGTATTTCCCGCACTATTTGCACCTGTTGCAAACCCCAATGTAATAGGTCTGTAATTTGTACCGGTGCCCATAGGTATAAGGTATGAAACTGCGGCTGCTGGATCTGTAGCCATTATAGCGTTACAATTTCCAACTATCATACCGCTTGTTCTTGTAACTATAGCAGCAGCAGTTGTTCCCAACTGAAGAACAAAAGATCCGGTAGTGATATTTCCGCCACTCATTGTTAAAGTAGAGCCGTCTGAAATTATAACATCAGATCCTAAAGTAAGGCCAGCTGAATTATTTAAAGTAACATTATTCAATGCCTTATTTGAAGTTACCGTCTGAGCACTTGTTCCATTAAAGGTCCATGTTCCTGTTTGGGCTAATGTTGATGCACCGGATTTGGCGAAATTACCTTTAAATGAAATAGCTTCTCCGTTATCTGTAAGTGCAGCACCAGCTGTTGAAGTAACAGTGAAATTACCATTAATAGTAACACCACTTACAGTTGCAGCTGTCAATGTAACAGTAGATGTACCTGAAACCGATAATGAGGCAAATGTAACTGGTAAATTAACAGTTGGTGTAACAACACTTGCGCCGCCGGTTGATGAAACCGCTGGCCATGCCGCTACAGATCCGGCTAATGTAGCACCGCCTGTCAAAGCCAGTGTACCTGTACCAGTAATCGCGCCATTATTTGTAAATGTATTTCCGCTCTGTGTATATGTCATTCCGTTCAGATTCAATGTACCGAATGTTAGGTTCGTTGCGCCCGCAACTGTAACATTTGAACCTAATATAACATTCTTAGTAGGAGCGTTTATCAAAAGAGTGGTAATATTTCCATCATTTGTAAACTCTGAACCCGTAGTTAAATCACTGATAGTATTGAAATATTGCAGTGTCTGTCCGGTTCCGTATGTAGGTGTACCGGTCAGGAATCCTTCTGCTCTGGTAATTGTACATCCATTCTGAACAATCAGGGAATTTGTACTGGCTACCAATGTACCTCTCGATAGATTAAGAACACCACCAGTTAATATTGTAACATTCTTATCCAATGTGTAAGAAGGATTGCCTGTAGTTGCATTTGCTATAACCTGGGTAATTGTACTCGGTAATTCGAATCCTGTTGTTTGATCCGCCGTGCCGATATATTCAACCTGATTAGGACCAGCTGCGGCAAACGCAGATAAAGAACCAGCATCACGAATGATTCTATCCGTGCCGGTATTCATTGTGAGAAGACCGTTATGCGTTAATGTACCGGAAGTTAACAATAAATTAGCGACAGCAAATGTTGCACCAGCGCCGGATACTGTTAAACCCGCGGCGTTGTTAAGTTCAACTCTTCCAACCGTTAATGGATTTCCAGTTAAAATTGAAAGTGTTTGGGCTACTGTTCCAGCAAATCTAATTCGGCCTGAGCCAGTATTAAAAGTAAATGTTTCGTTATTTGCCGACATTGTAACAGCACCTCTAAGAACTAAACTAGACGTGCTTGCATTAGGGAATACAACTGAACCAGCACCACCGCCAAATCCGGTAAAACTGCCATTAACTGTGAAATTCCCAGTCTGGCTCAGCGTTAATGCTGCTTGTGCCCATGTCATATTACCCGTAACTGAACCGACACCATTTGTAGTTAGTGTAAGTGCACCAGCTGCCTGAGTATAATCACCTGTTACAGTAAGATTGCCTGCGATGGTGATATCACCATTAGTGTGTGTAAATGTTTTATTTGTTCCCGTCATTGTAACAGCACCACTTGTCCATGTACCTGCACCGGCTTTTGTTATTGTACCAGCCGTGTTAATCGCCAAACCAGTTGCTGTAAAGCTTGTTCCTGCAGTAACAGAAAGATTTCCAGTAGCAGTAAGGGCTTTAGCTAGTGAAATAACATCATTACTCAAGAGAACGTTTCCACCAACTGTTGAAGGTCCGCTTGTTGTCATGTTAAATGTACCATTAGCACCAGCACCCGAAGTTGTAAGACTACCGCTTACATTTGCAATGCTGAATGTATAAACATCACCTGCACCATCGAATGTAGAGGCATGGAAATTACTTACTGTACCGGTACCAGTTGCTGTATGAGCAACGTTCGCAGTATTAAGCAGATCAATTAATGATCCAGTTGTACTTGTAAATGTACCATTAATTGTAGCTACTGTTGTAGCAGCTGTATTTGTTATCGTAACATCAAACGTTACTGCATCTAATGTATTGCCAGCATTAATCGTCAACACACCTGTCATTGGTTCAGCTGCAGTCAATGTTACTTTTGCACTACCTGTTAAAGAAATATTATTTTCTGTACCATTACCAGTTAATTCCGGACCAGCTGTTAAATCAGCTGTATTGGTATATATTATATTTTTTACACCAGCGGCATATGTGCCCTGTGCATTTATGAAACCAGCATTACGATAGATTGTACCTGGATTGGCTATTGTTACGTTATCTCCGTCCAAGCCATTTGAAGTTAAGTAAAGGTTAGTTACTGTTAATGCAGACGTTAATACTCTAACAGACTCATTTACTTCATTAACTGCAGCACCGCCAACGCCATTAGCGAGTGGAAGTGAATCTGTACCAGTATTTGCAATTTCAACGTTCAGAATTGCTTCTGCGTTAGCCAAAGTGATGGTCTGAATTGCCGCGTTCAGATCACCCGAGCCGTTCATTTTTACTCTTCCGAATGCCTGAGCACCGGCAACACCAATTACCGGGTTACCAGTAAAAAGTATATTGCCGGATACTGCAACAGTATGATAATTTGTTGCTAATGAACCGTTAATATTTATAGTAACAACAGCCGCTGCTGTGTTGGCCATTGAAATGTTTGTGAACTGAGAAACCGGCAAAGAAGTCGATTCATCAAAAGTAAGATTAATTGTAGCTGTATTATCAAGAAGTAAACTGAATGCTGTAACAGCTTTCTTAAATGTAATAGTAAATGTTTTAGCTACTGCTGCATCAAGATCAACTATTCTATTTGCTACTGTACCATTAGTTAAAGTAACAGCACCATTGAAAACCATCCATACATCATTAGTTGGCTGAATACCAGGATTGCCTGCAACTGTTACGTCGCCGCCAATATACAAAGATTCTGAGCCTGCGGTAGCAATATCAGCATCATCAGCTGTTGTAATTATTATACCAGCAACTGAGGATGCCCCTGTACCGTTAAATCTGATATCACCAACTCCAAGACTTAAATTACCGGCAATTGTACCGGTTCCTGTAACGGTAAGGGTTCCACCAGCACCAACTAAAGCACCACTTGCTGTTGTTGTTAGACTTCCACCAACCGTAATATTACCAGCACCTACTGTGAATGTGCCACCAGCACTTGCGCTCGCAGTAACTGCAAGTGTTCCGCCGCCGCCAGTAAATGTTGTACCGGCTATCAAACTGCCAGTAACTGTTATATTACCACCAGCCAACGCCATGGTTGTACCTGATTGAAGATTACCAGTCACAGCCAATGTTCCAGCACCTGTAGCCAGAGTTGTTCCTGACTGAACGCTTCCTGCTATAACATCATTACCACCATTCAGTGTTAATGTTGTACCAGCTGTTAAATTTCCACCTGCTGTTGTAGTGATGGTAGCACCACCATCATCAAAAGTTCCAGTAGCGCTAATTGTACCGGTTACATTAACAGTCTGTGCACCAAGAGCTATGTTACCTGTAACGGTTAAAGGTCCGGTTAAAGTAATTGTACCTGTACCTGAAGTAAAGTTACCACCTGCAACCGTCGTTGAAGCGCCTGCTGCGGTTAAAGTAGCAGCACCCGTCAGAGTAAATGTACCCGCGGAAGAGACTGTTCCAGCAGTTTTATTAATTTTTGCACCAGTTGCAACCGCGATTGTACCCTGAACAGTAATATTACCCGTTCCTTTAACCTGTGCAGTATTGTTAACTGCAAGATTATTTGTAATACTAACCGCCTGTGTGTTCATGGTTAATTCTGAAGCATTACTTACAGTGACTGAGCCATTAATGAGTTGTAAAGATTGTGTAGTCATTAAACCGTTAGTGACTATTAAATTATTACCAATGGTTGTCAATTGCGTAAATGTATATGTTTTAGCGACACCACCGTTAACTGTGAATGCAACATTTATTTGTCCAGCACCGCTTACGGTTAAATCGTTTGTGGCAAGAACAGAAAAAGTACCTGTTGTGCCGTTGATGTTACCACCAATTGCAGCTGTACTGCCATGTCCTGCAGCTAAAGATACAGTATTGTCATTAATTTGGAAAATACCTGAGGAAAAATCTAATTGAGTATTAACCGCAAGAGCATTCGGGCCAGCAGGAATTGTAACGGTGCTTCCTGTTGGTTTATTGATTGTCAAATAATTTAAACTAACAGCTTGACCTAATGTAAAATTAACATTTCCAATTGTACCTGTTGTACCACTGAAAATTAATTTACCACCTGTTGTAGCACCGGTAGATTTAATCGCACCACCGTTATCATACGCCGCTCCAATTGTAACGCTACCTGGAGTTTCGATGTTGAAATTATTTAGATCAAGAATACCGTCATTTAAATCCAGCAAACTTGCGGTTGCTTGATCAATATTGACAAAAGTAAGATTTGAACCAACTTCGAATTCACCGCCTGCATTGTTAAGGCGTAAATTCATGAAATTACCCGAACCGGAAACTGTTTTTGCTGCGCCGGTCATATCTACTTTACCAGCACCGCTGTAAGAACCGTTATTTGTAAAATTGCCAGGTACTGTTATATCGTTAGCGCCAAGAACTACGCTTGCACCTGAATTAATAGTTACATTTCCTGTTGCGGTTAACGCTGCCGGTAAAGTAACTGCAGCAGAACCTGCAAAAGTTACGTTTCCCGGATTTGCATCAGCAATAAAATCATTTGCAATATATGCGGCTGCTGAAGCATTGGAATAAGTTAAAGTATAGCCTGCTGCTACTGCATCAAGCTGATTATCAAGACCCGTATAAGTTGCCGGGTTGAAAGAAAGAACTAAGGTACCAGCTGCGACTAAATCTAATCTACCAGCTGTAATATTGTAATCACCAGACTGAATGGTTAACGTACCATTTATAGTCATATCATTTGCTGCACCAGTTACGTTAATCTTTGTATCGGTTGTTGATGCTGTATTCAGAACAAGGTTTGTAATAAATACCGCACCACCATTTTCGTTCAGTTCAACTCTTTTTGTAAGAGTGACTGTTTCATCATAAGTACCACCGGCAATTTCAATGACATCTGTATTTACTACAGCACTAGCGTCAAGCATCGCCTGAATGGTTTTCTTTGGTCCTACATTACCTGATTGGAACGTTGCAGCTGTACCTGTCCAGCTGTCGTTACCAGTTACGCCATTGACGTAGTAGGTAGTTTGCGCAAGAGAACTGCCCGCAAATACTAACATAAATAGTATTGCAACAGTAAGACTTGCAAAGAGTTTCTTTAGATTCATTTGAATCTCCTAGATTTGTGAATTAATTAAAAAAATAAAAAAAATGATCCCTCGATTAACTCGGGACATGGTTGTACACACAAAAAATAAATTTCTGATTGTGCCCCCTAAGTCGGTAGGCGTGTTTGCATGTAGTTCCTCCTTGTGATTTAAAATAGTTTGTTTAAATA
>Ga0257142_1000086_pt1 | contig 11457 bp, 20 predicted proteins | sample saktaT_11_FD_193541 | JGI IMG/M metagenome (GOLD analysis project Ga0257142, IMG submission 193541) | Metatranscriptome of saline water microbial communities from Sakinaw Lake, British Columbia, Canada - sak_2011_1_27_40m (Metagenome... | ecosystem: Environmental > Aquatic > Non-marine Saline... | reverse complement strand
GACAAATTTGAGGTTGGAAAAATGACAATTGCAGATGGAATGCACCAGATCGTTGACAACATCAACGGAGCCAGATCGGCAAGGGCATCGGACATTGCGGGGTTGGCAAGAGAAGTCGGGGCGATCCGCGCCGGCGCACAAAAGGATCTAAAACAGTTCGGCCGTGTCCGGAGGCACAATGCCACCGCCCAGCACAAGACACTCCACAAATACGTAAAGACCCTCCGGCATGAATCTCAGAACATGCTGGGCGGTTTCTCCGCGAACAGGATGGCGATGGGACAGGAATGCCGGGAAGAGCTCGGGGACTTCACGGACCAGTTAAAGAAGGACGTCACCGACATCCGGCTCGACGCGGTCCACATGATCCACGGCTTCGCTGATGAACGGGTGAGCCGGGGCATCGAACTCTCCCGGATGCTCAAATCCTACAATGATGGGATCGTGGACGATGTGCAGCAACTGATGGGCATGTTCAAAAAGGAGCGCATCCCGGTCCAGGAAGATCTGGCAGAAGCACACGCAATCTGGCAGAGCCATGTGTCGGGCGGGCATACGCTGGCGAAAGCCCCAAAACGAACTGGGGCAAAGGAAGCAGAAGCAACGAAGACTCCCGAAGAGAAGGCAGACGCTGCACTCAAAGGAAAGATCCTCAAAGTGATAAAAGCCTCCCCGGACGGGATCACCCTTGCAAAAGCGGGAAAGAAGGTCGGTGTTGAATGGAGGAAGCTTGTCAGACCCGCAAAAGAACTCGTTGAAGAGGGCATGGTCACAAAGAAGGAGACGCAGTACTTCCTGAGCTGAACGTTACTCCGGGAGAACATTTTTTTGGTTTGACAAAAGCCCAAAAAAATGGTTCAACTGGATGGTCACACCGTTGGGAGAGCACATTATGGATCTTGTAACAGTCATCAACCCAAAACCCCAGAACGAATTCGTTGAGACCCCCTATATCACGAGCATCGCGGAGCGGGGTCTGCGCTACATAAAAAAAGGGTTCCCCATTCATCTCTCAGGACCCACAGGCTGCGGGAAGACCACCCTTGCGTTGCATATTGCATACCTGCTGGGGAAACCCGTAGTACTGATAAATGGAGACGAGGAGTTCAGTACGTCGTCCCTTGTCGGCAGCCAGTCCGGGTACCGGAAACGAAAGGTGGTTGACCGGTTCGTCTCCCGGGTTTACAAATCCGATGAGTCCATGACGAAGACCTGGATGGATGACCGGCTCACGACCGCCTGCAAGCATGGGTTCACCCTGATCTACAACGAGTTCACCCGGTCGCGCCCCGAAGCAAACAACATCTTCCTGTCGGTACTTGAAGAGCGGATGCTCGAACTGCCCAGTGCGTCTGAGGACGGCAATTACATCAAGGTCCACCCGGACTTCTCCGCGATCTTCACCAGTAATCCGGAGGAGTATGCCGGGGTCTTCCGGTCACAGGACGCCCTGATGGACCGGATGATCACTCTGCCGATGACCCACTATGACGAGGAGACAGAGATCGCCATCACGCAGGCAAAGGCGGGGGTGCCTCATTCTGTGGCAAAGAAGATCGTGACGCTGGTACGAAAACTCCGGGCGGCAGATGTCTGCGAGTTCAGTCTGACGATCAGGGCGTCGGTTGCGATCGCCCGCGTCTATGACGAAGGGGACAAAGACTGGTTCGAGCAGACCTGCATTGATATCCTCTCGCCTAAGATTGGAAAGGGTGACAAGGGAGATGTCGATCCTGCCGGCATCATCCGCGACCTGATAGCGGGTTAGAACCCTGCCATCCGGGCGCGAGAGCCCGGACAGCCGGTAACGCCGCACGGCAAGGAGACGAACCATCGAAGGAGAAAAAGCATGAAGACCGCACGAGATATCCGATCCGGACTTGACCAGTCACGGGAGAAGAAAGTCCCCTGCCGGACGATCCAGATCGAGGACGAGATCAAAAAGAGGATCGCTGAAACCGAGGGCGCCCTGCTCACCGAGGACGAACGGAACGCGATTGTACAAAAAGAGGAGAAGCGAATACGGGTCCATAACCGGGCGCTGACGAAGGCACGCTGCAAAATCTTAAAAAGGAAAGAAGCCACTGCGGTCGTCCAGGCAGTCCGTCGGGGCGAGACCCCGAAAAAGACCACTGAAGTGGCAGCCATCCCGAAAACGAAAGCATCAACAAAAAAGAAGGGGTACTATGAAATCAATGTTGCGTACTGAGACCCAGTCGAAACGGCGGTGGCGGTACGTATATGCCATCATCCCCTCGCGAAAGGAGCACGACTTCGGGCAGATTGGTCTCGATGGCGAGAACGTGTATACGATACACTACCGGGAGATTGCAGCAGTCGTCTCCGATTCATCCACAAAGACCTTCGAGGTGCTCGATTACGGGATCACTCACCAGCAGGCGCTCGAGAAGATCATGAAGGAGTACTGTGTCATCCCGATGAGCTTCGGGCAGTCAACCACGGAGGGCGATATCAAGACGTTCCTCTCCCGGAACTACCCGAAACTGAGGAGCTACTTCACAAAACTTGTCGGGAAGACGGAGCTCGGGCTGAAGGTTACCTGGAAGATCGACACGACGATAAAGGAGATCGCTTCGTCGAATGTCAAGATCCGTGCGATGAAGCACCAGATCGAGGGCAAACCCCTCGAGAAGACCTATCGGCAACGCCTCACGCTCGGGACGAAGGTCGCCGAGGAACTGACGAAACGGGAGGAGAAGATCGCCTCTGAGATCTTTACACGGCTGGGCCGGATCTCGGCGGACGCGAAGATGAACAAGAACCTCTCAGACGAGATGGTCTTAAACGCTGCCTTCCTTGTCGACAAAACCAAAGAACGGGACTTCGACACGCTCGTCAACACGCTCGAACAGGAGTATGGCGAGAAGCTTTTGATGAAGTACGTGGTCGCGCCGCCGTACAACTTCGTGAACGTGCGGATACGGAGCTGATCATGGCACTCATTGTTGATGACCTGCTCAGGCTGCCGATCGATCTCGGGATGAAGGTGCTCCAGGCGATCGCAGATGATGCGGACGCGATGACCTTAAAGACGGAGCGGGCAGTCCGGGAACAGGTGCTCAGGACCCAGATGCAGTTCGAGCGGGGTGACCTGCCCGAAGAGGAGTACCGGGCAACGATGAGCCAGCTCCGGCAGCGTCTGGATGAAGTAAAAGGTGTGTAACATGGTAAAACAGGTACAGGTGCAGGCAAAACCCAAAAGGCTGAACATGAAGCAGGTGCTGGATTCCGTCAAAAAGGAGATGGTGGAACTCACGTCCCTGCCGTTCAACACTATCGCCGGCGTAGCGCTCGACGAAGAGACGCACGCGCCCATAGTGACAATCGAACTCGTGGAGAGGAAGGCGATTCCTGACTCCATGGATCTCTTAGGCATATACGAGGTCATCATGGATGAAGATGGCAGGGTTATCACTTTTAAGCGGGTCGGCATGCGAAAACGCGGGGACGTGGTCTCCGCAACGGAGTATTAACTTCCTGTCATTTTCGGGGGTATGAACAATGGAGAGAAAAAAGGTAAAAAAAGATGAACCCATCCTGGACTTTGGCTTGAAGTTCGGGGGGATACTGACCGAACTGGGAAACTTCACCCAGGACATAACAAGGATGGTCGAGGAAGGAAAAACCGAGATGAGCAGGACCGGTGAAATTTCCTTTGACCGGTCAAAAAAGATGAAAGGGATGTACGGGATCTCTGTCAGGATGGGCGGGGATGGTATGCCCCGTGTCGACACCTTCGGCAGGAGGCCGGAGTCAGAGACCCGCGAACCGATCGTTGACGTTTTCGATGAAGCCGACCGGTTGCAGGTGATCGTCGAGCTCCCCGGAGTCGAAGAGAAGGACATCTCCCTTGAATTGAAAGACAGCACTCTTACCCTGACCGCGGGGAAGGGTGAACGGAAGTACAGAAAAGAGATCGATCTCGGGGCTCCGGTCAAAGGTGAGCCAAAGAAGCAGTACAAGAACGGGATACTCGAGATCAATCTCAAGAAGGCGTGAGAACGTATGCAGTCTGGCACATTATCCGGGGTTGACGTCTTCGATGAAGCCGACCGGTTGCAGGTGATCGTGGAACTGCCCGGTGTACACAAAGATGACATTTCTGTTGATCTGCGGAGAACAACCCTTGACATCGTGGCACATGCAGGCACACGGCGGTATCACCGGGACATCAATCTTGGGATTCCGGTCAAGGGTGAGCCCGTGATTTGCGGCAATAATGGAATCTTCAAGATCATTTTGGGGAAGGTATAGGTTATAATGCGAACCGTTCATCGGATCCCGCGATCTGTTTCAGACCGACATCAACAGGAAAGAATACAGATAGGTACAGGCAGTCCGGATAGATTTTCCCGGAACCCGGAGGCGTGATGGCGATACAGGCATTGCGGGACGACTCGGCAAGTTCTCTTGTAGATGTCATCGAGCGGGTGCTGGACAAAGGGATCATCATCAACGCCGACATCTGCGTCTCGGTCGCCGGCGTTGAACTCCTCGGCATCAAGATACGTGCAGCGGTCGCATCGTTTGAGACCGCCGCGAAGTACGGGCTGGAGTTCCCTTCAGGAACGAACCTGAATACGGCAGTCTGGGACCGCGTCAAAGAGGACCAGGAACGATGCCCCCAGTGCGGGAAAACGGTTCCCATCCATGTGCTGCTTAACGAGAGTTGTCCATGGTGCGGTTGGGCGAGCGCGAAAGCCATAAAGAGCGCACCGGTACTAAAACGGATTCCCAACAGGAGGTGACGGGCGGTGGAAGCGACCCGTGAACGGAGAACGACTCTTGTCGATCTGCTTGACCGGATACTGGACAAAGGGGTGGTCATCGATGCAGATGTGATCATCACGGTCTCGGGAGTTCCTTTAATCGGGCTCAAACTACGGGCAATGCTTGCGAGTATCGAGACGATGATCCAGTACGGGATGTGGGCAGACTGGGACAAAGCCATCCGCGCCACGGCAAGTGAAGAAGAGAAGAAAAAGCTCGCACAGGAGATCGCCCTGCTGCAAGGAGAAACACCCAGCTTCCAGTGCGCTGCTTCATACTGGCAGTCTGCCGGTGCCTGCCCGGCATGGACCTACGGCACCCTCACCATCACCGATGCTGCGATCAGAATCCACCGGAGAGAACCACTGGCATGCCTCGTTACTGTCCGGTTCGAAGAACTCGCCGGGTATTCGCTCGAATACGGCACGGTATCGGCTTCTGCAAAACCCACCGGGCATCTCCATCTTGTCATGACGAATGGCTCGGTCAGTTCGCTCCACCCGAATGACATGAAGCAGGTGATCCTAAGTATCGGTGAAGAGATGAACCGGAGAAAACTCCGTTGGGCACCGGTGGAGTGTCATGCCCGGATGCCGGAGAATTACCGGCTATGTGTTGTTAAAGAGACGTGAACCGGAATTCATTATACCCGATAAGCAGGTGCAAGTCACATGAACTCACAGGTGCAACCCAAAAAAAGACCCGCGGAAAAGACCCGGACCCCTCGTGTGAGTGCCATAAAGGCATCGGCGATAACACTGGGAGCACCAGAGCCTGCTGCACCGGATTCTCCGGCAACAAAGATCATCCTCTTTGGCGGGAAGGGCGGCGTCGGAAAGACGTCAGCTGCTGCTGCTACGGCGCTGGCACTCGCCGAATCGGGAGAGCGCGTGCTGATCATCTCCAGCGATCCTGCGCCCTCCCTATCAGATATCTTCGAACGCCCTGTCGGCGGCGCCATTACCGTCGTCGGGGAACGGCTCTTTGCGATCGAGATTAATGCCGAAGCAGTTGTGGAAAAGTACAAAAAGATCTACGGCAGTGCCATCATCGACGCCCTTGCCACGATCATTCCCATAAAAGAGGATGTGCTTGACGAGATCCCCAACACGGTTGTACCTGGATTCGATGAACTCTTCGCACTCGAGGAGATGCTCGCATTCCTGCCGGACGGGTATGATCACATCATCTGGGACACTGCTCCCACCGGGCATACCCTGCGCCTTTTGACCCTTCCGGACAGCATTGTCGGCTACACTACGGGTATGCAGAAGATCCAGGAGCGGCTTGCGGGTGTGATTGGGACGATCAGGGTCTTGTTTGATAAGGAATCGTCAAAAGACACACTGGCATTCGCGTTACAAAGAATCCAGAAGATGGCACAGCACGCCTTGTCTGTGCTCACTGATCACGAACGTACAGAGTTCGTTCTCATAATTATCCCTGAAGCACTGGCACTGTACCAGACTGAACGGATGAAACAGGTGCTCGATCGCCTTAATATTCTCACCGCAAGGATTATCGTGAATGGAATCATTCCAAAAAATACCTGCCCGTTCTGCACCTCACGCCGGACCGTGCAGGAGCGATACCTTAAAAAGATCCACAAGCGCTACGATGACCAGCTGACCGTCATTGAGGTGCCGCTTTTTCCCGGTGAGTTAAAAGGACGGGAGCAGCTGATGGAGTATGCCCGGTATCTCGGTTGGGGAGCAGGTGCCGGGCTAAAAAAGAATTCTGGAGAAGTGTCATGAAAAAAGTACATGATTCCCTCAGTGAAACAAGCATACCGCCGCATAAAAACGACAGAAGCCGTTTTCATATTAAAGGGCGGGAGCAGCTGATGCAGTATGCAGACCTCCTCGCAAACCAGCCCGGGTTTTCCGGAACCGGGGCGGAGGTGAAGGGGCATGGGTAATAAAGAGATAAATTCCAATCTGGCACAGATTTCGGATCTGTTGGAAAGTCTTGACCGCACAAGCAGGTCTATTGTTACATATCTCGCATTCAGAAGGCATGCAAATATAGACGAGCTGGCGAACACAACCGGCATCCCCCACCATGACATTCTTAGACGGTTAACAGACGTCATTATCCCCCAATCAAAAAAGGTACTCGGGAAACCCGCCATATCCTTTGAAAAAAGCAGGATTGATACAGCAAGCGGAGAGATGGTCACGTTCTCCTGGTGGATTAACGAAAGTCTGCCGGTGTTTATTAGTAATTTTGAGACATTTGGGGACAATGGTCGGGTATTCTTAGTAGCCGATGTTCCCGGTCTTGATATTATAGAGCCCATAAAGAGTCGGGTTCATTATCGGAACTCTGTGTTACAGATTGAGCTCTGTAATGACAAAGAGTCTGTCAGGAACATGGCTATGAAAGAGAAGAGTATGGATTGACTATCATAATGGAGGAGTGAAATGACGATTCAGAATGTAAAATGTGCCTTTTGCAAAGGAAGCGGGACAGATCCACTTAGTGGGTCTGTCTGCCAGACATGCAAAGGAAAAGGTACCGTAGCGATTCAAGGACCAATGCGCAGGTGTGTTTATTGCCACGGAACAGGAAAACACCCTGACAAGCAACTCACACTCACATGCCCTGTTTGCTGGGGCAAAGGCGTTATCACGGTCCCGGAAAAAGCCAAAACCTGCCCCACATGTAAGGGAACGGGGAGAACAAAAGAGAGCAGGCTGCCATGCATCACGTGTGGCGGGAGCGGGAAAGACATCATTAAGGTTAAGGTGAAACAATGACATTAAAGGGAATAAACAACATAAAAACGCGGAAGAATATCGTAACCTTAAAAGGGGTAGTCTGTCCCGCATGCCATGATACAGGGATCAATCCAACGACACGGCTCAGGTGCAGTGTCTGCAACGGCACCAGGTATGTCCAGCCCAAGCGGATGTCGATATGAAAACTGCGGCAACCAGGTCCGGCAAGAACAGTTATACACGGGAGTTCTCGCAAAAAATCAGCAGCGGTGACCGCACGGGCGTAGATCCGGTAGATGTAATTGATGATTGCCTGAAAGAAGAGGGCATACAATGAATCGTACCATCAAATGTGCTTTTTGCAATGGTAAAGGATTAGACCCCTTCCAAATCCTGTCCCCTCTTTCCTCCTGCCAGACGTGCGTGGGAAAGGGCACAGTGGAAGTCCACGGTAAAACTGTCCCATGTCCGTACTGCATAGCGAACGGAAAGGACCCGCACCACCGGCTTACGTGTCCGGTCTGTTGGGGAAAAGGGGAGGTTACAGTCGCAATGGTAACCGAAACCTGTCCTCATTGCAAAGGATCCGGAACTATCCATGGGAGCACCCTGCCATGCATCAAATGTGCCGGGAAGGGCTTACTTACGGCGGAAAATTCGCCACTGGAGCGCCAGAAGAAGAAGGATAAGCTTGCGAAAGGTATCGAACGCCTCCAATAGATTATATCCAATATGGAGCAGGCTCTGACAAAAATCAAAGATTGAAAGGTGAAAAAATGAAATTAAAGGGAGTAAACGACATTAAAACGCGGAAGAATATCGTAACCTTAAAAGGGGCAGTCTGTCCCGCATGCCATGGTACAGGAATTAATCCAACGACACAACTCAGGTGCAGGGTCTGCAACGGCACCAGGTATACGTCCGGCTCCAGTCAAACGGTTCAAAAAGGTACTGGATGAGCAGGGCATCCGCATGATCGTGAATGGGATCATTCCAAAAAATACCTGCCCGTTCTGCACCTCACGCCGGACCGTCCAAGGGTAGTACTATGAAAACGAAAGCACGAAAGCGAAAGGGGAAATCCATTCTTGAGACGGTCAAAAACGTGAAGATCGAGGTTGTTGAGCCCTTGACGATCAGTCCTGTCCGCCCCCTCTCCATCACGGTGCCCGGTTTCTCCACGGAGACGACAGAGATTGGCGTGGCGGAGATCTGCAAGAACCAGGCGCTTTACCTCCGGCTTTCCCTAAGGAGTGATGGGTGATGACACAACAACAGGGTACAAGAACGAATTCAATCATTACTGTATTAGCTGATACCCTGCGGGAGGTCCTCAATACACTCTACCGGAATTACCCGGAAGAAGTCAGGTCCGCATGTACAGGCAAATGCGCACGGTCAGCAGGCATTCCTGCCGAGCTTGAGGCGCTTCTCTTTGTGTGCTCCGGCGATGCAGAGATACAGGAGATCCTCGCCCGCAGGTTCCGGGAGTGCGTGACGATCACCGACACGATCTCGCCAGTGGCAGGGCAGCGATATGATCTCTGTCGCGAGCTCGATGAAGGGAGCTCATGCATCCTCCGCACCCTGTATGAGCGGCAATACGCCACCCTTGACGAACTGAGCGCCTGCTCCGGGCTCACCCATTACGATGTGCTGCACCGGTTGCGGGAGATCATCATCCCGATGTCCGTCAAGCGCCGGGGCAGACCGATCGTGGTCTTCCGGGAGTCCGCAATTGACCTCGCCACCGGCAGGCAGATCGCGTTCTCGTGGTGGTTGAATGACGACGTCCTGCACAAGACCGACGCGGTTGAGGTGGTTGAGACGGGTGACTCCCTGATCATCACGCTCGACCGTACCGGGCGTGACCTGCCAAAGACCCTGCATGCGTCGGCCACATGCAGGCATGGCATACTGGAGATCAGGGTGGATAAAGAAAAATCCGGAGGGAGAACATGAAGAAGGATGACCGAAGAACGAATGAGACGGAAGATGACGATAGTGTTGTTGAGAGTGTCGTGAATGATGTGCTGCCGGGGATGGGAAGTCTGGTGAAGAACCTGCGCAAGAGATCCCCGGAGCTGGACCAGAAGATCAGAGAGAAAGACCGGGAGATCAAAAAGAGGCTGGAAGAGGGGTACTCCCCGGAACCAAAGATCACCTACAGCATAAAAACCCGGACGCTTGCCCCTGACGCGCCAAAGAAGGCAGAAGAACGCATAGAGAACAAGACAATCGAGCCGATCACGGACATCTTCAACGAGGGCAACCTGCTGCGGGTCGTGATCGAGATGCCGGGCGTCACAAAGGAGAAGATCCGGATCGCGCTCGTTGACCGGTCACTTGTGATCTCGGCAAAAGAGGGCGGGAAGCGGTATAAAAAAGAGATCACCTTGCCATGGCACGGAAAGGTCGCAAAAGAACGGTACCAGAACGGGATCCTGGAGCTCGTCCTGGAGCAAAAATGACGCTTGAGATCGATGAGAACAACTTAAAGGAGGGCGTGCTGGGACTGGTGATTGCCGTTGTCGAGATCCTTGAAGAGGCGCTTAAGATCCAGGCATTGAAGCGGATGGAATCGGGGTTGTTATCGGACGAGGAGATCGAACGTCTCGGTAAATCACTCATGGACCTTCACGAGGCGATCGAGCAGATTAAAACTGACCAGGGACTGACAAAGACGGTCGGGGAGATCCGTGCCGAACTGGACGACATCGTCGATGATGTCGTAGAGAAGATGGTTAACCCGGTCGATTCCCGGGACCAATTGGCGCAGGATACGACCGGGAACATGGGTGAGTTATGGAAACGGGAGAGCGAGATATGCTGAGGGGAGTCTCACCTGAGGTGCCGCACGGTGATGCGCATACCCCAACGGAAGCGCCGGGAGCGAAAAACCCAATCTTTCCCACAGTACAGGAGAGAAGTGATGGTATGACTGCAACGGAAAAAGACGGGTTATACCTGTATGCCATCGTCGAGCAGGACGGGAAGATCCCCCCGGGAATGACCGGTGTTGACGGGCAGCAGGTCTTTGTCATCCCGTACCGGGATATGTCTGCAATTGTCCATGCCTGCCCGCTCACACCCTATGCGAGTGATGATCAGACAATCGTAACCGGATGGGTGCTGAGTCACGAGCAGGTGCTGGAACGGCTCATCGGGGCGGGGATGAACACCATCCCCTTCTCGTTCGACACGATCATCAAACCGGAAAAAGAGCGGGATGCCAGGACTGTGCTCACCGGGTGGTTGTCCAAAGAGTATGAGAATTTTTTACAGAAATTCGGGAAGATCCGGGGGCGAAAGGAGTATGGCGTCCAGGTATTTGCGAACCGGCAGAAGATCCGGGATACGATCACCGCGACAAACGACACGATCAAGCGGCTCGAAGGGGAGGCAAAGATCAGTGGTCCGGGTAAACTGTACCTGATCCGGCAAAAGCTGGAGAAGGAGACAAAAGTTGCCACGGATGCAGAGATTGCCGGCATCATTTCAGAGATCACAAGAAAGATCCAGAGATATTGCGATGATATCTTTATGGGTAAGCTGAAGAAAGGGCAGGTGCCGGCACGGGATATGATCCTGAACTGCTCGTGTCTCGTTTCGGATGAGAACTACCCGAAGCTTGGCGCTGTGTTAGAAGAGATCGAGCGGGATGGAGACCTGTCGGTGAGATTCACCGGACCGTGGGCGGTGTACTCGTTTGTCTGAAATTGCTGTTTCCCGTTATACCTGACGGTTCCCGGGGAGAAAGTGGTATTGGTATATGATCCCGGTACTCTATGTGGATGACAACTCCGATCTGCTCACCATTGGCAAGCGCTATCTTGAGATTTTACTCAAAAGACTCCTTGTGAACTGATCCTCAATTGAGGATTGAATCATGAAAATGTCAGAGATAGTATCAACATCATAAGAAAAACCCTGTGAGATAAGGATG
>Ga0257142_1000084_pt1 | contig 11567 bp, 11 predicted proteins | sample saktaT_11_FD_193541 | JGI IMG/M metagenome (GOLD analysis project Ga0257142, IMG submission 193541) | Metatranscriptome of saline water microbial communities from Sakinaw Lake, British Columbia, Canada - sak_2011_1_27_40m (Metagenome... | ecosystem: Environmental > Aquatic > Non-marine Saline... | reverse complement strand
GGACATAATTATTATGGGTTAGTTGTAGTCAGAACGGTCAGTTATGGCGCCATATTTCATGGCATAGACAATAAGGTTGGACATAAATTTATATACTTCCGGTGAGTAACGATAACGCAGTTGGGTATGGCTTGGGATTTCAACTGTCTCTATTGCACACAGATAATCTTTTCTGCTAAATATTACAGCCAATCTTGTTCCTATTCGTATTCCCTGAAGATATGGGAATACAGCACCCTTACCCTCATTTTCAGAACCCCAGAACATTTCACTTCCTCTGGGAGCACCCGATAAATTATAATAGCAATTAAAAAGCTCATCTGTTCTTGCTATATTCTCTATCTGGTATTCTGGCAAAACCTCGCGCAATATTGCCTTCATTTCATCCGCAAACAATCCCTTGAATCCGCAGTCATCAAAGAAAAGCATACCACCTTTCTCAAAAAGATACCTTCTTAAGCCTGTCTTTTCTGCATCAGTGAGCCTCTCATCTAACTTGCCGCCTCTTCTTTCGGGCTGTGTCAGATTATGCTCCATAGTAACTGTCCTATCGTGTCCCGTCATTATTAGCAAAGGCGACTCAAAGATTCTTGGATCATCCAGTGATAAAACGCCGCCGGCAATTTTCATGTCGGCGTGTATCCTTGTGTTTTTATTTAACCAGTCAACCATTCCCATCAAAGCGCTAGGGTCTTGCCACCAGTCAGATAGACCATGTCTTACACGAATCAATCTTATATGTCCTGATAGGTCATTTCCCCTACCTGTCAGCATTCCCCCAAGCTTATTATCTTGGAGTTTCATTGGGGATTCCAGATTTGTCGGGATAAGGCTTTCTTCAGGAGCCATCCCCTGACTCAGGATTGACAAACCACCTTTCCCAGCCCCTCCTCCTGCTCTTGTTCTTCCTGTTACAACTCCCTTGCCCACTTGTATTCCTGTACCAGTATTCACTGGCGCTGATATTGGGATGTTTGTCCCGGGACCGAACTTTGCCGATGTAGATATTTCCGGCACTATCCCAATATCCCTTAGACCACTTGGCTGCATTTCAATGCTTCTCATCACAGGATTTCGCGCCGGAGCAATAACTTCAGCCATTTCATTTGCTCTGACTCCTTCACTGGCCGTCGTCGTCATTTCAGATTGCACTTTTGGTGTGAATTTCCTTAGATACGACTCATCAACCAAAGGACGAGGGACCATTATATTCTGATCCTCCATTTCCACCCAAGCAACATTCATAGCTGACTCAGGAGCGCGACTTGTTACCGTTATATACGAGGCAAGGATTAGTATAAACACAATGTGCAGAATAGCCGAAATTATGAATGAATCAAGACTCCTACGATCTTTCCGCACTTGGAACACCTCTTTCATTTATAAAAAAAAACGACAAATTAATTGCTTATTCCATACGAGAATACCCAAAAAACTAATTAAGCCTCTAATAAATTAACGTCCATCACATATATGCGATTACAAATAATAACTAGAACATACTCATTATGCTCGCATAAAGCTGAATCCCACTTCATATTCACTCATATTCAATAACAAATAATACTCGTTTTCTAATCCCTCAGCCCCTATCAGGAGGAATATAATTTAAGCCTTTCATTTATTTGCTGAACGTTGGGTATTCCACTCGTTCCCTCTTTTTCCACAATGAAAGATGCTGCGCAATTGGCAAATCTTGATGCTTCATGAGGGTTCTTTGTCTGACCATATTTATGCAAAAACGCAGTCGCAAAAACATCGCCGGCGCCTGTTGGATCAAACACTTTCACTTTAAATGCGGGATAATCGGTAATCTTGCCTTCATGAAATAGCCTTGAGCCATGCGCACCTTTGGTTAACACCGTTATCTTTACCAAGGCTGCGTATTCCTCAATAACATCAGGAAATGGCGCGATGTCTTCCTCACTCATAACCAATACATCAATATGCGGCAATATGTTTTCCGTATCTTTCCATCTCTGTGCATACACGCTTCCATCCGAATCCCATCTCCTCATCCATCCCTGAGGGGATGCACCTATCACTGAATTGGGGAATTTCCCTATAACGGAGGACTCGATCTCATTTGCAACAGGGCATAGATAAACAATATCAGCATCGCACCAGTTTTCCGGTATATGCTCCGCGCAAATTTTTGCCGCCACTCCCCTTATAAATTGCCTTCTAACACCGTTCTCGTATAGATTTAGAAATGTTGTCGTCGGATGATTTGATTTATCTGAATTAGAATTTACAACGGCAATTGATATTCCAGATAATTTATCATAATGGAGGAAGTCCGAGCCTACTGCAGTCACAACACCAACACGAAGTCCCAGTTTTTTGGCTGTTGAGCTTGAGTATGCCGCCGCCCCTCCCAATATTAGATCATCACCAACAATATCATGTGTAAAATGCCCTATTGAAAGAAATTGAAGCCTGCAATCATCCGATGCCTTAACTTCATTATCAGAAACTGCCCTATTTTCTATCATATTCTGCCCTAACCTTCTGCACATCCTCCCAGACATCGCGTTTACTTTTTGGATTTCTAAGCAAATAAGCCGGATGGTAAGTTGGCATAAGTCTTATGCCCTGATATGTATGGAATCGTCCACGAAGCTTTGATATTGGTTGGTCGGTTCTGAGCAACGTCTGTGCCGCAAATGTGCCGAGGGCGCAAATGACCTTTGGTTTGATAATTTCGAGTTGGGCGATCAAATAAGGTTCACATGCCTCTATCTCTTGAGGGAGTGGATTACGGTTGTTTGGGGGGCGACATTTCAAAACATTTGCTATATAAACTTCATCTCTGGACAACCCAATAGCGTTGATGATTTGAGTGAGCTTTTGACCGGCTTTCCCGACGAAGGGCTTGCCTTGTTTATCCTCATCAGCGCCGGGGGCTTCACCGACAAAGACCAAATTCGCATTCTCGTTCCCTGACCCGAAGACTATATTTGTGCGAGTCTTACAAAGAGAACACTTTTGGCAATCCTGCACAGCCTTCATTATATCATCTAAAGTCTCAAATCTTGCTTTATTACCTGAACCAAAGAGATCAGACTGCCCCGCAGACATATCTTTGGATGATGAAGGCGGTGTGTCAATAAACCCTAGAGCCATCTGATCCTCAACGTATGTCTTGATTGATGCAACAATCTTTAAGTAGTCACTAAGTAATCTATTTTCTGCCATCCTATATCACAACCTGAGTTTCTATTTATCTAATATTGTCTTGAGGATACTTATTCTATCAATAGGCGTTGGGTCAACATTGTTGAGTGTCGCCAGATAATAGCTTGCAAAATCGCCAAGATATATCAGGTATAAAGCCTTAGCCAGAAGCGATTCACCCTTTGCCTCTATCTTTATGACCTGACCGTCAGTATTCGCGATCAGGCTGCTTGCCACATTAATCCGTATTTTGATTCTTTCGGATACGTCCTTGTGAGTAAGCACTATAATCGTCCGTTTGCTGGCAATATCCAACGGAATGCCCCAGCCGACTATCTCATTATGGTTCATCTCTGGAATAACATTATAAAAAGCCATTGCCTTGCCGTTTTCATTGATCTGCCCCTTCCATCTCATTGCCACAACATCAAAATGCTTTTGAGGGGCATATATAATGGGAAGTTTCCCATAAATGGCGTGAGCCAACTGCTTTGCCAGATTTGCTCTTGAAGGTATCTCGGGTGCCAATTCAAGTGCAGACCTTGAGATAATACTGATTGCCTCACCAAAGCTCTGAGTTTGGTCGGCTATAAACCCAAGCTTTGAAAGGAAGAATACCAGAGGCGTAAACATATAGCCAAATGCGCACCTTGGTTGTAAGCCCTTTTTCTTTATTTCATAAAATGGCAGACCCAATTCCTCTGATTTTTTTTGGAGTTTTCCACCAGCGGACACAATTATCATTTTTGCGCCCTTTTCCAAAGCTTTGTCAACTGCTGAAAGCGTTTCCTCGGTATTTCCCGAATAGCTGGCGGCTATGAATAGCGTTGATTTATCAACAAAAGCCGGTATATCATAATCGCGATTAACCATCACAGGTATCGGGCATTCATCACTGAAAAGCGTCCTCAATAGGTCGCCCCCGACAGCAGAGCCCCCCATGCCCGAAATCACGACATTTTTTACTTCGCGATAGGATTCGGGGATATTGAATTTCCTCGATTCTTCTGCCTCAGTCTCATACTGGTCGGCAAAGCCCATCAGAATACCCAACATATTAGATTTATCAACTGCTTTTATATCTTCGATAATGTCTAGATCACGCATATTATCACCTTAATTAGCCCATAAGAGCGCCAAGTGTTATTTTATAGTTTATGCTATCATTTTAATGAAGGCTGGAATCCAGGGAAGATATATGAGTATAAATTAGACTATAAAACGATCCCTAAAGTCTGTTCCCCACTAGGAGCGATGGTCAATCCACATGAGGACATCGGGGAATCTTTCCATTGCCTCGCTGTAAACATAGCTTTCCACTTCATGAGCAGTGGAAAAGGACAATGCGTTATTCATTATTTTTTTTGCTTCCACTATTGTAAGAGAGCGTATGACCTTCTTCACTTCCGGGATAGATATTGGACTCATACTCAACTCATCAAACCCCATACCAAGAAGCAGCGGCACAACAAGAGGATCACTTGCCATTTCTCCGCACACACCCACCCATATTCCTGCCTCATGAGCAACGTCGGCTACGTGCTTAATAAGACGCAATATTGCCGGATTCAATGGCTCATACAAGTGAGCTATTCCTTCATTGACACGATGCACCGCAAGAGTATATTGTATCAGGTCGTTTGTGCCTATGCTGAAAAAATCCGATTCTTTGGCGATTATATCCGCAGTTAGGGCGGCTGATGGTACTTCGATCATAGTACCAACTTTAATATCAGGATCAAATGGAATGCCCTCATGCGTAAGTTCTCTTTTAGCCTGATCCAGCAACAATTTCGCCTGCCGCAGTTCCTCAACTCGTGATACCATTGGAAACATTATTCTCACTTTGCCGTGTGCGCTTGCCCTTAGGATTGCGCGCAACTGCGGAATGAAAAGTATCGGATACCGCAGGCAAAGCCTTATCGCCCTGAGTCCCATCATAGAGCCAACATCCTCGGGAAGACCAAGATATGAGGCAAACTTGTCGCCTCCAAGGTCCAAAGTTCTAATAATAACTTCATTTGGGGCAACTTTCTCTACCGCTTCCTTGTAAGATTCGTATTGCTCATCCTCGGATGGTGCTTCATTTTTCTTCCTGATGAATATATATTCTGTTCTAAATAAGCCTATTCCCTGAGCGCCGTATTTACTAACCGACGCAAGCTCTTCCGGAACCTCAAGATTACAGGCAAGTTCGATGCTTGTTCCATCGAGAGTCATAGCCGGCAAATCTCTCAGTGTAATCAGGCTGTGCTCAAATTCAAGGAATTTGCTTTGCTCTATCAGGTATTCCTCATATACATCCCCCTCAGGATTGACCAGCACTCTACCACGATTTGCGTCTATAATAATCAGATCGCCAGTCTTTACACGCGATGTTATCTTACTCAAACCCACAACTGCCGGTATCTCAAGAGCGCGTGCCATGATCGCTGTGTGAGATGTTCTGCTACCCGATTCCGTTGCAAAACCAATAACCTTTTCCTTGTCCATAAGTGCTGTATCGGATGGCGAAAGGTCATGAGCTATTACGATTACCTCTTTTTTTAGATTTGACAGATCAACCTTTTCTTTGCCAAGTAGATTGTTTACTAGTCTTCGTGCAACATCCAAAATGTCAGCGTCTCTTCCTCTAAAATACTCATTATCTATGGAAGAAAATTGCTCTACCAGTCCTTCTGCGACATTTTTAACAGCAAAGGCTGCGTTTGATTTTGAAAGCCTTATTTCCTTGCGTACTTCACCCGAAAACATCGGGTCTTCCAAAAGGATAAGATGGGCACTGAAAATGCCGGCATAAGCGTTTGATAGCTCAGTTTCAATAATGCCGTGTATCTTCTGGAGTTCTTCCCTTGTCTTGTTCCGTGCCAACTCAAATTTTCCGAGTTCTTTATCAACATCGGACTCATCTATTGTATAATTTTGTACATCCAATTCTTCAGGAAGAAACAAAAGGGCTGTTCCTATCTGAATACCTGGTGATGCTGGTATGCCTTCTAGTAGCAATATCCCAAACCTCCGTCAATGCTCAATCTAAGCACTATCACAAACGATCGCCCATACATTATTCCTCGTCAAACATTCTTCTGGTTACAAGGTCTTCAAGGGCATCGAGAGCTTTATCCGAATCTTCACCTTCTGCCTCGATAGTTATTGTCGATCCCTTCCCTGCGGCGAGCATAAGAACACCAATCAGGCTTTTGCCATTGACTTTCATATCATCCATATCATCTTTATAAATAAATACGCTTGATTTATATTTACCGGCTTCTGTTACAAAAAGTCCTGCTGGCTTCATATGAAGCCCATGCTCATTCCGAATCTCTAAAGTTCTTTGAGGCATATTTCTCCTGAATCTCATATTTGGCTGTTAATTTTTGTTTTATAACCAATAGGACTTACGCACTCGATTATAGATCCCTGTTATAACTAGCTTTTTGTGGGGACAATCAACGTAAAGGATTGTCCTGATTAGCTTTGAGGTCTGTTTCTCGACGTGATCTTGCGTTTCATTAGGTGGTTTCAGTCTGATATCGCACCCAAAACGGCAAGATTTTGACCAAATGAAGGTCGATTACGCCGAAAAAGACTCCTTTGACGTTCCACAAATTAAATAAGGACAGGGTTCTACGATATTTCGTCCATAAAAACTCAGTGAACATGGGCTTTTCCCTGTTCTGCGTAACTATTGAACCAATTTCTGGCATCCATTGGTTCCGCAAGCGGTGATACTTGATATACCAATTCTACACCGATATCAACTAAATTCCTGAAAGCGTTTATGTCCTCATCATCAACGAACACTGTATCAAGTATCTTCTTTTTTCCGGGTCGTTCTGACATATAGCCAAGACTTACCTTTATGATATTTATACCATTATTTATCAAAATAGCCACATCGGCTGGCTTGCCCAAAACTAATAGCACCTTTTCTTCACTATCTTCATTAAGGCAATCACTTTCCAATACTTCTTCCAAAGAATAAATCTTTGCCCTTGTATAGGGCAGTGCAGGTTCTGCCGCCGTAAGAAGGATTTTCTTTTTTAGTTCGTCATTTGCCGCCCCATCATTGACCACTATCAACAAAGACGGCTGAATGAGAGGCACCCAACCCCATATCATCTGAGCATGTATGAGCTTGTCGTCTATGCGTGTTAGCTCTATGGGCATATTAAAATACTCCATCTATGATAATCTGTAAAATTGGTAGGGCAGGTTTTGGAAGAGCCTGAGCAAATTTGTCAATGAAAATCGCAAAAATTTTTCTCAAAGAGATTCATGTTACTGCTTTTTCTCAATTATCCCGCAGGCATCCACGATCCCATCTTTACCGCCCTTACATGCTACTGATACAAGCTCACTCAGATTGACATTATTCCTATAGGTCAGAACCTTTAGAACCATCGGCAGATTGACTCCCGTAACGACAGCAATATGACCACTATGATCAGCAAAATACAGACAAGCATTTGATATGCTTCCACCGAATATGTCCGATAAAATCACAACATCACTAATTTCCATAATACCCATAAGCTCTTTTAGCTTGCTGTGGATAGCATGTTCGCCTTCGCCTGCATTCACGCTTATAGCTTCCAGATATTTTTGCTTTCCCAATATTGTTTGTGATATTGACACAAGCTCCGATGCAAAATTTCCATGACCGACAACAATAATACCAATCAAGTTTGCTTCACCTCATTCATCAGTCGTCTAACTCGCGATAGCCAAAATCTTTTTCTGGTGTTCCCCCCTGCATACGGCGTTTGAGGGATTCATTAAGCTCTTTTGCCGAATGGCGTCCCATCTTTTTGGCTCTTAGATTCATTGCCGCTACTTCCACTGTTATGGAGGTATTCCGTCCGGGCTGAACAGGAATTATGACATGCGGAAGTTCCTCGCTTAAAATGTCATAAGTTTTGTCTTCCAGACCAAGTCGGTCATAGTCATTTGTTTTATCCCAATGTTCTAGTGTGACTACCAAATCAACTGTCTTCCTTGCTCGGACTGCTGTTATTCCGAAAAGTGCAGAAACATCTATAACGCCAACTCCTCGAACTTCCATATAGTGTCCAAATGGATACACATTACTACCAAGCACCCTATGTCCGGTTACGCGCTTTAGATATACCACATCATCAGCTATCAGGCGGTGTCCGCGTCTGATGAGTTCCAGCGCGCACTCGCTTTTACCTATACCACTTTCTCCCATTATCAATACACCAATACCAAAAGCTTCCACAAAATTACCCGACATAAGCTGTGATGGACCAAACTCGTCCTCTAATCTAGGCGTAAGGCGACCAACAAAAGCGGGTGTCTCAAGGGAGGTGCTTATAAGTGGGGTTGATGTGCGTTCACATGCCTCCATTAGCTCCTCTGGAATATCAAGACCGCGTGTTACTACAAAACAGGGGATATCATAAGATAACATTTTCTTAAATATATCTTCTCTTTCTTCAGGAGTAAGGGTCTGCAAATATCCTATTTCCCCTGCGCCCATGACCTGAATACGGTCATTGGCAAATCCCTCGTAATAGCCGCATAATGACAGTCCCGGACGGTTGACTTCCGACACTGATATAATCTTCTTGTTCAGTCCTTCTTTACCAGCGACAAGGCTTAATTTCAGATCATACTCCAGCTGAGAAAATAAGCGTCTTACCAATATCTTCTGTGGCATCTAAATATACCTCATTACCCCATTAATTGCCCAATTTTCATTATCGCATTTTAAGGCGATGAATATCTACTGAAAAAAATATAAACTGGCTAATGATTACCTCAATCAACCGAGAATATTCTTTATTCTTCCGATTTAAATATACCAAGAATTTCCGCCTTATTTTTTGCCTTTATTAATTTATCCCGAAACTCTTTACTTCTAAGAAGCCTTGATATACGAGCCAAAGCCAGAAGATGAGGTCCCGATGAACCCGCAGGAGCGATCAGGAGAAATATCAGTCGCACAGGTAGATCATCTGTTTCAGACTCAAAATCAATCCCTCTTTCTGATCTGCCAAATGCGGCAATGACTTTATCTGCCAAATCCGACTTGCCATGCGGCACTGCTATACCTTCGCCAATACCAGTAGAACCAAGCTCCTCCCTTTCTAGAACCACTTTTGCGATAGAAGCCTCATCTGAAATAGCCTTTGTATTTTTCAGTAAAGCTACTAGTTCCTTTATCGCATCCGTTTTATTGGTGCTGTTAAGGTTTGCCTCAATTGCTTCTGGAATAAGGAAATCCATAAGTTTCATAACAAAACCATCCTCTTGATGACATTATAAAAAACGTTATACTAATCTCTTGTCAACGACAAAATTAAAAATCAGGTTCTATCCAACCATAATTACCGTCATTACGCTTGTAAACAACGTTAACACGTTCCGTTTGTGAGTTTGAAAACACAAAAAATTCATTTTCTAAAAGTTTTAACTGCATAACTGCTTCCTGAACAGTCATTGGCTTGGGGGCGAATTTGCTGACTCTAATTATCTGTGCTTCGTTCTCCTGAATAGATTCATCAGGCTCTTCCTCTAAATCATCTTCCTCTTCGGGTTCAAGAATCGCACCTTTAGCTTGATGCTTGTGATCTTTGAGTTTTTCCTTAAACTTTTTTACCTGAACTTCCACTTTTTCCATTACGCTGTCAATAGCGCTATTTAGGTTTTCTGTTTCCTCTTTCGCATGGAAAACCGCATGCTTTGCATTTAATGTAACTTCGGCAGTTCGCCGATGTTTTTCCGCAGATAATATCATATTCGCTTCAATTATTTTATCAAAGAAAGTCTCTGCTTTCAGAAGCTTTTTTTCTGCATATTCTTTTGTGTCATCATCAAGTTCAATATGGCGACCTACTATCGTCGTTTTCATAACTAAAACCCTCCAACTTCCTTAAAACAATTTGTTTCCACCATCTTGTATGGGTTAAGAGACAGCCCAAAAATCAAAACTATTACCACTGCTTTCTTTTATTAGAAGGTGGAATATTAAGTTCCTCTCGGTACTTTGCTATTGTTCGTCTTGCGATTTTTATGCCCTTCTGCCCCAATGCCTTTCCGATATCTTGATCACTCAGCGGCTTTTTGTGGTCTTCTTTTTCAACGATGTCTTTAATTATTTCCTTAACGCTTGTAGATGATGCCATCTCACCGCTTTTCGTTGATAATCCACTACCAAAAAAATGCTTAAGTTTTTCTATACCTTGAGGAGTTTGAACATATCTATTTCTAATAGCTCTGCTTACGGTTGATTCATGTGTATCAACCATCTCAGCGATCTCCCTCAAAGTAAGGGGTCTAAGAGCTTCATCTCCATTATCCAAATATTCTTTCTGGACTTCAAAGATCGCTTCGGTAACTTTTTGGATCGTCTTACGTCGGCTTTCAATGCTCTCCAAAATCCAAAGTGCCGAGTCAATTCTTGATTGAATAAACTTCCGTGTATCATCATCATTTACTTGCTTGCCAGAGGCTAAAATGTCCCTATAAAATGAGCCTATTCTAAGCCCCGGTCCATATTCAGGAACCTTAACAGCATATTTGCCATCAACTTTCTCTATAGTAACATCTGGTATTATAATTTCATTCCGTAATGGACTGAATTGGCGACCGGGCTTCGGCTCCAGCTTGTAAAGCTCCTCAATTGCCGCCTGAACCGAGTCCATATCTACCCCAAGACTTTTGGCAACCTGTGGGTATTTATTTGCTCCTAGATCCACAAGATACCCATTCTCTATCAATCTATATGCAAGGCTACCCTCAAGACCCCCCTGCTTAAGCTGAATCAAAAGACATTCTTCCAGATTTCTGGAACCACAGCCTGTCGGATCAAAATTTTGTATCAATTCTAATAGTCTCTCAACATCAGCAATATCAAATCCGGACGATTTAGCAATATCATCAACATCAGTAGTAAGATAACCGTCATCGTTAATCTCACCGATGATGGCTTCGCCGATCTCATAGTCAATAGAATTTGTTGACATCCTCAATTGCCAAAGCAGATAATCCTGCAATGTTTCCTCAACCACCGCATCATTATTACGCCTATCATCCTCCTCTGGCTCTTCCCTACTTCCAGTGCCATTTGTCTCAAAGTAATCTTTCCAATCCATATCACCAAAATTTTCATTCTCTACGTCAAGCTCTGGTAGGTCATCACCTGTTGCGGATTCTGTTTCTGATAACCCTGTTTCAAGATCAATTTCTGATTCATCCAAATCATCATCTGTTTCCGCTTCAGAAGATTCCTCCATCTCATCATCGGCTTCTTCCAAAACTGGATTTTCTGTCAATTGCTGAGTAATATATTGAGATAATTCCATTCTGGGCATCTGAAGTATTTTTATAGCCTGCTGGAGTTTGGGTGTCATCACAATTTGCTG
>Ga0257142_1000078_pt1 | contig 11782 bp, 15 predicted proteins | sample saktaT_11_FD_193541 | JGI IMG/M metagenome (GOLD analysis project Ga0257142, IMG submission 193541) | Metatranscriptome of saline water microbial communities from Sakinaw Lake, British Columbia, Canada - sak_2011_1_27_40m (Metagenome... | ecosystem: Environmental > Aquatic > Non-marine Saline... | reverse complement strand
TCTTTATAATACAGGATATCGTAGCATTTCTTGATAAATTTCCTTAATATAACAGTTTCCTCCGAGTCGTTCATATTCTTCATACATCATAATAAGGTCGGCTCTATCATAATCGCGAAGCTCGCCCCTTTGTTTTACGCTGTAATACATCGTGGTAATTTCGTGCCTCAATAGACAAATGGTTCCGCGAAACAGAACCCTGTTAATTCGTTTTCTAACTGGCTTTAACATGGAAATTATAAAAGCAAAAATACCCAGTACAGCAAGGACCCCTGGTGCATATTGTAAAATTAATTTTATTGTCTCTGACATATACACCTACCCCTCCAACCCCTGAATAATAGAACCTTAGCGCTCTTTTTTAACCCTGTATTTTTTATCTCTCTCAAATTTTTCGGCCATCCTTAATTTATTTATATTAAGAAGTTCGATAAATTCGTTCTCTGGTTTGTCTTTGCGTTTTGAGCTTCCAGATTTGGGGTTTTTATTAAATTTTTTTATTGAATAATCGTCTCTATCATCAAGAATATAATTTTTTTTCATACTTTTAATTATACCATTGTTGATTTACCGGAAATTTCATGTTCATATGTTCTCCGGAATTATATTTTCTCGTGCTGATCTCATAACATTTCCTTTCTATAAGAGCACTAGTTCAAAATTATTCAAACAAGTACTTAAAATGTTTATTTTATTGCCTCTTTTTTATCTGCTTCTTTTTGTAAAGTTTCTTTCATCCTGGCAACAGCTTTCTCAATTATTTTGGCAATTATAGCCTCTGTGAAAATAAGATGTAACCATTTGCCAACAACTGGAATTCCTTCTATCCACTCATGAATTCTTGCAACAACAAAGGCAAATTTCTCTTGACCCATTTTAGATCCAGCAATTCTTTCCTCGGCTTGCAAAACCCAATTATAGACAGCTTTACGAAATTTTGTGTTTTTAAATAAAAGAATTGTAAAACCAGATAGTAAAATAACTCCTGCAATACATAAAAGCACTATATAATACCACTCCATAATATGCTCCTCCTTCAAATAATGGGGGGCTTTAGACCCCCCTGTTTTGTTTAATGTCTTTGTTTTGATGCAAGTGTGGGCATGATTTCCAGTCCATTGTATGAACATGCCTGTGTCTGTAATAACACATACGAACATATAAACAGTGCGTATTTATAATATCACACACAAAATGCCCCCTACTTTGAATGATCTGAAGTGGATGCTTAATATGTAGGCAAAACTCCTCTTCAGCCATAAAAATTATCTAGCTGGGTAGCTTATTTCGAACTTTTGATAAAATTCATCGTTTAAATCGAATGCTGCCGCAATTTCCATATCTGCTGTCGCTGCTGAACTTCCTGCCTCTTCCGTAGTTGGGGCTACCCAGTCAGTCGCTATAGCTGTATAGATAGTGACACGATCGGCTGTTGGAAAAGCAGTCCGAACATAGGTATCACTAATTGACGGTGTTCCACTTGGAAAATCTGTACCGTTAGTCGGAGTTGCGGTAGGCGCCGTGCCTGCGTCCCATCCGGTATTTTGAGTATACTCAAAAATTTTATCTTCGCCGTCATCATAATACTTTGCTCCATCTTCTGGAAGATAATAGGCTCCTGCAACGAAAGTAAGAGCTGTCAATACCGTAAGAACATATGTGTTTGCGACTGTTGGCAAGCCAAGCTCATAAATCTTTGCATAATAACCATTAGAAGCCAAAGCTCTTGCTTTAAATGGAGTTGTTGCAACACCATCGGCTGTCAATGCAATGGAAACTGCTCCATCTAATTGTGCTAAAGGAATAGTAATAACAATTGTCCCAATGATTCCGGTACATCCATTGCTGGCTTCTCCGGCAACCTTAGCAACTAAAACCGCTTCAACTGATTTTGGAACATAATCCGCTGCAATAGTAATAATGTTATTTGCAGCCCCGGTTTCAGCATAAGCAGTATCTCCCACTAAGGCTTTAACGGCTAATAAATTGAATTGTGCATCCGTGAAATTAAGAGTCATTTCCGCACTATGGTAGAAAACGTTTAGTAATTGGTTCCCAAATCCACCGCGAGTGTCAGTATTTGAAATAGTTGTGTCAATAGATGAATCTGTTAATGTTTGGGCAGTGATAAGAGCTGTACTTGTACTAAGTTTAGCTGTGCCATCCCCTCCATCTACAAATGGTTCAATATGGGCTGCATCACATTTATCATATAAGTAAACGTCAGCAACACTGACTATGAATTTATTAGGCATAATAAATCACCAGCCTAAGGTCTAAGAGCAAAACTAAGAGATACGCCAGGGGTGTCTGTGACGGCTCCAAATTCATATATTTTTGCATAGTGGCCGTCATCAGCCAATGATCTAGCTTTAAATGGGGTTGTTGCAACTCCATCGGCTGTTAGCGCAATAGAAACGGCTCCGTCTAATTGTGCGCTTTCAATCCAAATCAAGAGACTTCCGATAATTCCAGTACATCCATCTGTGGCCTCTCCTGCAATCTTCACCACAAGAAATACCTCTAATGTCTTTGGAACATAGTCTGCTGCAATAGTAATAACGTTGTTACTAGCTGTAGTCTCGTCATATTCACTGTCTCCAACGAGAGCCTTTATTGCCAATAGATTGAATTTAGCATCAGTAAAATTAATAGTCATTTCTGCACTGTGATAATAAACATTTAGTAATTGATTTCCAAATCCGCCACGAGTATCAGAATTAGAAATAGTTGTGTCAATAGATGAATCAGTTAGTGTTTTAGCGGTAAATAATGCATTGCTATATGTCAGAACAGAAGGGGCAATAGAACTGTACTCAAATAACGCTTCTCCTGTATCACATGAATCAAAAACATAAGCATCCGCAACGCTAACTGCAAATTTGTTAGGCATATTTTTTTCCTCCTTATTTTATCTTTTTTTTAATTTTTCAATTTGGTCTTTTGCTTTGTCCAAAGCTTCCTCTCCAGTAACTTTTTTGGTTAAGGAGTCGATACTACTTGTTACACTGTCATATTTGTCTGATTCGGTTAAATCAGCAGTCCAGTGCTCCAAACCTTTAGTACCTGGAGGAAATTTAACAAAGCCCATCATAGATGCGAGTGTAAATATTTTCCAGGTTTCAAATTTATCTACCCGGGCCATAGCCTGACGAAATTTGCGAATACTTAGGTCATAAATATCCTCAATTTTCCATCCTGTTATAGTCGCTAGTGCTGTAATCTGATTTTCGAAATCCGCAGATTTTGTTCCGCCAGAAACTTTTGATTTGAATGTCAGCGCACTATTTAATATGTCTCTTAATTCTTTTGTTTTGCTATAATCAACTAGGTCAACTCCATTTTGGATTCCAATAATGCTTAAAATATTATCAATATCTTCTCCATCATAAGTTATTCTGTCAATAATCAAAGATCCTTTCGCCGTTTGTGGATCACTATCGTATGAGATGTATCCTTCAAGCACGGGGGTGTTGTCCTTACCAACGACAACGGTTCCTTCTTTATCTGTTTTATTTTTGGTAGCCGGCAAATCACAAACAAGCTTTAGCAGTTTATCTAATAAAAACAAGTATGGCCGTTCTGTTGTTGGCTCCAGTTTGTTATTTGTACCTAAATAGAACAAAAAGCTAAGAAAGTCCATATCTTTGATGAGGGCCGCGTCTTCGGGTGAGACCAACATGGCTGGATCATCTTTTTCAGCTTCAAAAACCTTTGTATAAGTATAAAACTCATAATATTCCCTAACTTTTGGACATCTGATATTTAGTCCTTTGTATGGAACGGGAGTGTCAAACATTAAATAACTCTTAATATCTCCTTCTTGAATTGTCATTAGAACATATTTACCCCCATAATCAAAATCTTCCCCTTGTAAGTCTTACTCGTAATTGGCTTTATCATATTTTGATAAGACCGATCTGCATCAAAGAAAAAAAATCCTGACCCTCCAATATTTGCCTCTTGAAAAATTTTTAGCAAGGCTTGTATAATCATATCAACTCTCTGCTTATAATTATCCAAATGGTTTATTTTGGGGTGAGAATAAACTTCAAAACAAATATTTACTAACCCTGTCGTTCTATTTTCTGGGATAGCGCTATGAACATAAACTCTTAAAAAAGTTTTTTGTTCACTTGTTCCGTCGTCAGCATAGGAGTCTCTAAACACACAATAAGAATCACTGATATCTTCGCCATTATATACCAGTGCTGCTTTTTCTGACGTGGTTAAATTGTCTTTAGTCCAAGCGTCTGCCGTTGTGTATTTAAGTAACTTCCAAATAATTTCGGCGTCTGAATTGGTAAAGAGATGTTCAATAATATTATAAGGAAGATTCTCCAGAGTAGCAAATAAATTATATCCTTCTCCCATAATTAAAAGTATCCTTTCAATAAGACTTTAAGTTCTCTATAATATGCTCCTGATGTGCATTTTATTGTAACATACACGGGAGGAGTGGGTAAATATTTAAGATTATTCTTAATTGTAAATGAATTGGCTCCCAAAACGGTAAACACATAGTTCGCTCCAGGAATTCCAACCGTTTCATCTGTTATAACACACGCCCCTGTAATTGTTTCTCCGTTTTTTTGCAAAACACTGGAGAACGTTTGGGTGTAGCCTTGTAGAATACTAGAAACATCTGGTGTAATCAAAACACTGTATTCCTCGTCTCCGGATTCTCCAGGACTAGGATCTGGAACCACTACGGGGGTATTATGTGCAACCCCATTAACCAGATCATCTGTATCTTTGTTGATTTCGGATGCTTCGAGCGTAAGTCCTAAAACTCGCGCTGAATCAATGTCATCATAGTATCTATTCATGTAATTATTAACTCCACTTGCCGCAACTTTCCAAGCCGTCCAGTTTCCTGGGCGTCCCAATAAAAACCTCATATTTTTAACGATTAAATTACTTTGGGAATTGAGTTGACAATAAACGGTCATTGCCCCTTTAATAAGGGGAATTATATCAGATTCAGATTCATTAGAACTATTGACTTTGTTGTCTACTACAACGGGGATTTTATATAAAGTCCCTGTACTACCATAAAATCGTAATTCATTCGTGCAAGGCCTCATTTTGCCTACAACTTGTGTCATTTTCGTTGTATCTAAGCTTAAAAGTAAAAAAGTGGATAGTTTGTTTTCATGTAAATAATCAAAATGAATGTAATCACCTTCTTGAAATTGAGGAGTATCATAAGGATATGATTGGATCATTTTATAGCCAACCGTTTCCTTTTCTTCTGTTCCATCATATATCCAAGCATCATAATTTGTAGTATATTCAAAATTACGATACACAGAAAAATAATCAAGACTATCAGTAAACCCTTCTTTTAATGCATTATTAACTGTTTCATTTAAAGGTTCAGCAAACTGATTTGGAACACAACACTCCGTTTTTTTCATCATTCTTGCCATGATTACTCACCTACTAACGGGCTGTAATCGGCATAGTGTCTTTTGTAACTATATTCGGAAATTAGGCCCTCTACAATATTTAAATGTTGGTTGACCACATTATTGTTAGAGCTATTTATATGGTTAGCTTGAGAATAAAATTTCAACGAGCTCCCAGAAACAATGTATTTCATAGCATTTTCATCGTTTTTAAATTTTTGCAGATAAGGTATTATCATACCCTCTGAGAGAATGTGAACTTCTCTTATATCTAGATCTTCAGTAAAATGTCCACAGCTATAAAATTGTGCTGTAATGTTGGCACCGTCTGCTGGAGCCGTAGTAAATGTAAGCGTTTTTCCCACGCTATTATATACGTAGTCAGTAATGCGGGTGGAATCAATCCAAACATCGATATTCTCTATAGAAGCAGGGGTAGTCGGAAGAGTAAAGACTTTTTCTGTTCCATCTCCAACTACTATATACTCACTAAAAACAGGGTCTGTTCTAAGAGTTAAATCTTTTGCGCAGTCATATAGAAAATATGAAATAGCTTGTTTTAAATAACCAAACAATATCTTTGATAAATTGTACTCATCAAAATTTCTGAATGAAGGCGTGTTTCTTATGAGCGTATTGCTCTCGTAAATAGTCGAAAAACTTGTCATTTATTCACCCCCATTATTTTATTTTTGTTGCTATTTGCGGTATTGTGGTACCATTTGCAGGCTATTTACCGCAGTATCAATTTTACAAGCAAAATATGATTCAAGAAAGGCTCTGTTTTGATAAGGAAAATTCTCAATAACGTTTTTAGATATTAAGTCAATAATCCTGTACCATAAAGCATGAACAACAAAGCTGTCCCGATTGGAATTTGTAACTTCCCGGATTTTCTTTTCAAGATCTTTAACTTTTGTAATCGATAATAAAGCATGAATGCTTTTTTCACTCATTGAAAATTTTGGAACCATTTTGAAAACAGCATAATTGTCCTCATCTTTAAAATATAACATTCCACTCTCAAAGAACTTTCTCCACTTTGTGGTATCACTTTTAATAACGTCTCTTAAATCCTTTTCGGAAACCTCTATTTCTTCGCCATACCGAATTGGAATCTTGAAGCTGCTGTTCTTATCTTTGAGGAATATTCCATTAATGTCATTACATCCAATGGTTATATCTCCGAAATCTTTACTCTTGCTGAGCTCGGCGGTTAGCCTCTCGATCTCTCTTTCTTGGTTTTTATTTACTTTTAATACCTCTTCCATCTGAGATATTAATTTTTCTAAATGAATGTCCTCTTTTGTTTGTTTCGCCGGTGTTTTTGATTCTTTTTCTAATAAAACATTTACATTGTTGTCATCTAAACCTGTCATTTTTTGTTCCTCCTTCTATAATTTTTATTTTCTATAATTTTTTATAATACCCTAGGGGCAGATATTTATATACCTGCCCCAGGGTTGTGTCCTCCCAAAGAGAACTTAGTTATAAGACAAGTGCTTTTAAGGGCTTAGTATTATACGCCTTGGATAGCAAATTGACTCATTGTTGCGATTGCTGCGTCAAAGCTCATAAAATAAGCATATTGTTTTGTCAATACCGAATTGTCTTGTGGTTCAACTTGACGAACACGAATGTAACCTTCGCGAACAAGTTTTACTGGCTTATCGTCGGCTGCAGAAAGTAATATAACCTTATCTGTAGGAATAAGCATTTGTGCTGTAGCCGCCGACAAAGTAGCTTCTAGCGGAATGCTGAAATCGAATGCTTGATTCAATCTGACGTAGTCAATGCCATTTACGTGACTGATAAATGCGTCTTTAACGAATTGATCTTGAACTTGGAAACCAGCATAAACACTGCTTGCAATCTCAAGAGAACCAACGCCAATTTTACGTAAAGCACTAATTGTTCCATATCCAACAACCGGAGCTTTGTTAACTGCGGTTAAAATATCAATGATTGCAACATGGTCGTCAACATCGAAGCTGGCCGGAGCAAATGGGGTACTTGTCAAAAGAACTGTTGAAAACAAAGTGTTAACAACAAGTTTATATTGAGCATAAAGCATTCCCATGATAACTTTTCCTGTTTCTTTAGCCCAGTCTTGATCACCTTTAAGAATTCTTAAGAGATCCATAGCAATACCCAAACTGTAAACTTTTGGAGTTACAGTCAAAGGTGTAGATGTTACTCCGTTTAAGAAAGCAACATTTGACATGTAACTATTTCTTTGGGCAACTGGAAGTCCTTTTGTGTCTAAATTGTAAGTCTTTGAATTACCAAGTCCAACCGTGTCAACATTTGCAATAACATTAATTGCGTTTGATTCGATGTTTGACATAACTAGACGGATAACTCCGGTCTCAATAGCATTATAAACGCTTGAGAATATTGGATTGTCTAGGGCATTAACGAAATCTGCATCTTCTTGCATAGCAACAAATCCTGCTTTTTCGCCGCAATATGCAATACGGTCTTTACGAAGAGATTCGACTTTGGCCTGATATTCTGCTTCTGTTCCAAGGGAAAAACGACTAACCAATCCGCTAGTTCCATAATCTCTTGACAACCCATGTCTTACGACATCTGCAGAATCTGTAATAATTTTTCTTGCAGCTTCGTTGGTATCGATACCTGCAAAATAAGTAATTTCTTTATATTTTTCAGTCATTATAGTGTCCTCCTTCTCCAATTATTCCAAAACCCGACAAATAACTGTGTCAAGGAATTGTCCGCCAAAGTTTCCACCGGAACGGAATTTGTTTAAAGCGATAATCTTAGCAGCACAAAGAGTTCCAACAGTTCTAGTATCAACAACTGTAAGATAATCTACTCCATCAGTTGGTTCTAAGAATTTTCCAACTGCTGCGCTTCCGCTAATAGAGTCTGCGGAAATTTCAAATTCATTTCCAACTGCCAACATGATTGCCGGAGCAACGTCGCCAGCTTTATATGAATAGGTGCTGTAATCTGGATTTCCTTCTGGTCTACGTCCGTCGGACATAGTCTCAAAATCTCCTCCATTAATAACTACTGCCACGTATTTACCTAAGTGTGCTGTAGCAGGTGTAACGCCTTCCCATACCGAAATGTTTCCGGCAAGTGTGCCAACTACTACCAAGTTATTTACTACAATAACTTGACCGGCACGGTATTCTTCTCCGACTGGAACAAGAACGTTAATAACGTCTCTGTCCACTGGGTTAAAACCTGTGTATCTGCAAATATAATTTGCCATATCTTTTTCCTCCTTGTATTATTTTATTTTTTATTTTGTTTTACATGATGATGTTTCGTGATAACTTTTCTTTTCCTTTGCTTCTTTAGTGATAGCCTTAGGATCAAAGTAGTCATTGATTATGGGTCCATTTGTAACAACTGGATTTGCGGTGTTCTCAATTTTTTTACTCATTGCGAACGCCATAACTCCTTTTTGAACTTCTGCTTTAACGTCGTTATATGAATTAGTTGTGCTTAAAACGTCTAAATCACATCTTTGTTTTTCGTTGAAGCAATGAGCAAATTGTGCTATTAACGCTTGGCTTGTCGCGACTTCTTCTTTGCGTTGATACCCTGACAGTTGTTCTACAACGCTATTATAGGCGGTGTCTTTTTCTGCAATATTTGCTACATATTCAGAACACTTGGCTTCTAATTCGTTGTTTACTGTTTGCAAATTCAAAATTGTTTCATCCCGCGCGTTTAACAATAAATTTAATTCTGCCATTTTAGCAATACAATTTTCGCTACAACCGGCTTGAGCTGAATTGCCACCGCTATCTTGGTTTTCAACAGGGTCAGTTTTTTCAACCGTGTCTTTTGGATTTCCTTCATTAATCTGTAATTCTTGATTTTCTACTTCCTTAGTCTTAATCTCGGTCTTATCTGTGTCGATAATTTCCCCTTCGTGGCGAACGACGGTTACGACTTCGTCTACAGATTTGTGTAATTCCGGGTCTTGAATATGAACTTCTTCAACTACGGTTTTAACTGAATCAATATAGATTTCGCGGTTTTGCACATTTTCCTCAGAATTTTCTATATGTTTGCCATCCATATTTTGCCCTCCTTCTTCAAAAATTTTTATACTTTCAGCATTATTGCTGCTAGTAACGTTAAGAATTTCTTCGCCCCCATACATTTTATGTAAAATTTGTTTGTTGGTAACGATGACTCCCGGTTCTTGGTGAGGATTGGTGGCAAAATAAGCTTTAATTAATTGCATTTCCCCTTCAAAAATAAATCCATATTTAATAGCATTTTGAGCTATTTCTGCAGCTTTTTGATTTCCGCCACGATTTAATTCATCTTTTAAGGCCAATCCTTCTTTCATATTGTTTATCACAATTTCTGGTAAATAATACTTTGGCTGTGCATTAAAACTAAGATATAACTCATTTCCTCTGTCTAACGCTTTTTGTTCATCGAATCTAACAAGTTTCATGGAACTGCCTTTTATTCCCTCCGGAATACCACTTCCTAAAGCAGTAATTGCCTGAGGAATAAGGCCTTCGACGACGATATAATTCTCTTCATCTTTATGAGCTTTGGTGATAAGAAATTCAATGCTTAACTTCACAGAAAAATCTTTATCTTCCAGTATCTGAGTAATGTGTGGCAAGAGTGTTTTAAACACGATTGCCTCAAAAACGATAAATGTTTTTTCTCCTTCTTCTATCAGCTCAACTTTGCTACTTTCTGGAATAATACCAAAAACACGGATATCGTCAAGATTATGTTTCGTATCCTTTTTCCCGCTATAATGATCCTCGAAATCTGTTTTATCCCAATTAAGAATCCCATACATAGGCAGATTATAAAAATAAGGGAGAGCTTCTTCAATTGCAGAAAGAAGTACGTCGTATCCATTTGTGTTTCTCCCAAAGTGGAGGGCTCTCATTTCATAAACAGAATACATTTGATTCTCATAAATTAATTTATTAAAATCTAATTCATATTTAATGCTTTTTCCTTCTGTTTCAGCCATTTTTAAGCGTCTCCTCCTTTTTCTTGTGTTTTATCTTCCCCTATAGGATTCAGAACATCTTTGTTTTTTTTATTGGGATTATTTTCTGTCCATTTTTTTAATAAATCTTCAACCTTTTTTGTTTTTACAAAGGCCCAAATAGTTCTCTTGGTTTTTGTTGATTTATAAGTGTCAATATAAATACAATCATTCATTAAAAGAAAGTTTTTTAAATTCTTTGAAGCACATTGATAAATAGGAACTTTCCCTTCTTCAACTATTTTTTCCCAATTAGGTACATATGCCATATAATATCACCTACATTGCATCAAATATTCGAACATACCAGGCGGGAGCCTGAACGTCGAATAGAAAAATGTTTTCATCATATTGTATACTTTTTTTATTTAAAAAATAAGCACTATAAATAACTTTTTGTAGTCTAACAAGAAAATCCTCTAATGCCACTTTAATTGTAATCTCATGGAATCTTTCAGCTACTTCAATGGTTTGTTGAACAGCTTCTTTGGTTTCAATGGTAATACCATATAAAAACTCAAACATATCTGCCAAAGTAGTAAAATCTTCGGTGCTGGCCTCTACGGCCGGATATAAGCTTTCGACCCCAGCCAAATCTTTCATTTCAACAATTTTATCTGCAGCTTTCAGTGCCCAAAAATGAGCATAATCATTGTGGAAAATTTCCGAAAAAGAAACGCAATAAAATTTATTTTTTAATAAGCTTGCGATTCTGTCGCTTTTCTTATTCATATAAAACATCCTAGCTTGTAACGCGTCTAATTCTTTCGAAAGAACTTCATTCATTATTGTGTCTCCTTTCCTTTAGGTTTAGGGGGCGAACTTGGTGTCTTCTCAGGACGCCCACCCTCGTCCCCCGTTTGTGTTGCCGACGTTGGGAACGGTACCATTTCTAATTTAAGATCTTTTAAATCATCTAACATCATGTTTTCAACATTAAATGGCTCTATGCCATATGCGGAATATAATAAATAAGGGTTTCCAACAATATTTGCAAATTTAATTGCATCTGCTTTTTCTTCACTATCCTTCATTAAGTTCCCATAAAATACAATAGACCACTCATATTTACTTTTATTATCTTTATTGATTAAAAAATTAAAAACATTGGTTAAATATGTATACATGTTCGATGAGGCAAAACCAAAAGTGCCAATCATCGCATAGTCTAAAGCTTTTTCCGTAGAAATAGTATCACTAAATACTCCTGATTGCATTCCGGCACTATCATAAAACTGGTCGTTCCCAAGTCCGTTAAGTGTTTGTAAAACGTCGCTTGTGGTTAGTTTAACCGGAGTTGGGTCTTCAAAAATAGAGGCCGTATGTTTGATATAGGTTGGAGAAATACTTTGAATTGCTC
>Ga0257142_1000077_pt1 | contig 11792 bp, 8 predicted proteins | sample saktaT_11_FD_193541 | JGI IMG/M metagenome (GOLD analysis project Ga0257142, IMG submission 193541) | Metatranscriptome of saline water microbial communities from Sakinaw Lake, British Columbia, Canada - sak_2011_1_27_40m (Metagenome... | ecosystem: Environmental > Aquatic > Non-marine Saline and... | reverse complement strand
GTGTGATATGGGGAATAGCGATTGCAGGGATCTTCCTAAAAATTTTCTGGATGAATTCGCCACGCTGGTTATACACTTTAGTATACTTAACGATGGGGTGGCTGGTCATTATCGCCATGTATCCCCTTATCCGGGCAATTCCCTTGGGCGGTGTCATCTGGTTAGCAGCCGGCGGTCTCTGTTACAGCGTTGGCGCAGTCATCTATGCCCTGAAGCGGCCTGACGTTGTTCCGGGGATCTTCGGTTTTCATGAACTTTGGCACATACTCGTTATGGCAGGAAGTTTTTGCCATTTCTGGGCTATGCTCCGGTATGTGCTTTATGTATGAGAGTAAGCCTGTAACTTTTTGATTTCCTAAGAAATGATTGCTCCCGCTATTGAAGTGAATGATATCAGAAATGTTTACTCTAAGCGGAGACAAGCTATAGAGCATGAGGATTTCTGACAGGCGATATGGATTTGAGAGTGCTTTGGTTGACAGTAGTGAGATAATTGGATACATTTATTTGTGATTTTGAGATTTGTTCCACATTTCAAAGGGCTGGGAAATGGGGAGTGAAAATTTTCGTGTCACGATTAAAAGAATTCTTTTACCTTCTTTTCGAATCTTTTTGGGATGCCTTCTTCTCATTTCTTCCGTCAGTAAATTCATTTCTTTTAGCTCATTTATAGCGACTGTACAAACAATTTTTCCTCTTTCTCAATTCGTTAGTACCCTTGTTGCAATAGGTGTAATATCAATCGAACTCGTTGTGGCCTTTTCTTTTGTCTTAGGAATATTTCTTAAATATTCTTCAATAGCAGCCACACTCCTTTTCATCCTTTTCACTCTTGTGATGGCAAATCAGCTTTTTCTTGGTAAGGCACCAGACGATTGCGGTTGTTTTGGTACATTAATCTCGTCCCCTGTGGATACAACTTTTTTCCTTCGAAACGGGATATTCATAATCATCTCAATTATGGTCTTTTCTCATGAAGGTAGAAAGGATGTCAAATGAATATAAAATTATTCGGTCGGAAGGTTACACTTTACCAACTCATACTTCACTGTATTCTTATTGTGCTTACATTTGAAGTTGTTTTTCTAATTGGAGAAATTAGAACCTTAAAAAAAGGTGGTGAAGATTTTCATAATAGAATTCTCAAACAGGGGGACTCTATCCAGGTTGTAGATTTAGTTACCCTTTCTGGATTATCAAAAAAATTTCCAGACACATCACGACATGCCCTTTCCCTAGTGTTTATTTTTCACACAAAGTGTCCTTACTGCAGAGACAACATTGAAAAATGGAACTATCTGAACGAACGATTGAAAGGAGATTCAATTGATATTGTAGCTGTTTCAATTCATAAAAAGGAAACAACTGCCCAATATGTCCAACAGTATGGTTTAAAAGCCGTATGTTATAACCCTCTGGATTCAGCTTTTCTAAGAATATTTAAACCGCACGCAGTTCCACAAACAATTATCATATCCAAAGATTTTAAAATATTGCGGAATTATTCAGGAATACTTTCAGAAAAAGATGTCGATTCCATATCGACAATAATTAACAATATTCATTCACAATATTATAGGAGGTCGTTATGAAAAACATCTTATCAATATTGTTCGTTACCTGCATAGCATTTGTTATGTTGGTTGGTTTCTATGAAAGTGCATATGCAATCAACGATTGCCATAGCGAGTGCATAACAGGTGGAGTTTGCTCTTCTTCTCCTGAAAAAACTTGCAATCTCACTGCATGGTGTCAAGGTAGACCTAGCTATTATGAGGGAATTACATGTGAAGACTATTTTTTCAATTTTTGTTGTGTAGATGGTTGCCCTTGCTGAAAATGCATTGTGTAGTTATTAAAAATAGCTTGTGGCAGAGAGTCTTCAAAAATATTATCCTTCTTTTCATTGTCTTTGCCCTATTTATAAACACCCTTTCAGCCCAATTTTCCGGATCCGACGTATTCTATCGTGTCAGCCGGCTCAGCAGTTTTGAATTCGGCATAGCAAGCGCCGGCGGATTATACGCAGATGGATATGTGTATACAAAATATTTTAGTCATCTACCAATAGGATATTGGCCCAGAGGATCTTTTCACCTGATTCCTCAAACTGGGAATAAAGGCTTTATTTTTCTGGCAAAAAAGAGTGGTGTCGCTTCTGTATCCGGCGCAAATTTTCAAGATGTTGTGAAGGCAGATATTCAAGGGCCTTTTGCACAGACTGTGCCGGGAAGAATTGGTGATCCATATGCTGGCTATGATTCTCTCGCCGCTCTTCCCGGCAGTCGATATATACTGAACAACGATTATATCGTGTATTCCAGCCTGGATTATGACAGTACCGGTAATGACATTTCCGGAGCCAACTACAACGATTATCCGATCAGAGAAGTAAATGGCAAGAGAAAATATATTGCAGATCCACTTGAACGCCGGTTCTATCCCCCTGTCTATACATCTGAGGAAGACCTCTTTACTATTTTTAAGGATACAGATTCACGAGCAGGCAGAAAGAATCTACCTATAGGCGATGTAAGACATCCATTAGGAATAGAGGTTCGCTTATATGTTTCTACATGGGGTTCAAAACCACTCGATCGTGTGGTTGTGTTCGAATACGAGATACTGAATAAATCGGGCGTCAAATTGGACAGTTGCTATATTGGATTCGGGACAGGAATTCCGATAGGTAGGTCAGAATCTAGTACTGCATATTTAGTCCCTACAGATTATCGTTTTATTCAAAATAAAATCGGTGATCGAATAGGTATCCAATTACCTCAGTATGACCCAAACCTTTCCCGTTCGTGGAGGGCGACGCCGACACCACCTACGATTGGAGTATCATATCTTGCCACACCAAGATCTTATTCCGGACAATCTTCAACTATGATTCGTGCAATCAATTCGAATCAGTTGGAATACATCAAGATTGACAGCATAAATAGTCTGTACACCTTTACCGCACCTGATTCTATAAAATACCGCCAATACTCTGTGCCTCCTAAAGAATGGTTTTATGATAAAAATCAAGGTGCTTCCAATAACGCAGGACTTTACACTGTATGCAGTACATTTCCCATGAAAGCGGGAGACACTACGACCTTCTCTGTTGCGCTTATGTTTGCAGATTCACTTCCTCACTTATTTACACTTGACGACCTGATTAGGAAAATGTATGCACACGGTTTAAAGAAAGCATCGCCTACCGATCCATCACAATTGACAGCAAAAGGGCTCGATAGAGCAATACTCCTAAAATGGACCGATGCAGCAGAACATTCTACAGATATTATCATCCCGGATTCACTTGGGAGAGCTTTTTATGGATATCAACTTTGGAGAGGAACACGAAGCGAGGGGCCCTATAAACTCTTAGGCCGTTGGACAGTTGACTCAGGATTGGTTCATGAGTACGTCGATCATGGAGCGGATATCGGAGGGCTTAAAAACAACGTCCGTTATTATTATCGTATTGAATCATTCGACGAAGGAGTTTTAGCATGGAATATGGATCCGATGTCTTCCCCTTTTGTTGATGGACTCAATCAGACATCAACCGTTCCGTCTACAGAAGCGGAGAACACGACCGTAAGTCCGGCAGGAGGATTGCTTCTTTCGGGCGATGCAGGCAGTGTATCTTCTTTAAAGATAGTGCCTACGAGTACAACAAACTATGCTAATCGCATTTGCGATCACACGTTATCTGTCTCCCTCGAGGCTTCAACAAATGGCATCTATTATACGATTCCCTTGACAATACAAGACACTCTTGCGGGATTGACGATGAATGCTGTTGTTGATCCGATAGTGCAAGTACACGGCTCAACGTTATCTGCAGGTATCAAAGAGGGAACCGCACGGGTAGCAGATATATTCGGTATAGGCGCCGCAGATCTTGAAGTGACGTACCGTTATGAACAATTAGCAGATTCATTCAAGGTCTCTGCTCAAATGCATGGTCAGGCCGACGTCCCAATCATCCTCTATGACGATGCCGCCTACACCGGTGTTGTAACGATAACTCCGTATACAACACAGGAACGGCATCTTTGCCTTGTCTTTTTGTCCGGAGGTGTTGACACTCTCAGTGCTCTGTTACGGCGCTATGTCTCGTACCTTTCCGTTACCCTAATCGATCTTACAACAGGGACCGCTTTGCCCGACTCAGAGTACATCTTCGTTACTAAGGGGATAAAAACATCCGGTTTAGCGACAACGCTGAACGGTAAACCAAGAAGATATTATTTCAGCGGAACACTCTCCAACAACGAAACATGGGATTTTGGCGCTCTCTTGGAAGTTTACAATTCCCGTGTTGCTTTCGATTTTCCCAATAGGGGTATTGGTTCCGGCAAAGCCGGTCCATCATTTTCGTGGTCTTCTCCGGGAAGAGGAGGCACGAAAGAATTTCAGGCAGGTGACTCAGTGATGCTTACATGGAAAGGTGGAATGAAAGGCACATTTCCAAAGAATGCACGGTTTACATTAGCACCTCCAACAGCAGGGCGCTCTGAAGTGACGACGCAGATGCTCGAGAAAATCCGTATCGTTCCCAATCCTTATATTGTTCATCATGAAGGACAGCGTGGACGTTCTGTTCTGTACTTCAACTATCTTCCGGAAGAATGTACGATTCGTATTTACACCGTTGCCTTAGGATTGGTGAAGACGATCCGTCATAGCGGGGGATCGCGTGAGGAGTGGAACCTTTTGACGGAAGGTGGGCAGACGGTCGCGTCCCAGTTATTGCTTGCTCATATTGAAGCACACAATGGAATCTCGGTGACGAAAAAGTTTGCTGTTGTTTTAGGAAAATGAAAATGCACCGTTCATCGTTTATATTGGTGGTCACAATCGCCCTTTGCGGAACCGATGCCGCAGCTCAAGCATTTAAGAATGCCGGTTCAGCGGGATCGCAATTTCTCAAAATTGGCGTTGGTGCACGTGCCTCTGCAATGGGGGGTGCGTACGCATCCATCGCTGAAGATCCTGCTGCGCTCGCCTGGAATCCTGCGGCTATCGGACCTATGCATGACATCAGCGTTGAAGCTGATTATACAAAATGGGCAGCAGATCTCGGTCTTAATTTTGTCGGTATTATAGTTCCCATCACTGACCGGGTGAATATTGGTTTTCATTCGATCTGGCTAACATCGGGGGACATTGAGATCACGACAATCGACAAACCGGAAGGAACAGGTGAAGTGTATGATGCGGGGAGCATTGCAGTCGGGATGACAGGTTCCGTTCGCCTGACACCGCAGTTATCGTTCGCTATGACCATGAAGTACATTGAAGAACGGATCTATGATGTCAGCGGTTCAACAGTAGCGGCAGACGCTGGTATGTGGTACAATACGGAGTACAGAAGTTTGGTTCTCGGCTTTACTGTTTTGAATCTTGGTTTCGATCACGGTTTCGCAGGAAAGTCTCTCGATGTCCGATATGCACCACTCTCTTTAGATGAACCGCCCGTAAAAGCAGGAGTGCAAACATCATTGAATCAGCTTCCGCTGACGTTCCGTGCAGCCGGATCTTTTGACTTGTTCTCCATGTTCTTTGAACCGCTGAAATCACAACGACTGACAACAGCGATCAATTTCATTCAGTATTCCGACACACAGGAACAAGTCGCTCTTGGAGCAGAGTATGCCTGGAATGATTTACTCTTTCTGCGCGGAGGATATATATTTAACGACGATGAGCTTGGATGGAACACTGGAGTTGGTCTCCATCTGAATCTCACCGATATCAACATCACGATCGATTATGCTGCACGAGACCTCGGACGTTTTGGTCTCGGTCATTGCGTTGGTCTATCATTCGTCTATCATTAATCGAATGGATTGAGATACTCCTGTGAAGAGAATTCTTTTCTTACTCATCGTCTCTTCTCTTGTGGTCTGTGAAGGTATTGCACAAAGCTCGACCACCGGAAGTATTGAAGGGACAGTAACTGATGAAGTAACAGGCGAGCCGCTGGCTGGCGCAAACGTCATACTGTTGAACACAACAAAAGGTTCTGCAACAAGTCTTATCGGAACGTACTTCCTGGGAAATTTATCTCCGGGCAAGTACGACATCCGATTCAGTATCCTTGGATACAGGACCGTTGTGGTGCAGGGTGTGAGGGTGATAGCCGGATTGAAAACAACGGTCAATGCTTCGCTCACCCAAACAGCCGTTGCATTAGATCCAATGATGGTCATGGCTGAACGGCCTCCGATCCAGAAGGATGTTACTGGCAGTGTGCACACCATCGGAGCGGAATCATTTGAAACACTTCCGGTTACCACTCTTGCCGATGTTATCGGGCTAACGCCAGGTGTCACGCTTGAGAATAATATTCGGGGAGGCAAAACGACCGAAGTAGTGTATCTTCTCGACGGTCTCCCGATTCAGAATTTTATTGAAGGCGGATTAGCTATTGATCTGCCGCAAAGCTCTATCGCCGACTTGACAGTACAGACCGGAGGATTTGATCCGGAATATGGCAATGCTCTTTCCGGAGTAATCAACATTGTAACAAAACGGGGCTCAGATCGGCATACTGTATCACTCCGCGCTGAGAAGGACGACCTCTTTGGTGGTAAGCAGGTTGATAAACGTAATGAAGTAGATCTGGAGGCAAACGGGCCTCTTGCACCGGACTTCTCCTATGTTGCCAGCTTAACCGCACTGCATACCGATACACGTTGGTGGCAGGACTTGAGCCAATTTTTCTCTTCGCCTATCGTGCGAGCGTACAGTGGATTTGCGAAGACAGAATATCAAGCGGGATCAGGTATAAGACTTGGAGTCCAGTTATTGGCATCGTACAAAGAATATCATGACTATGAATTTTCATGGCGATTTCATTTGAATGGATTGCCACCGCGGCAAGATGATGGATATCGAATAGCAGCCATGATCAATCATTCCATCTCTCCATCCTTCTTCTATATTGCAAGCGTAAGCAGGTTTACCGTAAACTCAGCGATCGGTAATGGGTCACGTGAACATACCGATACAACGATCTACCAGTGGGATTTTTTCCTTCGTTACATTATTGACGGCAATCGCTCATGGTGGGCACGTCGCAAGCAAGTGCATAATCTCACAAAAGTAGATTTCACATGGCGGCTGAATCAGAACCACCTTATTAAGTTTGGCGGTGACATGAATATGCAGGAAATTTATTCCGATATCCTGCGGTATGAACCACAGGTAAATCCCTACGGTAAACCGTTTGTGGACAAGCCCATGTTGAACTACAGTACCGACTTTGAATACTTTCCACGAATGGGGAGCGCATATTTGCAGGATAAGATTGAATTGAGCAGAGACGGGATGGAATTAAATCTTGGTGTGCGGTATGATTTCTTGGATCCCCGCGCAGAACGTCCCCTTGCAGAAAGGGTCCCGACAGGCGGAAATCAATATGAAACGTACATTACTGGATCGGTTCCTGCCAGCATCAAGCAACTGTGGAGCCCGCGCATCGGATTCGCCGCACCGTACGCGGAGAACGGATATCTCTTTATTAACTACGGCATATACTACCAGTTTCCCCTTTTTGATTATCTGTATTCAGGATTGAATAATGTAAGCCTCAGAAAGGGATCTGGAATATTAATAGGGAATCCAGACCTGCGCCCTGAACAAACACGCGCTTGGGAGATGAGTCTGAAATACGCCGTATCGAAGGAGTTGGTGCTCTCGGCAACGTATTTTCATAAAGAAACGTTGAATCAGATAGACGTAAAAACCTTTGTCCCAACGAACAGTAGTGTTGCAGGTGACTATGGTTTTGCTGAGTATGTCAACAATCCATACTCGCGTTCGAGCGGAATTGAATTGTCTGTATCAAGCGAACGTTCGTCACACGTGAGCGGTTCAATCTCCTATACCTATATGACCGCGGAAGGGTTAAGCGAGAGTCCCGTCGGCGGTTTGCAATACTACCAGTGGGGAATTGAAGTCCCATCACGGATGTACCCGCTGAGTTGGGACCAACGCCATACTGTCAAAGTGATCGCCATGGCAGATTTTCCACTGGGAGTAAAAATATCATTATCATGGCTGTTCCATAGCGGAAGACCTTATACCTATTATCCATCGAAGGATGGATTCACACCGGAGGATCCGACACAGGAATTTGAACCGAACAATGCACGGATGAAGGATTACAATCTCGTGAACATGAAATTGATGCGCTTATTCAAAATCAGTACAAAGCCTCTTTTCTACATGACGGTGTATGTCGACGTACGTAACCTTTTAAATACGAAAAACGTTCGATGGGTTGATTCAGCGGGAAGAATTGGCGGGGAACTGGAGGATCTGACTGCGTATGATCCTTCTCGGAGAACTCGCCTTGGAATCAGGGTTGAATTATAATGAAGCATTCTTTCTTAATCATAGTCTCACTTTCTCTGGCAGGAATATTTGGCTGTGATGAACCGTTCCCCAGCATGAAACAGCCGGAAAATGTTCTGAGTGTAGAAACTGAGATTAAGGTACCAGATACGCTCTCTTGTTATCGCAGTGAAACAGGCGAATGGTATTCCAACGAACCCCTGATCATTATTATTCGTGTTATAAATACGTATGACGATCTTTTACAAGGTGAGGCAAGCGTAGAGGGACATGCTGATCTGCAGGCATTCGGTACCGTACCCAGAATTGTCGTAGTCCCTTTCTCTCTTGGGGCATTGAGGAAGCCTCCGGTCTTTGCAAAAAACATTGCGCTCGCCCCGGATTCGTCAGCGGAGTTTCAGATGCTGTGGCTTCCGATTGCGACAGACGACCAACCCGTATGGGAAGGAAGTCCGTATGTCACCCAACCAAGCGGCGCAAAATTGTATGGCCCAATTGAATTTCTCTTACAAGGCGAAGTGCGTTTGTTTGCACGGATTCAGCCGATAAAGTTTTCGGGGACGCGGTTTTCCATGTATTTTTCCCAAGAGCTTAGCGCGGAATAAACCTTGGATAAGCTCTTTGTTGACGGTTTTGTAAAATTGAATTGGTTTTTAGAGATATTCAGGAAGGCTCTCGCCAAATCGATTACGCTAGTCTGTCACTAATTTTAAAATGTCCTGAGATTCTACCAGACCTCGTAGATGAGGAAAATATCATCCCCTCGGGAAGACTGGGCACCGCAATATGAGGGAATGTCGGGATGAATGATAATTTCTTCAAAATCATAGGTAAGTGAAACTTAAAAAATGGCTCTCGCATCAAACCATCCTTTCAAGGCAATCATCTAAGAGTGGAATTATTTTATCAGTACCATCTTCCCAACCTGCCGCTGAGAGCCGACAGAGACCTGATAGAAATACACACCGCTCGCTATCGATACTCCCTCATCTGAAGTCCCGCTCCACTTTATGGAATAATTCCCTGCCGGTAATTTCTGTTGTAGGACATTCGCTATGACCTGCCCCTGCACATTGACAACGCGGATGTCCACAATAGAATATGCAAGCGATGGCGGTATCGAGAATGAAATGATCGTCGCGGGATTAAACGGATTCGGATAATTTTGATGAAGAACGAATGAAGATGGTTGTTGAGATATCGGAACTTCCTCAACATCAGTAACCAGAGAGAGTGCTTCTCCGGAAGAGGCCCCAATAGTATTCGCCATATAGAGGTTAACAAAACTTGGTCGGATTGATGGAGCGACATTATAGATTGTCTTCCATTCTTCATCCGTTAGGCGCTTAAATCCCGTTGTCAGGTGTTCGTAATAACTGAGTACCGGTCCGACGAAAGCACAATATTGTCCGTCGGCAGTCCGGGTCGTCAGAATTGCCATATCGAGGGGTCCCGTTCCCACATGAAGCACCCATCCTATCGGAATACCGAGTGCATCGGTAGGTGCCGTATGCACATCAGCCACAATGAGATCGTTTTTCTTACAGTCATTTTCCCCACGATAGAATAATTCCGGGTACCATCCTGTGTAGGGAGCTCCACACATTCCCCCGGGTAGAATGAGCATCCCGGCCAAGAAGCTTTGCTCAGCATCTGAGAAAGGAGTCTTTGATAAAGTCTTTTGTGCAATAATCTCCAACATCGACGCAACTTCCTTTATCCGCAAGAAATAATCCTGGACAGATTTCATCTGCATTTGACCAAATCTGGCTGCTGCGATCTCGGCAAACGTTTTTACTGCATGATAGAACTCGGGAATCGGTTCCACATAACTTTTAGGGAAGGAACAGATGACACCGCCAGTGTACGATTGCTTTGCATAAAGCAAATTATCATGACGGAGCTGGGCCCATGATGCGAGCTGTGTATTCATTTTCTCCTGCCACCATGCTGCTGTGTGCATAAATGCCGGAAGCGAATCGCGGGCCTGAGGCGGATGAAGCGTTTTGATCATCGCAAGCCAGCCATTATATAACGTACTTTCCCAGAATTGCTGTTCGTAGGAATCGACGAGATACCGTAACGCGGCAAGGTTGCTGCCATATTGAAATCGAACTAATTCCGAATCGAGCAATTGCGCAGCAGCGTCGTTCCCAAGCGCGAAGAGTACGTCGAGCGTTGATGGAAGCATACGAAGTGAAGGGACTTTATCATAGACAACATTTCCCGTGACGTACGAATCAATAACAAAGCGCTGACCAAGTAGCAAAAAAGCGGAAGCCGGTTCAATTTTTTCCGGTGACATCGGATCGGACATGAGGATCTGAGAGAGAATCCTCTGATAGGCAAAGCCCTTCTGTTTCAGTGTGTCCTGGAACGATTTCCATCGCTGAACATCCAGGAGATCGCTTGTCTGTTGGATACCGGTTTCCTGCAGAAGTGATTTGATCTGTGCAATAGTGACGTTGTCGGGATCTCCTACAAAAAACCGGATGGTGCTATCGATGGTATCAAGGAGCACAGAGGCTTGTGCACTTTCCAATGCTTCGAGTATTAACGCAGCATCAATCGTCTGGCGTTGAATATTAGAATCAGGGGGAGCTATGTCCGCAGATTTTGGCGCAGTCAGATAGATCTCGGTTCTTCCAAGCCACATCATTGCCTGAAAATAATGAGAGAATTCCGGTATAAAGGGCTGAACATAATGGCCGCGAACAGTAAATTGGCTGAAATCCATTGTGCGTGGAGTACCGGCAAACAATTCTATACTTGCAGGTTTTTCTGCGTTGATCAAATCAAGTATGTGATTCACGACCGTCGAGTTTTCAGTGTAATAAGGTGTAATTGATTGACCGAGCAGTATACGCGGAACAGTGAGATAGACATCAACATCGCGGAGCATCGTTTGCATCGCAGGGTTTGAGGCATACTTTGCTGTTAATGACGGCAGCTGCCCGTGTACAGCGGTAAGGAGTGAATCGAGAGAATGAATCAGCAGTGTACGTTCGACGTCCATAAGGATCGCGTCGTACGACATATGGATAGCATGGAGAATTGCGTCGGTCGATACAAAGACCGGGAGATCGGCATGAAAAATATCAGCAAAGCCCTCCAGGAATGAACCCCTGGAGATTCTTGCAGTAACGACAAACCCGTGCTTCTCGAGTAACTCCTTTTCATACACCGTCAGTGCATACTTTCTATCGATACTGTCAAGATAGAATGGTTGGGAAGATGCTGTTCCAATCCGTGCCTCAAAAACCCCCGCGGGATGCAGCGCTTTCAATTGATCTGATGTAAGGTTCTGGTGATTCTGGAGAAACTGCTGGTATTTCTGAAGAGTGTATTGCGGATCCTCTTGAGCTGTCAAAAACATTGGAGCGAACCACAACACTGCGCAGATGCAGAGTGATCGATTCATTGTTTTGCTC
>Ga0257142_1000072_pt1 | contig 11991 bp, 10 predicted proteins | sample saktaT_11_FD_193541 | JGI IMG/M metagenome (GOLD analysis project Ga0257142, IMG submission 193541) | Metatranscriptome of saline water microbial communities from Sakinaw Lake, British Columbia, Canada - sak_2011_1_27_40m (Metagenome... | ecosystem: Environmental > Aquatic > Non-marine Saline... | reverse complement strand
TAACATTAATGTACCTGCTTCAGTTGCTTCAGGACATTGGCTACCGATAATCCACTTATTTCCTTTTACTATATTGGCTTCACATATAAAGTTTATTATTAAAAATAGGACGATAAAAGTAAAAAGAAAGGATAATAACTGCAATTTTCTACTAACTATTCTGAAACCAAACTTTTTTATATATTTTTTTGGGATATTTTTTTTCATTCTTAGAAGCAGTAAAAAACATTTCATCTATACCACCTTGTGTTTTTTAAAATACTTTTGCTAAAAAATAAATCTTTTCTTATATATATCTACTGTTGTATAAAATGATTGTAAAGACCTGAAAAAGATAATTTTTTAATTTTTTACTGCAAGGTCGTCGGCAAATAGATGCTAAACGACCTTGCAGTTTTTAGTTGGAAAAAATATTTAGTAAAGCTTCTCTGTTTTCATTTATTTGATAATTCTTCCTCTTACTTCTTTCTGATATTCTAAAGCAAGATTCAGCCAATATTCTTCATTGGGCATTTTTGGTGTGCTTGCAAGTGCTGGCTCATTAACGTATCTATGATGATATTTTACAATAAGGCTGTTGGCAAAATCCCAATATCGTTCAATGACGTTATCAGCATGCTGATTACTCCATTCGGTTATATATCTTTTTGCTAACATTGGACCATATTTTTCATCAGATTCATAGATGTCAAGGGCTATCTTGTCAATGACCGGTAACATTGCCAAAGCTTCTCCTTCCAATTCAGATTGTTTCCTTCTCACATCCTTAATAATTTCTGAATACATCACATTGGAAAAAGTATTGACAAAAGTAGCTGCCCAATATCCGGTTTTGCCCCATTCCATTTCAAAATGGTTACCGGTTGACAATTGTTCGGTAAGGCTATTTATTCCACAATACAATGGAACATATACGGAAGTATTTGGACGTCCTGGTGCCCACCAAATTACGCCTCCTATGTCATTAGGTAACCAGCTGCGCATCTGACAGACTTCGGTATATTGAGTGGAATCGCCCTGAATTGCCCTTGCTTCAACCACAACTTCATCACCTACTTTAAAATAAGTACCCATTGTACGTGTCGGAATACCAAATGGACCGGCAAGAGGTCCTTGTGTCAAATCCATATAAGTTCCTTCCAAATGGTCGCGATTGAATCCCATTAAATCAGCGGCTGAAATCTTCTTTTCTACCTTAACCGAGAAGGGATAACGATATGGATATCCTTTTGGTCCTTTCATGGTGAGAATCTCATCAGGATTAGGTAAATTTAAAGATGGAGCAAGAAATTGATAAGCTCTCCACTGTCTTTCCGGAGTTCCCCAAGGGAATTGTGGTGTTGAGTTGGTATAGACTTCCAAAGCATTAAATGCCTCTCCACTCTTTTCGTCAAACCAACCCATTTCCACTGCAAAGGATTTTAGATTACTGGAATACATGAAATTATCCGTATCTTCGAAATCAACTTCTTGAATGGAAAATCCATTAGGGAATACGCCCACATGATCATCAGGAATCCTTTGAGCTAACCATATGGCGCCTAAATAATCTTTGGAACCGTGTTCCCAATAAGGTCCAGGTCCCATAATGTGGAATAGCCATACTTCATTCGGGTCCCCAACAGACAAACCTTTTCCAGGAGTATACTCTCCCTTAAATCCAAATTCCTCAGCCAAACTCCCCATAATTTGAATGGCTTCTCGAGCTGTCTTCGCCCTCTCCAGTGCAACATAACTAAGTTGTGTTAACCTAAGTTTTGCTTGATCATTGGCTAACTCTTCATATATAGCAGCAAGTGTCGGCATACCCATGGAGACTTGATACTCATTCATAACCCCAAACAAACCACGCATATAAGCATTAGTATGGGGAACTTCCGGGATTATCGCTGCTAATTTATCCTCACCTTCTGCATCAATCCAATTACCATAGCCATCCCACCAACGTTCATATTGGGGATAATCATAAAGTCTTTTCATGGTTCCCGGAGCATGGTCTTTCGCAGGTATAAAAGTTAAGCGAGGATCATAAGTGGGGGTATCCTGATGGATAGTAAGCATGGTGCTGCCATCCACAGAAGCATCTTTACCAATCATAAATGTAGTACAGTCCGCAAAAACTGAAATATAAGTTACCGATATAAACAATCCGATAAGTAAAAGTAATATAGTCAATTTAATATTCTTCACTTTTTTTCTCCTTTGTATTTTTTGAATAGATCTTTTAAAGAAAAGCCTAGTATTTTTTTATTTTCCCCTCCTTTTCTCATAAATTTATTCCTGTGTTCTTTGCTGATGATTTATCACCCCCTTTTAGAAGTAGTTAGTAGGTTATTTATATTGCCTTAATATGTTTGGGTAAGCATTGTAAAAATAGTAATATAGCTATTTTTCCTCTGTCCTTTTTACCTGAAAGATTCTCCCTAAAAAATTAGGAAATAGTTCTTTTAGTAGACTCTGTATGGGTTTTCCCAAAAATTAGGAGTTGCCCCGTCGGTGCTTTTTGGTATAAAGCTCTCCAGAGTTCTGTCCAGTAACAGTCCTTTGGCCTGAAAGTTTGGATACATTTAGCATCTTGCCTCTTCGGCTACTTTTCTTATTTTAATAAAGAAAGGGTCTCTCCTGTTACCTTCATACAGGTTATGATATTAAATTTATTTAAATTTTATGTTATTTAAAAGTGTGAATATCAAATTAACATACTACTATTTGTTTAATGCAACACTTGCTTACGAAAATCCTTCTTTTTTTCAAAAAATAAAATTTTCTTTCAGGGGGCAATGAGGGATTTATCCACATTGCCCCCTGGTTTTCCAGTTTACTCTATGTTAGCAAGTTCATCGATTACATTTTGTCAATTTCAGAACTTTCTAAATTCCAATATTTAGAGCAATTATCAAAACAACTATTACCAACCTATTCCGTAATCTTCGCCGTTAACACTGGAACCGCCCCAGTAAGTTTGATGTTCCCAATCGATGTAGATTGCATTGATTGGTCCGGAATTAACGGTGTCTGCACCAGCATACTCTACTTTATATCCCATTGCGGTAAGTTTGTCAGCTGTTTCCTGAGGAATTCGTGCGTCAAGACGAATTCTCCCCGGATACTGGGCGTGATCACCAAAAGAGCTCTGCATCTGGTAACTGGTAAAGTAAGGACCTTCAGCAGCTTCCTGTACATTCTTGTCAAATTCTACTACGCTTAAGAAGAAGCTGATTAAGTTCTGTTCCTGTGTATCTCCACCCTGTACCGCAAACGAAAGGTAAGGATGCCCGTCTTTGGTCGCAAAACTAGGAGTAAGGGTGACTCGAGGCTGCTTCAGTGGTGCAGTTACGTTAAAGGGATTCAGTTTTTCATCAACGACAAACTGCTGTAAGCGCTGACTCATGCCTACTCCGGTGTGACCGGCGATAAATACAGGATTCCATCCACCACTCGGGGTTACAGAGACTACCATACCATTGGCATCTGCAGCCTGGATAGAAGTGGTTCCGGCATAGAACCGTTCTTCTATTGCAGGATTCCAAGCAATACCGGTTACATTGGGTTTCCAGTTAGATAACTGATCTTTGTAGGGATTTTCTTCCCCTTGGAAAGGATAAGGATCGCCTGGTCCGACATTGGGATCATTCTTTTCCCAATCAATCTGTTTAAATCTTTCTTTGGCATATTCCTTGGAAAGTAATCCTTCTAAAGGCTCCACAGGTGGAACAGTCGGGTCACCATAGTAGAAGTCACGGTCAGCAAACGCCAGGTTCTGTATCTGATAAAGCATATGAATAAACTCGGCATCCATATATTCGTATTTGGACATATCCACCAGTTCAAGCAGATTCAGCATCTGTATGAATACTGGCCCCTGGGTCCAGGAAGTCAATTTATATACTTCAATTCCTTTATAATTCGTGTGGATCGGTTCTTCAATGGTCGGTCTGGTGAAAGCTAAATCTGCCATGGTATGTTGACCACCATTTTCCTGACTGGATCTTACATATTCCTGGGCAATATCGCCTTTGTAAAAACGATCATTGGCAGCCATAATCGCTTCTTTGCGGGATGCTCCATTGGCCAGAGCTTCTTGCTCTGTTTCCACTAATTTACGGTAAGTATTGGCTAAATCTTTCTGCACGAATAGTTGTCCCTCTTCTGGGGGATTACCGCCCGGTAAATAGATGGGTGCGCTGTATTTCCATCCGGCTATCATCTCTTGACTACTTGTAATGCCTCTTACCAGTGCACCTTCAATGGGATATCCGTCAGCTACGCGAATTGCCGGGGCCAAGACTTCTTTTAAGCTCATGGTACCGAATTCAGCAAGCATGACAAACAAACCACGGGGTGTCCCCGGGGTAGCGGCCGCCAGTACACCATAGTTAGGAGGAAACGCCATACCCTGTTCAAAATAGAATTCCGGAGTTGCTCCGGTGTAGCCATGGCCCATACCATTAATACCATAAACTTTGTTGGTTTCAGGATCATAAATTAAAGCCTGGGTCTCTCCTCCAAAGTGCAGGGAATCAGTCATGGTACAAACCACACCCAACATAGCACAGGTAGCATCTACTGCATTACCACCCTGGGCAAATATCATTGCACCAGCGGTTGCCCCTAAGGGTTTTCCGGTAATAGCTACCCAATCCCTGCCAAAAATAACCGGTTTCCAGGTCCGAGCAGAAGCAATACCGGTAAAGAACACTAACAGTAAACTTAATGCCAATACAACTAAGATAATTTTGCGGGTAATTTTCATATTTTTTTTCTCCTTTTTTAAATTTTATTATTTCTTTAAAACAAAAAAGAAACAAATTTTCTCTTATTTATATCACCCCCTAATATTAACTTGATTTTGATACCCTTAAAGTAGATTTTTTGATCTTTTTCCAGACATTGCTCGGTGTTATTCAATAATTATTACTACTTAAAGGGGTTTTGCCCCCAATACCTCATCGTAGGTCCATCTACTGCCATAACCCCAGAAAGGCCTTCCTTCATTAAAGAAGAATTCTCTGATTCCGGGAATGGGAAAAAGCCAGGGTTCAGGTTCTTCTACTTTGGCCAGATAGTGACCGACACCATTTTTTACAATCTCTGGATAAGTGGGTATATTCTTAATGATAATGGGTTCATCCGGATTTAATTCGTTCCAGGCATTGGCAATTTCCATATAGTGCTGGACATGCCGCGCATTTCTCACACTAATAGGATAACCCTTTTCATCATAATGCATGAAAGTACGACCTGCTTTGGCTGCCCGAAGCTCAAGTTCGTCAATGGCATCCAGTAAAAGTTTTTCTGTTGCTTTCCCCCGAATAGGTCCATGCATTGGACTGGGGGTCTCAATTAACATTGCCAGGGTATCAGAATAATCTCCCCATTCCCTATGAGAAAGACCATGCAGATTGGTAGGCGACGCCTCTAAACGAACCTTTACATCCCAAATTGCTTCCATATTAAGAACAGATATTGTTGCTACATCCAATGCCCTTTGATGTGCAACTATAGCTCCAACTGCAGGACGATCCGGCGGAGACTCGTGAGGATCAATTGAAATATCAATATTTTCTTTTCTTATCAATTCTAAAATAGCAAAACCCAGTTGCTCAGTTAATCTGCCATTTGGCCGACCGGGATGGTTGCGATTCAAATTTAAAGTCTCACCCTCTGCCAAAGATTGACCCTCAGGATAATGAACATAAACGGTGGGGTTAGGCCAGGAAACAATCGGATCCATTACACGATTTCCCATACGAAACCATCTTTTATTATCACCATCTTGCTGAATATGAAAACGTGGAGGGTAACCTCGGCCTGCTTCGGTCTGCTCATAGCCAGTCTTTTGGGCTCTTGGAATAACAATAAGTCTCCCAGCTTCGACTATAGCATTTTCAATAAATAGTACACCACTTAATAAACTATCAGGTTCCCCTGGATGAGTTCCGCACATCAGTAACATGCTACCACCGGGTTCTTTACCTTCTAAAAAATATACTTCAGTATCTGCCCGGCTACCCTTCAGTCCCTCAAAATATTCACTTAACCTGCCAATTCTAGTCACTCCCGGCCCTGCAACAATGGGTTCTTCAATTCTCTGTCTGATAAAGTATACTGAAGCAAGACCAGCAATCACAAGAACTATAATTAAAACAATAACTCCTCTTACGACCACATTATTCTTTTCGGCCATCTGATTTATTACCTCCTCTATTTAAGGTTTAAAACTCTTAACAAGAATGGAACTAGTATCATCGCATAGCCTATCTGTCTCTGCAATTCCTTGTGAGTAAAGATGCTCCAAACACACATTACCACAACATAAATATAAATTATTCGATAAAAAATATTTATTAAACCGAATACATCCATGTTTCTACCTCCTTATACTATAATCCTACTTATAGTCTATTATACTCTTATACTCTATACTCCAAAAAAGCGTCCGATAGGGTTGGCAAAATAAATAACGAGCATTCCTATTATTCCAGTCAATAATGCCAATGACCAGCACCTTTTGGTTACTGACAGGTAATTCTCAATTCCCACTATTCTGGCAGCAAATAGAGAGCTTAAGGCAGTGGGTGGAGCCAAACAACCCAGGGAGAGGAGTAAGGAGAGTCCGGTAGTAACAATAATCGGATTTAAATCTGAAAAGGCTAAAACAATTGGCGGCCCTAAGATTGCTGAAGTTCCAAAAGGAACGATAGGTCCTCCTACAAGAGGTGGTGCAATAGCAGTACTAAGGAAGAGCGCCCATCGGGGTAAGGCAACAGTCGTCGTAGCCAAAAATCCCTTGATTCCGGTTAGAGATGTAAAATGAACAAATACTCCCATTCCCACAAAAAGTACCATTACCACAAAAGCTTCACGAAAAATACCTAGAGACTCGGTAAAAAAATTTACCCTCTTTACTCCTGTAAATAATGCTACCATAGCACAGATCATAAAGTTTAAGGGCATTGATGCGTCTGGCCAGCCAAAAGGCGATATCCGGGGAAGTATCATAAGTATAACTAACACAATTAGGGGAGAAAAAAGGCTATAGAGCTTTGAACCGCTAAATATCCTTTTTTCTTTGATATCCTCATCAACCAGTTCCTTCAGCTTGGGAACAGTAACATATTTCCTTCCCAAAACAATAGCTGACAATATGGCTAAGGGAAAAGTAAGCAGAGCTAAAGGTAGCAAGAATCCTTCGTAAGGCATAAATGTGCTTGTACAGATAATCATAATCATTACATTAACCGGGGGAGCACTCTGCCCCATAAGTGCCGCCATACCAATGATAGCTGCGGTCTCCAATTTAGGTATACCCATGCGAAGAAGAATTGGTGCAACAAGCACTCCGGTACTCAAAACAGCCACCGGTGTAGATCCAGTAATCATTGCCGGAAACATGACTATAACTGCCAACATTCCCAGCAAGATGCTCGGATAGTGATAGAATTTGAACATAATAAATCTGGTTATAGAATCGAGGGCTCCAGTAGCACGCATTATCCCTATAAAAACCATTCCGGTAATAATAATGGCCATCAGGTGATCAAAATAAAAGGTTCCTTCAATGAGATGTTGAATAGGTAAACCAAATCCTACCAGAAAAGCGGCTGCAAGTGAAGCGAGGACCATTATAATTCCTACGGCCAGCTTTGCCTTGAAACCAAAATAAAAGACAATGCCCATAACCACTAAAGCAAAAATAATTTCTAAAGTCTCTCTCATGATGTGACCTCCTTTATTCTTACAATTAAAATTCCTGTTTCAATTTATTTACAAAATATAATATTGAAATATAGAATTCGGTTCTACGAAGGTAATTGAAAAACTGCTTTTAGAATATCTGTCACCTCCAATGTCTTTTCAACTTCAGTCAGGGGAATCTTCTTTTCTGCACAAATCTTGGTAAAAATGCCATCCTTATTGCCGTCACTTCTCACGACTACATAGTCACAATTGGGAGTAATCAGATCGATCATTACCATAGAATTTGCTCCCAATCTATCAAAACCGCCTAAATGCATTCCAATAATTTTTATGCCTTTTTCTTTACATGCGGTGATAAGTCGATTGGCTCTTTCAACTTCATCTTGGAGGTCCACTCCTGCTGACCCCAATCCTTTGCCGCTTCCCCCAAGAATAATAATGAGAGTTTTTATACCTTCAAGTCCATCTACGTCCAAAAAATTATCCTTTTTCATCTCTAAATTTATTCTGCTGGCCAATAAGGATACAATAGCAATTTCGGGGGCTTGCCCTGGTGGTGTTATAGCAACCGGGGTTTCCGCAGAAAAAATAAATGGCTCTTTTACTTCTTCTACTACTGGTTCTACTGCTGATCCTCCACCCATCGCAAAACTAGACATACTTAACAAAACGATCAATAAACATACTCCAAGAATATTAAAAAACCTTTCTTTAGTTTTCACCATGAAAACCTCCTTTTAAAATATATTTAATGTTTGATCATTTCAGCCAAGATTAGGAGTTGCATTATACTCTATATTATAAGAAGACCATAAATACAACTCCTAATATTCATCATAATAATACACATTGCTGAATTATGCAATACATTTTCAGATAAACAACCATTAAACGGCTCTTGCTGCAACCGGTCGAGCTTCGGCTACTTTGCTATCAACAAATCTTTGAATTTTCTGAACATCTTCAGCTCTAAGGTGATTAAATCTTCCTTGTGTTTTTAAATACTCCTCAACCGGTTTCATTTTGGTTGGCACGTGATCTAATTTTTTCTTGCCTTCATCAATCTCGTAGTTAATCCACATGCCTGTTTGGATAGCTAATTTGGCCATTTCAATGGTTCTTGAAGCATCAAATCTCCATCCTTTTGGACAAGCAGAATGTACATGAATAAAAGAAGCACCTTTTTTATTTAAGGCCTTCCTGACTTTATTCATTAAATCAACTGGATATCCTATTGTAGCATTGGCTACATATTTAACCATTGGATGCCCATAATAAATCAGAGCGGTCAGGTCTTTTGGCCAAAACTTTTTTGCCTCAGGGATCGTGATACCAGGTGGTGTAAAAGAAGTGGCTGCCCCGTAGGGAGTCATTGGAGAAACCTGAATCCCAGTATTGGCATAAGATTCATTATCATAGCTGATTACCAAGAGATCATGGTTTCGGTACATTGCTCCTGAAACAGCCTGCAAGCCGATATCTGACGTTCCACCGTCACCGCCCATCACAATAATATTGGGAAAATCGCCTTTATATTTTCCCTTCCGAATCATCGCTTGATAAGCTGCTTCTACTCCGGAAGCAACTCCACCACCATCAGTGATTTGGGTATGCATCCAGGGAACAGCAAAGGGTACACAAACATAGCTGGTATTGGCTACATACATACATCCTGTTGGACCAAGGAATATGGTGTTCGGCCCTGCGGCTTTGGCAATTAATCGATAAGCCAATGCTGGGCCACATCCGCCACAAGTTCTATGGCCGGGAACATATTGTTCTTCTAATGGTGCTTTCAAAACCGAAGCAATAGGTTCTTCTAATATAACAGTATTGTCACTCATTCTATTTTTCCTCCTTTAAAATGTTAAATCTTCTTCGTCTTCTTCAAAACCAATCCAATATACTGGTTTTTCTAGCTTCTTTCGTTGAGCAGTATTGATGAGTTTTTTCGCCATAAAATAGAAATCCTTTAACCTGATGGCTTCTCCTCCCAAACCAGCCATAAATGAAATGAGCATAGGTCTCTTGTTTTCCGGTAAATCATAAAGTGTCGCTGCAACTTCGGGAGTAAAAACGCCAGCTTCTCTGGCTACACCAAAAGAATTATTAGTTTCAATCACTCCTACTACTTTATAACGAGATAGTGCTTCGGCAATTTCATCTGTCGCCCAGGGTCGGACAAAACGGAGTTTACATAAAGCCAAATTAACTCCCTGTGACTTTAAATTAGCAATGGCATAGCGTGCTGTATGGGCATGTGCCCCATTGATAAACAGACATACCTCAGCATTATTGGGGTTGTAATCTTCAATAAACGGATCATACTTTCGGCCAAAGATTCGTTTAAAATCATCCATTATCCCTGGAATTATTTCCTTGGCCTTATCCATAACAATCGCTCTTTGTAATTCAAGGACAGGGCCCTGGTCAGAATAAATTTGTGGTCCGTGCCCGTATGGTCTTAGAGGATCTAATGGTTTATCCAATTTATAGGGGGGCAAAAATTCATTAACCTGTGATTGTTCAGGAACCACAACATCTCCAGGAATATGGGATACAAAATAACCATCCTGGCAGTTAAATTGAGGCAAAGCAACCCTTTTGTCCTCTCCTAAACGGTAATAAATTAACGTATTATCTAAAGCTTCCTGGGGTGTTTCTGCCCACCCCATAATCCATCCCTGGTCTCGAGCGCAAAGAACGTCAGAATGTTCAGAGCCAAAATCACCCGGAGGATCAAGGGTTCTATCCGCAATCACCATTTGAACCGGACAACGTCCTCCAGAAATTGGAGAATAAGTTTCAAACGCATAAGTGACTCCAACGCCAGAACTTCCGGTCATTGTTCTCGCACCAGAAGCAGATGCACCATGAACAATGGCTAACTGGCCATGCTCACCTTCTGCGTGTACAAATTCAGCATCAAGTTCCCCATTGGCCACTTTTAGAGAAAGATCGACCATTAATCCTGTATAAGGCCGAATAGGGAATGAACTAATTACATCAACGTCTGCAAGTTTTGCTGCTTCAGCTACTGCTGCTAATCCAGCAAGAAATTTTTTTTCACCTTTCATTTTATATCACCTTACTTTCTATTAAATTTTAATATGGTAAATCTCGATAAACAACAACTTCGTCAAAATCTAATTCCGGAACTCTACTAATTGCTCCTACCGTACAAGTTGCAGCACATATCCCACAGCCTTTACAATATTTTAGATTTATCTTCATATCACCGCTTTCATCTACTGAAATGGCAGCATCTGGGCAATTGATCCAACAAACCCGGCAATGGGTACATTCATCTTGATCAATAACTGAACGTAAAATACGCCAACCTCCAGTCGTCATCTGTTCCTGTTCAGTTTTTGGACAGTCTACAATCAGCCCCTCGGGAAGCTGTTTTTCTTTAGGAATTTTGGGCTTGCTCATGATAAGCTTTTCCTCCTTCATATATTTATTATTCTATTATCCTATCATTTCTGTATTTTTATTCTCATAAATAATCTTAAACCTATAATTGTTTGATTTTCACGCTATCGTATCCTTTTTGAGCACCCTCTTTATTTTGAACTACCTTTTTTAAGCTTTCCAAGGTATATTCCCCACTGACCTTTGCGACTGCTCCAGCTAAAACTGCACCAATTCCCCTTCCTAATGTCTTTGCCGAAGCTCCTTCAATGTCCATAAAATCATCCACTATTTTCTCATCAACTTTAGCATCAACGGTTGCAATCGCTCTTAATAGCTCTTTATTGGGAACAAATTTCAGTAATTCTTCAGGATCTCTATCTGTATTGAGGATCAATATGCCGCCTTCAGGCATACCCCTTAAAATATTATACCCTTTAATCAAAGATGGTTCAACTAGAACGACAATATTCGGGTGATCATTTTCATATAAATACTTTTCTTGAATTTCTTCAGAACTAATTCTAGCATATTTTCGTACCGGGACATTGACACGGTCTGGTAAATCTACATAATTATCAAAAGCTTGAACATGTTTTCCTTCTTGAGCAGCAGCCGCAGCAATACAATTTGCGGTATCTCTGCCTTCAGCATCTTGAAGAACGCCTGTTGCCCAAATGGTTACCTCTATGACCTGGTTCTTTATTTTTGTCTCAACCATTTTTTTACATCCTTTCTTTAAATTTATTCATCTTATCCATTTAAAGTAAATCACTAAACCTAAGAAAACTTATTTTATATTTCATTAATCACCCCTTTTTGTTTTATAATTTCGTTCATAGTATAGTTAAATATTTACCATAAAGATTATTTGTT
>Ga0257142_1000071_pt1 | contig 12124 bp, 11 predicted proteins | sample saktaT_11_FD_193541 | JGI IMG/M metagenome (GOLD analysis project Ga0257142, IMG submission 193541) | Metatranscriptome of saline water microbial communities from Sakinaw Lake, British Columbia, Canada - sak_2011_1_27_40m (Metagenome... | ecosystem: Environmental > Aquatic > Non-marine Saline... | reverse complement strand
TATTAATAGAAACGCTTGATGGCAAGATAGTAAAACCTGATGCTGTCTTTTCCCAACAACAATATACAGGTAAGAGTGGCAAAGAGAAGGTAACATATTGTATTCCCGATAGATTTGTGCTAAACATTGAAGCTTTAATTTCATCGTATGACTTATTCTATGCCATTGACACTAATACCAAAACAATACATGGCCATCGGATATCCATCAGTTGCATATTGGCATGTCATTTCAAATTTATGGGTAAGATTAGCAATAGTCAAGCCAAATATGGAATGAAGTCACAAGATTTCTATTTCGCTTTTAAAAACTGTGACGATATGCTAGAGGAAAGATTTGCTTGGTATAAATTAGTGAAAATGCTTTCATCTGATCAGATATTCCAAAGCAAAAGAATTTGTGTAATTACTGATCATGATTTGGGAAATCTTCTAAAATATAATAATCGGGAATTGCCCATTATGTATGATTATTATTTGCCAAAAAATATTGTCTTGATCTATGCCAGTGCAGATAAGAAAAATGATAGCATCATAAATAAGCTTATTTCAGATTGTGAAAAAAATGCCAAAGAAATTCTTAACAGCTTAGAAATAAATAAGTCAGCAAAAATCGGTGATAATATCATATTGCTAGATGATATAAAAGAAGCAAAATCCAATATAGAGAGCAATTAATAAGCAAAACGGAACTAATATTCATTTGATTTTCTCGCCAGCAATCACAAGCAGGTTGGGCAATCGCCCAACCTGCTAGTTTGCTATTAATCAACATAGAACAAATAGCTTCTATGGAATTCACCATCTAGGTATATCTCAACAATCCATTCGCCTTCCTCAAAACCACCGGTGGGTCTATCAATATAAAAATAGGTTATTCCGTATCCGCTATCCGATCTTATTGTCTGCGTATCTTCACGAAGTGCGCTCTCTTGGCTTGGTTTATACCATACTGTTTTGACGGATGATGTTCCCTCAATATTTGTCCAATAGAGCCAGACATATATCCTGTCGTCTGTTGTCAGAAATGTGTCGGTTATGCCATCGGGTCTGTCATTTGTGACACCTATGCACATGGCTGATTCAATGATCATCGGTTCGTCGGCATAAGGCTCAACAGCCGCACTCCCGCCCGAATCGCCACAGCCGATAATAAACAGCGACAAGATCAGCAAGATGCCGATTAATAATTGGTATTTTGTTGTTGACTTCATTTTAGATCCTCCTGATTATGCTATCAGAGTTTGAGATCAGAGGGACGGACGCCTTTCTTATGAGTTCCAAAACCAAAGTATAATGGCTCAAAATTGGTTACATAGTCAACATTGCTACATTCAGGGATCTGATCTTCCATGCCCATACCCCAATAACAGCCATTGACAAGCAAGCGACGAAGGTCTTCGCATTTAAGGTCTATGGATGCTCCCATTGTCGTGCAAAATACACGTGAGGTATTGCCTATCTCACCAGTGTATGTCTTTGTCCATGCTAATGGCATAATGGTCTTGTCGTAATTCGGCTTGTCATTTGGATCCATGCCAGTAAGTACAAGACCGTATAGTAGTATATCCGGATCGCCTGTTAGCTTTGTAACTGTATAGACATCTGTCGGACCCCAAACATCCTTTACGCCTTTTAATATAGGATGGCTTTCATAAGTGCCGTTTATAATTCCACGCGTGGCTTCTTTGCCATGATGACCATGGTGGTTGATCCATGTTTCACCAAGAACCTGTCGTCCGTATCCTCCCTCAAAAGTCTGACTTCTAAAATCATTTTTAGCGTAAACGCTATCTTTGTTGCGGGTATAATTGAAGGAATGAGTTGCTGTCCTTAGACCCATGACGGGCTTTCCTGCATTTGTATAATCAATTATATACTTCATCTGCTCATCAGGAAGCTCGCGGAATCTCAAAGAAAGCACCATCATGTCAGCTGTTTCAAGATTTTCTAAGCCGGGAATGTTTGTTTGATTGATGGGATCGATGACTCCCGTTTCTGGATCAATAGCGAATAAGACTGTACATTTGAATCCGTGATGGACTGCCATAATCTGTGCCAACAATGGCAATGCTTCCTCAGAACGATATTCTTCATCGCCGCTGACAAAAACGATGTGTTTTCCCTTGCCGGGACCTTCTTTACCTTCATATACGACCCATTGTTCGTTGTTATTTGACATTATATTCTCCTTGAAAAATTAAAAGCCCGGTCTTGTCTCAAGCACCTTTTTGAGCCATTGTCTCAGCAATGTCCTTGAAGGGCTTGGTCTAAGAACCCAAGCGTCATTGTGATTGCGAAAACCTGTTTCGGCAAAAGTAAACGGGGCAACAATCCCCGTTGATTTTAGATAATTTCTCGTATCATTAAGCGACGCACCTGCGATCGTGTCGCTTTCTGAACAGATGAACTGTGCGCGCCCATTAAGCCTTCCAAGACGATTAAGCGTTGCTTCCTTACCCCAATCCTGATATACACCATCATAATGGCTATATGGGATAAATGCCAGCCATAACTTCGCTATCTCGTCATCATGCAAGCCTATATAGTTGCAGGCAATTGCGCCCCTTGAAAATCCCGCCAGTATGACTGAATTTTGGTCGCCACTGAATGAGTCGCAAACATATTTCACTGTTCTGCAACAATAATCAATGGTCGTGTGGGAATTATATGTCGGCTCATCGCCCCACCAACGCTCAGCGTTTTTATCTCCGGCTTCATTTAGAAATGGCATACAGACCCAAATAAAGCCCATGCCTTCCGATATGCCATAACCAAGCCTGCTGTCCTCAACACGCCCTGTGCTTATATCGCCATATTTGTTTTGATAGCCGCCATTTCCAGCATACTCAACAATGACCGGAAACTTTTTGTCGGGTGTCCAGTCAACAGGCAAATAAAGCGAATGATATACATCCGTTGATTCATATCCGGGAGTCGTTTGTTTCACTCTCCTACCCGGTGAAGGCTTGCCAGTCATCATCGGTGGCACATCAAGGTCAGGTTTGACATCTCTTATGTCAAGGTTATCCATCTACCTTTTTCTCATCTCCCAATAGGCGTCCATACAAGCTTCTGCATTTTCTATCGGGATGTTTGGTGGCATATGATTGCCAACCGCAAAGAAATAGCCGGGACAGTCGCGACCGAGATCCATACAACGCTTAACCTCGTCATAAACTTGCTCTTTTGTGCCGAAGGTCAGTATTCTGCAATCAGCATTCCCGATAATGACGTGAGTTTTCCCGCATTTGTTTACAACAGTTTCAAGATCGGTTAATGGCTCAAAAATGTAACCCTCAGCACCAGCCGCAGTAAGGTCATCAATGAATTCCGTATAGTCGCCATCGGATGTGAAAAGGATTTTCTTTCCGGCATCTTTGGCGCAATCCCACATTTTCTTGAAATTCGGGAAAACATATTCACGATAAAACTCAGGTTTGAATACTGCGCCCTCTGTCCATACCATGTCGTCATGCGTGTGGTAAACCTCAATGTCCGTCTTTGCCCACGCTTGAATGAATACCATGAGGTAATCTGTCCACCTATTTAGCAATTCCCCAAAGCGTTGTGGATCAGTTCCGGCGGCAACTAATAGATTCTCCCAGCCGAAAGCGGCGATGGTAAAGCTGATAACCGAATTATATGTCCCGCCTGATGTGACATAGTTGCCTTTTAATGCAGAGGCGCACCAAGACTTATATTTCTCTGTTTGTGCCTTAAGGTCGATGGGGCCATATTCCTCCAATGGATCAAGGTTGAATATATCTTCTATATCAACCCAGGGGGACGGTTTGGGCAATCTATAATCAGAGCCATCAGCCTGAAAGATTGCGTGTCCCATATCCGTCCATCGTCCACGATTCCAGCTTGGTCCGTCAACAGACCAAACATAGTCAAAGTCCAGCAATTCAGTCCAGCCTGCGTTTGGCTTATTTTGCTTCTTCTGGACATGCGCCAACCAATTGGGATGCGTTATATATTGTGTATGCGGTATTTCATCTGGCATTTCGAGATTGAAAGCCGCCATGCCTCGTTCATAGCTCATATAATTATTTCCTCCGTTTTTGCATGCGAATTATGGGTTGCGATATTTCTTTATTGTCTCAACCATCGCCCAGAGATTTTCCTCCGGCGTGCCAGCCACGATTTGGTTTGATATGCCGACGATTATTCCCCCGCGTCTCTTGGCTTCATCAAGGCATGACATTGTCTCCTCAATAACGTCCTCTTTAGAGCCTGTGTGCAGTGTCGCGGAACTTATGTTCCCCAAAAGAGTGAGTCTGGGAAAACGCTCTCTCAGCATCCCCAAGTCCATTCCCGCCTTGCCATCTATCTCATAAAAACCATCAACGCCTGAATTGCCGAAAAGGTCATCAGCCACAGACCACAGGTTGCCATCACTGGCGAAAAGATAGTATATGCCATGTTTATCACAGGCATCAGCGATGCGTTTCAATGCCGGAAGCATAAGCTCATGGAATGACTCGGGTGAGTAAAAGGGTCCAAGGTTGGATGCAAAATCTCCACCCCCAAAGACCATCTTTACTCCCGCCTTTGCCAATCCCTCTACACTCCTGACGGAAGATTCCGCCTGAATATCAAGATGACGTGCCACAAGGTCGGGTCTCAGGACTGTTGCCTCCAGCCATATCATTGAGCCATAAGGAATCCCGATTCCTCCTCCACCTATACGGACAACCCAATTTTTGCCATATTCCTCCATCATGTCTTTTACAGATTGGGATGGTTCGGAAGAGGGTTTCCTATCCTCAAGGCGTTTTTCCTGAGCGATTATGGATTTTTCAATGCTCTCAAGCGTTGGCTCTGACTTCGGGGGATATTGCTCAATCACCTGATAAAGTTCTGTATCAGGATCGCATCGCATCACTCGCCAATTCTTGTCAGGATCACCATAGAGATATGTGTATTCGTCAATCTTCTTTGTCGGCTTTTCGGGCATACGCCAGTAATCAAGACGCAATATGTCATGGTCCAGGGCAACAGATAGATCAAAGGCATCTTTTCTGCTTTTTTCGACAAACTCCTGATGGGCATCTTCGCCATCCCATATTACTTTTGCCTCGCGCCATTGCTGAATACCCCCACCGACGTAGGCTTCCCGTCCCAGAACTATTGATGCCACTTGTGAGGAGAATCCTATGTGGTGTATCGGTATTTTATCAACGGGCTTTCGCTCAAATGTGGCAAGCACTCTTTCTCTTGGTGTCATGAATTAAGTTTCCTTACCTTATCCCAACCCTTGATATATCAATGGGCTTGAAACCAAGCTCAAACGCCGGTGAATTTGCTCTGAGCATGTAATTGTCGTTTTCGGGATCAACAAACAGTGGATTCGCTATAACAGAATTGCTGTCAAGCCCCTTTGCCTGCCAGTCTGGGAATGAATCTACTCCCTGCAAGCCCTTAATAACAATATCCCCTGCTGTGCAGAAATAGACATTATAATCAGATTCGGCAGGAAGGCATTTTTCGTGGCTTACGCGAAATAGCTCAGTTGGCTTCGTGTAATAAAAGATATTTCTGATTGATCTGATATTATCATGGCTGCGGTCGCTCGGATTTTGATAGTTTATCTGATCCATCCGACCATCTACGAATATGTTATTCTGTATGACGATATTTCTGTCGCTATACCAGACGTGCATAATTTCGTCAGCGCGATAGACGACGTTATTTTCAACGATGGTATCCCTTGTCTCACAACCGAGATATATACCCCATCCGGGACACCTGCCGCCGTATGAATAGCAATCGTGTATCAGGTTATTTCTGACGATGATGTTTGAATCCCTGATGAAGATTCCTGCATTATCATTTATCATACCCCCGCAGTTGTATATCTCGTTATATTCGATCAGAAGCCCTTGTTCCTGATTTTCTCTTTCACGCTCCTGAGTTGGAGTTCCCCAGTGGCGCGTATACACGCCGGAGTGTGTGATGTCGTGTATAAGGTTGTGTGAGACCGTCCCGCCGCCGTCATCAATGTTTATGGCGACTGCGCTTGGATAGACTTTTCCGCAATCGTGTATATGATTAAACATGAAGACATTACGCTCTTCATCATAATTTCGGCTGACGATGCCCCCGCTTCCGGTGTCATATATACGGCAGTTGATGACCGAGTTTCCATATCCCTTCATCTCAATCGCATAAGTGCCGGTGTGGGCAATGGTGCAGTCCTGCATTGAGCAATATCTTGCGTTATCCCATGTGATCGCCGATGGATGGACAATATCGCCAACATCGCCGCAGTCGGGATAGCCATTTTCGGGCAAAGTCCAGTCGGTATGAGCAAATGTAAGCCCTCTGAATATAACGTTCTGGATATTCTGCTCTTTCAATCCGCCCTCAAGCCTGAAAAGCTCATTAATAGCAGGTGCGATTATCTCAAGTTTATCAATATCTCCAATCGGGTAATAATAAAGGTCGCCGGTATGATGGTTGAGATACCAGTCGCCGGGCTGTTGAACGCCCTCAATGAGATTCTCTACATAATACCTGTTTGGCCCTCCTGCGCCATCCCAGCCGATGACGTGCATTGCTTTGGGATCAAGGAATTTTATAATACGCTCTTTCTCGTTCAATTCAGACGCAATAAAGCGTGTCTCGTTCCATGAATGGAAGAAAACAACCTCAATATCATTGAGATTCTGCCATCTTTTGAAATCCCCTTCCTTAAATCTAAAGGATGTCGGGCTTATTGCCTCCTCTGCAAAATATTCGCCTTCGTGTGGAATCCTTGCGCGAGTCTGCCTTTCCCCATTGACGAAAAGCTGATTAAATCTCCATTTGCCTTCCTTCACTTCGGGAATATTGCAGACCATTATATTGTCATCATATTTTTTCCATTCACCGGTGATCCGCTTCCCTCCGCTGATGACAGGCATCTCATCGGGGTATGCCATATATGTTACAGGGCATGTCTTTGACCCGCCATCTGTCTGATCAAGGCATATTGGCTTATCCAAGAAGTGCATACCATCCCTTAAAACAATTGATACTGCTTCATTAGCTTGGGTTTTATCTTGACGCAATACTTCAACTGCTTTCGCTATTGTGGCGAAAGGTCCATCTGTTTTATCGGCATTTGGCTCATCCAATTTGCCCGACCAGCCATCATTTCCTGTCGGGGAAACGTAAAAAACAACACCCTTTACACAACGCTCCACTCTTGCCATTATGTTCCCTCCCATTTGGGTTTTAAATTGCCTATTGTAAACAAAATATTAGCAGACGGCTTATTAGTCCACCATGCCGCCTGATCTCAAAATCTTTTGTCAATTGGATTCCCGAATTCAGCATCTCAGACACTATCTCATCATACATATCCTGAGCGATAAGCATGACAATTTTGCCGTCATGCTTCATTACACGAAGCAATTCTAATAGTGAGTTAATGACGCTTTGCCTATATTTCCTGCTGAAAGGTGGTTCTGTAATGATTATACCAAATATTGCATCTCTATAGGGTAAATATTGTGCATCGGCTAGAACACAGCGATTATCTGTAACCTGAGCAAGTCCGGGTCTGACCACAGGATCAATATCAGATGCAAAGAACTTGAATCCTCTTTTGCGACACTCAAGCAACAATCCGCCAATTCCGGCAAATGGGTCAAGTATAACCTCATCGCCCTCAAGCTCTGATATATTTAGGATAAATTTCGCATCATTTGGTGAAACGCCTCTTTTACGCCTATGCCCCTTTGCAGACTTGATTTCGCCATCTTTATCAACAAGAAATTCCCGCTTATGGGGTGCAGAATCAATCAGAGAATCTCTGTCCTGTCGGTATATCTCTGAGAGATGCAGTTTTTTATCACCAAGTCTGATCCAGCCAACAACCCAACGCCCCGTATTTCGTGCCTCAAGATTCTCCCCCAGATAAGGTTCCTCATGAGCGTGGAGTATGCCGAAGGTATAGCCAAGATTTTCCGCCAAACCCGCCACTTTGTCATCGGATGTGCCATCCATTCTGACATGAATCCGCATCTTGGAGCGCAATTCCCGTATTAACTCAAGATGATATTTCCTGAATACGCTCAAAAATTCTGCTTTGGCTGTCTCGTAATCTATGCCTTTTCCGCCCTTTTTTGTTCTAAAAAACACCTGATAATAATCAGACATGGTTTCCCGCTTTTGGATATGACCCAAGAACCTTCACTAGCACAGATTCCTGCTCCAAATTCTCAAGGGCGATCCTGACAGACTCATCCTCAACGTAGCCATCAATATCAACAAAGAATATATATTCCCAAGCTTTCATGCCCGATGGGCGAAGCTGGATATTAGACAAGTTAAGTCCCTGTTCTGCCATAACATTAAGGGCATGAGCCAGCGCCCCCGCCTTATCTTTGACTGAAAAGAGAACGGATGTTTTGTCGTTGCCGGTTCTCTGACTATAGTGATGACCGATGATAAAGAATCTAGTCGTGTTGTTTGGTATGTCCTGAATCTTTTCGGCAAGTATGTTTAGACCATATATCTCCGCCGCAAGCTCGCTCCCAATGGCGGCAATGCTGTTTCCCTTTGTCGCAAGCCTTGCTGATTCTGCGCTACTTGATTCTGCAACGATCCTAACGTCCTTGACATTTCTATCAAGCCACATCCTGCATTGTGCCAATACTTGTGGATGGGAATGGATCTCCTTTATTTCATCAAAAGGGCATATAGCCATCAGATAATGCGATATTTGCACAAGAATCTCCGCACATATTTTGAGCTCGGATTTTACGAAGGCGTCAAGGGTTGGATTCACTGCGCCCTCTGTTGAATTTTCGATAGCCAAGACGCCATAATCCGCCCTGCCTGTCTCAACTTCCTTGAAGACATCAGCTTCACTTCGCATAGGCTTAAATGTTACTGATGAGCCGAAATTCTTTATACTTGCGATATGTGTGAAAGATGCTTCGGGTCCCAAAAATGCAACTGAGGTAGGTTTCTCAAGCGAACGACATGCTGAGATTATCTCATTATAGACATTCGCCAATCCATCATTGGGGAAGTGTCCCTTGTTTAGGTCTGTAAGCCTTTTTATGATCTCCTGTTCCCTGTGAGGGACATAGATAGAAGATTTGCTATTTGATTTCAGCTTGCCTATTTCCAATACGACTTCTATTCTCTTATTCAGGAGTTTGACGATCTCTTCATCCAGGTCGTCAATTTCATTTCTTAAGTCATTTATATTCACATTAGATACCTCGTTCCTGCAATTCCTGTAGGTCAGGCCACGACCCGACCTACATTTATTTTAGAATATCATCACTTCCCGCCGATTATCCTGTCGAGATGCGCGCTGATGTCATGCACCGCCTGATCGGGATAGCTTGTGAAGGGTCCCATTTCGGCAGTTATATAGCCGTCATAGGATATATCGCCAAAAGCATTCATTACCTCTTTCCAGTTTATATCGCTGTCTAATAGATATGTGAATAATTTTGCGCCAACTCTGAATCCCTTGACGTGAATCTTCTTTATCCTTGATCCAAGCGTCCTGATCCAGTGTTGTGGATAGCCATAGAGCATTATGTTGCCGACATCGAAATATGCCGCAACATAGTCGCTCTTAAATTCGTCAACATATCTGGCAAATTCAATGGGGCTAAGGAGGAATTTATTCCATACATTTTCTATGGCGATGTAAATCTTCATCTCTTCAGCGACTTTGGCAAGCTCTTTAATTTCGACCTGTGATCTCTCATATGCCTGTTCGTAGGTAACATCATCGCTGACAACTGCGGGGACAAGAAGAACCGTATCTGCGCCAACTATTTTGGCTGACTCAAGCGACTTTATCATGCCCTCAACGGACTTCTTGCGAACGTCAGGATCGGGACTCGAAAGTGGAAACTGCCAGTGTGCGCTATTCATCACACTTGGTATTTCCAGACCATATTTATCCGCCAGCGATTTCAGGTTCTTGCTTTCTTCATCTGTGTCAACAGTATTAATTTCGACACCGTTAAAACCTGCATCTTTTGCAAGTTTAAATCTATCCTCTAGTGATGCCCCCGGTAAACAGCCAAGACAAATTCCTTTTTTCATTTTTTCCTCCTAATTTTCCTTTATTTTCCCGATAAGTTCCTCAAAATCATTTATTTCCTTCATTGACGGAAGAACGCCAATCTCAAGATTATACTCGCATTTCTGCCCCGGGTCAAGGAATTGAAGCGTGCCTTTTATACGCTCGCGATGCCTGCCGTCAACATGGCAATTTGCTGGCTCCATGCCCACGACATAAGTGCCTTCGCCATTCATCTTCCATTCAATAAATCTGGGCAGTGTATCTATTTTATATTTGGCATAACAGCCAAAGCCGATGCCATCATTGAATTTTTTATTCACAAGGGCAGAATAGGCATAGCCACCCGCGTCCGCCTTCATTTCATGGTAATATACTCTTTCCTTGAATCTGGGAGTGGGTGGCAGAAATTTGTCGTGATTTTTGGCATCAACCATGGCGTCTGCGTCTCTTGGCGTGGCTTCTGTTGATGTCGAAAGCAGGACTGAACCCTCGTCAACTATCGGGAAGCCAATATTTATGTGATAAAGTTGCATATTCGGGACAGGCTCAAAAGCCATATTTTCAACGACATCCCTTATATATAGCTTTGATTCGCCAAGTTTTGTCCATATCTTTCGTGTGAGAATGATGTTCTCGCCAAACATGGACGTTTCTCTGATTTTGCCCTGAACCCATATCACATAATCATCTCCCTGCCATTCACTGTCCACCAGAACGTTTTTTGCGGGGGTATATGATACCCGTCCATGAATGCCAAGTTCCTTGCCTTCATCAACACATGGCGACCCAACATAAGTCATTCCGCATGTTACAAGCAATCCGCCAAGGAAGCCTCTTAACCAGCCAAGTCCCTGTTGCTCAAAATATGATGGATGGACTTCGCCAGTTGATGAACGCCAGCATAGTGGCTGACCGTTATATTCAGCAAAAGAAATATCCATCCCTCTATCGGGCAGGACAGTGAAGGCGAATCCGCTTCCTGTGCGAATATCAACAGCATGAACGCCCTCTGCATTACCATCATTTAATGTGTAGCTCTTTGCTCCCGCAACCTGCGAAATATCCCCAATCAAACGCAATAGCTCTTGTTTTGTGTAATTACGTCCAAATAGATTAGCCATTTTACACCACCTCATATCATGGAACTTTGATTCCCGCAACGTTAAGCTTTATTCTATATAATGATGTGCTTGCAGTGATAAAGAGTGTTTTCCAGTCATCATCACCCCACGCAACATTAGCTGAAACTTCAGGTATTTCAATGACACCAAGTTTATTTCCCTCTGGATCAACGATTGTAACTCCTCCAGGGCTTGTCACATAAATATTGCCCTCAGAGTCAACTTTCATGCCGTCAACGTTGCCCTCTGCGTCTGCGCGAAGGTCAACAAGTATGCGACTATTGGCGATAGTGCCATCGGGTTTTACATCAAATGCGCGGATATGCACTTCATCGGTGTCATCAATATATAAAATAGATTCATCAGGAGAGAAAGCAAGCCCATTTGGCTTGTTAAAGTCATCAACAAGAAGTGTCAGATTTTTGCCATCTGCCGATAGGCGATATACTCCCTGAAATGGCAATTCTTGTACACCGGGATTGCCAAAATCGGCAGAGAGTCCATAAGGGGGATCGGTGAAGTAGATGCTTCCATCGGATTTGACAACGACATCATTAGGGCTATTCAGCTTTTTGCCATCATATTTGTCCGCGATGGTCACAACCTTTCCATCAGCTTCTGTGCGGGAAACTCGCCTATTGGCATGTTCACAGGCAAGTAGCCTTCTTTGCTTGTCGAGTGTTAATCCATTGGACTTTCCGCTAGGCTCTCTGAATAATACTGCGCCCTTGTCCGCAGTCCATATCCTCATTTTATTCGCAGGAATATCGCTGAAATAGAGGCATTTTTTTTCAGCGTCCCAGATCGGTCCCTCTGTAAACATAAAACCTGTTGCGATCTTCTCAAGCTTTGCTCCCTTTGGGACTATATCATCAAAATTGCGCTTCATCAGGTATTCTCCTTCCCTATTAAGTTTTTATTACTTCATGGAACGTTTATATGCTGGCAAATATCAG
>Ga0257142_1000070_pt1 | contig 12201 bp, 12 predicted proteins | sample saktaT_11_FD_193541 | JGI IMG/M metagenome (GOLD analysis project Ga0257142, IMG submission 193541) | Metatranscriptome of saline water microbial communities from Sakinaw Lake, British Columbia, Canada - sak_2011_1_27_40m (Metagenome... | ecosystem: Environmental > Aquatic > Non-marine Saline... | reverse complement strand
GTGCAAAAATAAAATAACACAATTTCTAAGTGCGACTAACTCTCATAGTCTGGGAAGAGAGGTTTCATTATGCTTACGCCTAACACTTACAAAGGCAAGCTAATCGTAGTAGAAGGCATCGACGGCAGTGGCAAATCCACCCAAATTAACCTTCTCTATAAGTGGCTACAAAGTATGGGTAAGGATGTCTTCTTCAGTGAATGGAATTCGTCCAAGATGGTTAAAAGCACAACACGTCTGGGAAAAAAGAAGCATTCACTTACACCCACCACATTCAGCCTCATTCAGGCTACCGATTTTGCCGACAGATGGGAAAATCTTTTATTTCCCTTACTCAAGGCAGGAATAATAGTACTTGCTGACAGATATGCCTTTACTGCATTTGCAAGGGATATATCACGAGGTGTTGATCCTCAGTGGGCGCGCAATCTTTATTCATTTGCGATACAACCCGATGTTACATTTTATTTCAGTATCCCGTTGCAAGTCGCTGTAAACCGCATTCTTTCCTCAAGAGCAAAAATTAAATATTATGAGTCAGGGAAAGACCTGGGACTTTCCAAAGACACAGTAACGAGCTTCGGTCTATTTCAGGAACGAATTCTTAACCAATATGAGAGTATGTCTGAGGAATTTGGTTTCACTGTTATTGATGGCAATCTTCCACTTGAGGTAAAACAACAGCAGATGAGACAGATAATCACAGAAAAAATTCTGGATAATGTGGATCAAAAAATAATCAAATAGGAGGTGGGTTTCTTGGCAGATGATAGATTTTATGGCGCTGGGTTTCCCTATACAAGCATAGGTGAACTCCCCGGGAAACTGATCGTCCTAGAGGGAAATGATGGCGTTGGCAGATCAACACAGATGGAGCTATTAAGACAGTGGCTTGAGGTAGAGGGTTATGGTGTATCTGATACCGGTTTGGCTCGTTCTCCATTGACTCAACCCGGACTTGATGCCGCAAAGGCGGGACACACGCTCGGAAGATTAACCATGAATCTTTTTTACGCCACAGATTTCGCCGATAGATTGGAAAACAGCATATTACCTGCACTTAACGCGGGATTTTGTGTTCTATCTGACAGATACTTTTATTCAATCATTGCGCGTAATGTTGTGCGTGGCGCTGACCCCGAATGGGCAAGAAAAGTCTATGGATTCGCTGTCAAACCCGACATTGTTTTTTATCTCAAAGCTGACCTTGAAAATCTTGTTCGTCGTGTATTACGGGGAAGGGGCTTTGACTATTGGGAATCAGGCATGGACGTTAGTTTTGCCGATAATCTCTATGACAGCTTTGCAAAATACCAAAACGAACTTACTAGGCAATTTAGCCAAATGGCAGATGAATTTGGCTTTATTACCATAGACGCAAACCGCTCAACTCAAGAGATATTTGATGACCTAAAATCTCATACTCAGAAATTACTTAATGGCGACTAATATATTTCCTCGATACTGAAAATATTAGGAATGATGATGAATTTGCGGAAACCACCTGATGAGAATTACTGTCTTTTTGGGGCAGAATCGCTACTCAAAAGGCTAAAGACATTAGAAACAGAGATTGATGGCGTTTGCAGGGCTGATGACATAGAGTGTATCCATCGTATGCGAGTGGCTTCGCGTCGTTTGCGCAGTGCCTTCAGACTGTTTGATGAGTGCTTTGATGATAAGGATGCCCGAAATTGGCAAAAACAGATCAAAGCAGTAACCAAATCTCTGGGTTTTGCAAGGGACTATGATGTTCAAATTGATTTTTTACTGGGCTTTTTGGATGATTTGGATAACAAAAGATATATTCCGGGCATTAAGCGTATCCTTCTACGTTTACAGCAGCAGCGCGAAAAGATACAGCCAAAAGTCGTATCAGCGATGGATCAACTAAGGTCTGCGGATACTATAAATCAGATAACAGAATCAGCTCGCATAACACGTAATCTTGCTCAAATACATCGCAAAGATGAATTCTCATTAAGGGTTTATGAACAGGCATACATGTCAATATCTCTACAACTAGAACAGTTTCTATCACATAGGGAATACATTGATCAGCCAGACAAAACAGATGAATTGCATGCCATGCGTATAGATGCAAAGAGATTGCGCTATATGATGGAGATTTACTCCCCCCTCTATGAAGATGAACTAAAAGAGCCAATTTCCACTGCAAAGGAAATTCAGACAATTCTTGGCAATTTAAATGACTGCGTCGTATGGATTAATTTTTTATCGGAATTTGTTAGAGAAGAAGAGAAAAGGACTTTTGAATACTTCGGTAATACTAGATCGTTTGGCAGAATAAAATCCGGCATACTATATTTACAGGAAAATAGGAGGCAAAAACAAACCGAATACTATAATAGCTTTTTTATATATTGGGAAGAGATTCAGGAAAAAGATATTTGGGGAAATCTGATGAGATGTATTTTTGATTATGTATTTAAAAGAGGGGTAAACTCATGAAAATAGCGTTAATCAGCGACATACATGCAAATTTGCCCGCATTAGAGGCAATATTGAAGGATGCGCATAAACGAAATGTTGAGGCAATTTGGAATATGGGTGATATACTTGGCTATGGTGCATTCCCAAACCAAGTCATAGAACTTGCAATTGAAGAGAATATACAAAGCATAATTGGCAATTACGATGATAAAGTTTTGAAAGTAAAGGAAAAAAAGAAAGACTGGAAAAAAGGAAAGACACCTGAAAAATGGGTTGCCTACGAATGGACATACAAGAATCTTACTAAAAGCAATAGCGACTATCTGGATGCTCTGCCAAATGAGATAAGGCTTGAGATTGAGGGCAAGAAATTCCTATTTACACATGCAAGTCCTGAATCCAATGAGGAGCATCTGGCTCCTGATACCCCGGAGGAAAGACTTGAGGAACTGGCGAATAAGGCAGATGCGGATGTAATAATATTTGGTCATTCCCATATACCATTCAAACGCAAGGTTGGCAAAGTCTGGTTCATTAACCCGGGAAGCGTTGGTCGCCAAAGTGACGGCGACCCAAGAACCAGCTATGCGATCCTGAATATCAGACATCCAAACCTATTTCGCATTGACCATTATAGGATTGAATACGATATTGAGAGAGCCATTGAGGCGATTCATGATAGTGGATTGCCGGAATTATTTGCACAGATGATTCTGGAGGGTAGAAGCCTTGAGAAAGTGAAAGAAAAATCAGCAGGCAAAATGAAAAAGCCCGAAAGCATTGAGGCAAAGTTGGAATCCTCATACGAGCTTGCCCAAAGCTGTGGCTATGAAAGCGACCATGCAGATCAGGTAATGACTATCTCTTTGAATCTTTTCGATGAATTGCAGGAGTTGCATGGATATGGAGAAAAGGAGCGTTTCTATCTGCAGAACGCCGCCTTATTGCATGATATTGGCTGGATCAATGGTCAGCAGAAGCATCATAAAACATCATTAAGGATTATTCTTGAGGACCAGACGCTTCTATTTAATGAGCGCGAAAGATTGATGATTGGCTCTATCGCGCGTTATCACAGAGCGGCACTGCCCAAGAAAAAACATGCACATTATTCGACACTCGAATCATCAGAACGAAGAATCGTCAAGGTGCTAGCGGGATTACTGCGTATTGCCGACGGTCTTGATCGCACACATCAGAGAATCATCAAGAATGCCAAATGTGAGGTTACGCCTGATAGAATCACCATAAAATGCCTTGTTGTAAGGTCTTCTGAGGCGGACAGGCAAGCCGCTCTTGATAAAGCTCAACTATTGGAAAAAACTTTTGATAGAAAAGTAACAGTAGAATGGCAGATATAAAGCCCTAATCAATTACAATCTTGTCAAATTTTCCCTGTGGTTCTGGATATTTCATATCAAGGCTCTTGAGCTTATCTACAATCGCTTGACCAATCACAAGATTGCGGTACCATTTTTTGTTTGAGGGGATTATATACCAGGGAGCATCCTCTGTACTACATTTTGTAAGAGTGTCTTCATAGGCATCCATATAATCATCCCAGAATTTTCTTTCTTTAAGATCGCCTTCGGAGAATTTCCAGAGCTTTGATGGGTCTGAAAGTCTCGCTTCTAATCTTTTCTTTTGCTCATCTTTGGATATATGAAGATAAAACTTCATGACCACGGTTTTGTTTTCTGTTAGAAATCTCTCGAAGTCATTGATTTGGTCATATCTTTTTTTCCATACATCCTTTGGAACATAATTGTGAACGCGAACGACCAGAACATCCTCATAATATGATCTGTTGAATATAACAATCTTGCCTTTGCGCGGCGTTACATTATGTGCGCGCCATAAAAAATCATGATCCAGTTCTTCGGGTGTTGGGACTTTGAAGCTTTTGACATCACAGCCCTGAGGGTCAACGCCTGCCATGACGTGCCTGATAGTTCCATCCTTACCACCGGTATCAAGGGCTTGAAGGATGATAAGAAGGGCATGTTTGCTCTCTGCATAGAGCAAGCTTTGAAGCTGTATCATTTGCTTGCGGATTTTCTTCATTTCCTTTTCTGCTGATTTTTTATCTTTATAGCCTTCTGAATAATTTGGGTCAAAGTCTTTAAGCTTAACTTTCTCACCGGGCTTGACAATTATTGGCTGTGACATCTTAATTACCCCTTTGTATAATAATTCCGAGCTATCTCCCAAAAGCAATTCGGCTATCCCTAGCCTGATTTAATTTTTTTATAAGTGCATCACCATCTTTACTTTCAAGAATGCTTCTAAAGTCAGAAAGCTCGGACTCCATCTTTGAAATCATAAGCGCAACATTTTCAGCATTCTGCTGAAATATTCCCCCCCAAGTTTCAGAACTTCCCATTGCTATTCGTGTTGTATCAGCAAAACCTGTTGATGCAAAGTCCAGAGCATTTATTTCCCTATTTTCTATGCTAGACACAACATTGACAAGCGCACATGCGACAGCGTGAGGAAGATGGCTTGCCGCACTAATAAGATAATCATGGTCATCAGGGGGCATTATCTTAACAGAAGCCCCCATTGTCTGCCACATTTCAGAAATAGTCTGAATGACATCTTTGTCTGTTCTGCCAGTGGGTGTTAAAATGCAAACTCTACCCCTAAATAGATCATCTCTGGCTGAAACAACGCCTGATTCGTCGGAGCCTGCCATCGGATGCCCCCCGACAAAATGAATCCCGTCGGGAATCAGGCTTTCTATTTCACATACAAGTGATGCCTTTGTACTACCAACATCAGTTATTATACACCCCTGCGGGAGATATTGGATGGCTTTCCCCATTATTCCCACAATTGTATCCACCGGAGTACAGAGAATCAAAATATCTGAATCTCTTAACGCTTCCACGTAATCTATTTCCGCTGAATCCACAGCACCTGCGTCAATTGCAAGCTTGAGAGAACTCCATCTGCGACCAAGCCCGACTATTTTTCCCTGAAATCCAGCGTCTTTCAGCGCAAGACCAATGGAGCCTCCGATCAGCCCAACTCCAGCAATCACAATCCTCTCAATATTTGAGGGAAAAGCCATATATCACCTCTTTAATATTGTATCTCTATCTTTTAACATTTCCCCATGTTGACGCAAGCTTCACAGCGGGATTAACGGAAGCGCCCTTTAGCATATCTCCCATGCTCTGCCTAATCTCAGCTTCTGTCAAAGCCTTGTCCCATATCTGAACTTCGTCAATCATTCCATTAAACTTCTGACCGGTTGCGCCCCATGAGCCGACCATCGTATCTCCGGTAGTTCCCAGATATGGAAGTCCAGCCACGCCTGCGTCTTGAGCTATTTGCTCACCATTAACATATATGCGCCTCTTTTTCGCATCCAGGTCAAGCCAGTATGCGATATGCATCCATTCCTCTTTCTTTGCTGCACCAACGGCATCAAGGTCATTGCTGTAAAAGCCCATTCTAACCGTAGCATTGGTATATATGCGGAAATGCATGCTTGTATTCGTCGCATTTGCCTGCGTCTGAGAGAATACACATTGTTCTGCGCCTCCGGTGAGTTTGCAATTTACCCAAATGCAGATAGTCCAGCTTTTGCTATCCAGCGCAATATGAGGGCATTTAACCTCTCCGCCTTCGGCAAATTCAAGGCATGTGCCAAATGGTCCATTGCCCCATTTCACAGTTCCAACAGCAACACCGTGATTGCCATACGGCGACATATCATTTACCTCGTCGCCTTTACCTTCATTGCATGGCAGATATAAAAGACATTCCTCGTCCTTATAGCTGATTGCCGCATCAGCATTCATCACCGACACGAAGACCATAACAGCGACCAAAACTAATAGCAAGGCTCTCATTTTAAATCCTCCCTCATTTGGATTTAGGTTTAATATTTGGTGATAGCCACCGAACAGTAGGACGCAACTCTTGCGTCCTACAAGCATAATATCTATTTGCCCAAAACCTGTCTAAGACTGGCAATTAGTTTTTCGTTTTGCTCCCTTGTCCCGATTGTAATTCTTACCGAATTGGGAAGCTCATAGCCAACCAATGGGCGAACAATAACGCCCATTTTTAGCAGCTCTTTCATCACATCAAGACCGGGTCTGCCTAGATGCAGGAGTATGAAGTTCCCCTCAGATGGGACATAATCCAGTCCCATGCTCTCAAATTGACTGCAAAGATAGATTTTCCCTTCGCAGTTAATCTTAATGCTCTTTTCTACATGATCTTTATCTCTAAGACTAGCCCTTGCCGCCGCCTGAGCGACCATACTAACGTTAAATGGCTGACGCACTTTATTCATAATTTCCACTAATTCAGGTTTTGCAATGCCATAGCCAACACGCAGTCCCGCCAAGCCGTATATTTTGGAGAAGGTTCTGCATGTTATAACGTTTCTGCCTTCATTCACATATTTTAGCGTTTGCGGAAAGTCTTCCCTATCTACATATTCATAATATGCCTCGTCAAATACGACGATAACATCATCAGGAATAAATCTCATGAATTGATCAACTTGCTCTGCTGTTGACATAGTTCCTGTTGGATTATTGGGATTTGCGATAAAGATCAATTTGGTTCTATCAGTTATTGCATCCAAAACAGCATCAAGGTCTTGTGAATAATCATCCCTCACATCAACAACGACAGGCGTTGCATCGGCGATTTTGGTCGCAAGAATATAGACAACAAAGGCATGTTTGAAGTATATTACCTCATCTTTGGGTTTAAGGAATGTATCTGCAATTATCTGGAGAACATCATTCGAGCCGTTGCCCATAAGGATGTTTTCGGGCTTTGTGCCAAGATGCTTTGCAAGGTCTTGTTTGAGATAGAAGCAATCGCCATCGGGATAGAAGTTTACTTTATCAGCACAGTCCTTTATCGCCTGAACACCCAACGGTGATGGACCCAATGGGTTTTCATTAGACGCCATCTTGATGATGTCCTCTTCGGGAATACCTAATTCGCGAGAAACGTCCTCAATTGGCTTGCCCGGTTCGTATGGTTTTATTGACATTACACCGTCTTTTGCAAGCGTCTTTTTTGACTTATGTTGGGACATAAATGATGGCTGATATTTAAGGACCCTTTTGAGTCCCTCAATTGTAACCCCCATATCAGCCAGTACCTGATTTGCCATGCCATCGGTTACCCTCAGCAATCCCAATAATATATGTTCTGTACCGACATGATCAAATTCGACTTTAATTGCTTCTTCCATCGCATATTGAAGAACTTGACTAGCGGAATCGGAGAAATCAACTTCCTGAATATCAGATAGAATCTCCGCTTCTTTAAGTTTTAATGATATTTTCCGTTCCAGATGATCAAGGTTGATGCCTAACTCCTGCAATGCCTTTGCCGCAATGCCCTGTCCCTCATAAACAAGCCCCAACAAGAGATGACCCGTATCAACCTTGCCATGGTTATGCCTAATGGCTTCTTCAGAAGCATAATTTATCACGATCCTTGCTCTTTCCGTGAATCTTCCCCCACTTAACATATTATGTTCCCTCATTATTCTCAATCTGCTGTTTGGCAAATTCGGCGAAGTCGTTAATTATACCCAAAGTCACATAAAATATTTCGTCTGGCATCACATCAACATTCATATAAACATAATTTCCAGTAGGGATTTCATTGCCAATTTTTATCATTCTTGTTGTGTCGTCATCAAGATAAAATTTTGCTATAATGCGGGGATTTTCCAGTCCATATTCACTTAGGCTACCCGGACTCGCAACTTTGAAGAATACGAATCTTTTTGACGTTTTTGCAACAAAATCATTTATTGTCTCAGAACCAATATCTACGGGAAAACTTCGCCATACTCCATTTTCATCTTTCGTTAAGGTTAGAATTGCAGTATCGGGAGCATTGTATGTTATTTCTAGCTTGGTAATTTTTTCTGGAGGTAGTGTCAGCTTTATTTGTGCTTTATTTTTTGTGCTGTTTTCATCACTGCCATTTCTTCCATCGAAGAAATATACAAGCGCAGACAGTATAACAACGATAAGGAAAAGTGAGAAAGTTGTTTTCCATTTCATATTCCCATCATCTCCGCTTCCACCATATTCTTACACCTATAAGAATTAGGATCAAGGGTATTGTGAATATACTGGCGTATGAAACAAGCCTGATTTCCTGTCCGCTTAACCTTTCGATTTGGGTTTGCTCATTCATGCTTTTGGGTCTAATTGATATAAGCCCTTCATCCTCTGTCAACCAATTGAGTGAATTCATGAACAGGTCGGGATTCCCCTGTTGCAGATATTTATTCATCACAAAATCCGAGTCACCAAAAGCAACCAGAATGCGTCTTTCTTTCTGATCTTCCTTATTCTTTCCTGCTTCGGATAACTTTGATTTTTGCCTATAAGTTACAGCAATTGCGACAGTCAGAGGTCCTTTTATATCCTGACCCTCACTAAATTCGATAACCTGTTTTGTTAGAAGGTCATCAACATTTGTCTCGCCCCAACTATTGTTGCTTGTTCTTACCAATTCTGTTGTTGTGATGGATTCGCCTGCTTCCTTTCTTGAGGAAAGAGATCGCGCAATGGGAAAGAAGGTCATAAGTCCTTTTGATAACGGCGTAGTTATGGAATGATAGCCATAAGTGACACAAACGGGAACAGTTGGATCGCCAAGCATTGAGCGTCCAAGACCATCAAGTATAATATCATTTTGTGCCTCAACACCCCACCTTTTTAGGATATTATCAAGCGATGGTGTGGGATATGGATCAACCATGATTATTGCCTTGCCACCTAGATCAAGATAATCAATAATCGCTTCTTCTTCTGCGGCAAGCAAGGGGGTTTGAGGTCCCGCAATTATAAGAATATCACAATCCTGCGGAACAGATATTTGTTGAGCAAGGACGAGTTTTTCTACCAAATAATTCTCGGCCTCTATAATCTTTCTAATTTCTGCGTAACTCGTATCCTCATATCCCTCAATATCCCTTTCACCATGTCCGGTAAGAAAATAGATTTTCTTCTGTTTACCTGATGTCAATTTGAGGATCGCGCCTGTAAAATCCTGTTCCTCATTTTCATAGCTTATAACATTTTCCCTCTTGCCGCCTGACTCGAAGACAACCGTGCCATCCTGAGTGATTTTATAGCCTGTTGCGATACCGGGTTTTGATGCGGGATCAACCATGGTAAATTTAATTTTATTGGATTTCTGGGCATATTCGTCTAGTATGTCCTGAGCGGCTCCCCGGCGATTGTGGTTTTCTGTATAGAATGCGGTTATAGTTATGCCATCTTTTAATTCACTTAGAATCTTTTCTGTTTGCATGGAAAGAGAGAAAATTTTATTTTCTGTGGCATCCAATCTTTTAAAGTGCCTTGCGGAGACGAAATTGACCAGCACCAGAATGGCAAATGCCAGTAAGATTGTGATTGCCACATTGGAGCCATATCGTGTGGCTTTGCTGGCAAAAGCGCTTAGCATCCAAAAAACCAATATTCCAGCGACTCCTAAAATCAGGATTACCCTTGCATATAAGGGAAAGTTTGAGCTCAAAAGATAAATCACAAGTGCTATAAATAGCAAAACGAATCCCGACAGACCAATTAGATTCATCCATTTTTTATGAATGGCAAATGGCATAGTTAGTTACCCCTTTTACTTCCACCTGGATGATTGTACCATTTTTACCGCAAAAAACAGAGAGAAGCAAGTAAAACTTAAATAATAAAGCACGTGCTTTGTATCAATAACGCCTTTTGCAAAGTCCTCGAAATGATCAACAAGAGAGACAAATGATAGTATCTTCGACACATTGCTACTAACAGCACCAGACATCCAGCCGATAGTCCACAAGCCCAGTAGAAAAACAAAACTTATTAAGGCGGCAACGATCTGATTGCTGGTTACAGAAGAAGCAATGACTCCGAGCGAAAGAAATGATGCACCCAAGAGGAAAAGCCCGAGATAGCCAATAAGCATGGGAGGTATATCAGGCTTGGCATAATATATAAGGAAAAACGGACACAAAATTGTTGATGCAAGCATAATGGCAAATAGAGCCAGACTTGCCATAAATTTGCCGATAACAACCTCCGTATCGGTTATAGGCGAAGTCATCAGCAACTCAATCGTTCCCATACGCTTTTCCTCAGCAAATAGTCTCATGGTTATCAACGGACTGACGAATATCATGGTTATGCTTATGTTATGGAATAGAGACCTCATGCTGGCTTCACCGGCATAGCGCGTTGCCCAGTTAAAGTATGCAGCGAAGAAAAAGCCCGTCAGCAAACTGAAGACAATTAACAAAACATAGGCTATTGGTGATGTAAAATAGGACTTCATCTCTTTGATAAATATTGCAGGTGCGTTTTTCATAATGCTTGTGATTAACTATCCTCCTTTATCTCGTCCGTTTCATCATCTTCTATAATTTCCTGCTCATCAGAAGAATCACCATTTAATGGCTCTTCATCTGATATTTCTTGCTCTATTTCCAGTTCCGGTTCTTCTTCTGATTCATGATCATATTCCTTGGGCACATTTTCACGAATAAGCTCCAAAAAAGCATCCTCAAGGGTCATCTCGACAGGACGCATCTCAAGCAATCCCCAGTTACTATATACAATCGTGGACGTTAGTTCCGAGCGTATGTCTGCACCGGCTTCGTGAATAACAACGTATGTATTTGCATCCTCTTCTTCCTGTTGGCCAAGAACCACATCAACAATCTGGGGTATAAGCTTTAGTCTTGGGATCAGCTTATCAGATGGTCCCCGAACTTTGATATATATATTGCCTGACTCCTCAAGATTCGTTATTTTGCCGGTTGATCCATATTCTATTATCGCAACCTTCCCGTCATTTAGCTTTACAGTTCCGGCTATCTTGCCCTCATTTATGACAATTATCCTACTGCATACCATACTTGCTTCTGGAAGTATGTGTGTGCTAAGTATGACCGTGTGTTCCCCGCCAAGACCCTTTATTAGATTTCTTATCTCTATAATCTGTCTGGGATCAAGCCCGATGGTTGGTTCATCAAGTATCAAAACTTTCGGGTCATGCACAAGCGATTGGGCCAACCCGACCCTTTGCCTATATCCCTTTGAGAGCTTACCAATAAGGCGATTCCTGAATATGTCTAGCCCACATGCCTCTATTGCATAATTAACACGCTCATGTCTGATGCTACGAGGAACCCCTTTTATCTTTGCCATAAAATCAAGGTATCCCTCAACGGACATCTCAGTATAAAGGGGAACATTTTCTGGTAGATAGCCGATGCTCCGTCTTACCTTCAGCGGATCACGATTAACATCATATCCGGCAACCTTTGCAGTTCCATCAGTTGCGGGCATAAAGCAAGTCAAAATGCGCATGGTTGTTGTCTTGCCTGCACCGTTTGGGCCAAGAAAACCAATAACCTCGCCTTCATCTACTTTGAAGGTTACATTTTCTATCGCAGTAAATCCACTATATCGTTTTGTCAGATTTTCGACTTGAATCATTAACTCATTCCCCTTTTACAACAATCATCCATTTCAGCAGGTATAAAATATGAGGAAAAACTCAATATTTGTGCAGTTTTATTATACATATTCGCAAGTTGATTGTCAAGGACTCAGTTTGCCATGAGTGCTACTTAAAATTTCTGGTTTCCACACCCAATACAACTCATTTTAGTCCAGTTCCATCTCTGTGCCCACAGAATTGACCAAGAGCTTATCACCAAACGCATCATACAGCTTCGCC
>Ga0257142_1000063_pt1 | contig 12513 bp, 3 predicted proteins | sample saktaT_11_FD_193541 | JGI IMG/M metagenome (GOLD analysis project Ga0257142, IMG submission 193541) | Metatranscriptome of saline water microbial communities from Sakinaw Lake, British Columbia, Canada - sak_2011_1_27_40m (Metagenome... | ecosystem: Environmental > Aquatic > Non-marine Saline and... | reverse complement strand
CGCATTACACATTAAATATCAACCGTTACGCTTTACGCGCTTCGTTTCTATTTGAGTCAGCAGCTTTGTTCTGTCCCCAGCCTGGTGACGGAGGACTTTGAGCAAGAGCAACTTTGGGAGCTAATAACACCATAGAGGCAGCAGCTGTGAAAGCCGCATACATTCCTGCCTTTTTAAGAGCATCCTTTCTGGATATCTTGTTGGCTGATGAGTCCTTTGTTGTTGTTTTCATAATTTTCTAGTATATCCAGTTAATTTTTACGCTTGTTGGAGCTTTTCCGGTTTCCTGAACTTTAATCAGATAAACACCATTGGCGACTGGCATGAAAGGCATCTCATTTTCACCAACGTTTGGCAGTACCTGAGTACCAACAACAGCACCGTTGAGTTCATAGATGGTTGCCATTGAGTTGGGAGTTTCGGTTCCGAGAATACGGATCTTGTGTTCCCTTGGCAGAGCAATGACTTGAACATCGCCCATAACCTCATCAATTACGCCCAATGTACCCTGAGTGGTGTGGATGAAAAATCTTCCTTTTGTAGCTGAAGTCACGTTAGCGCTGTAGAAACTGCCGTTATCGTCCATGCGGGTGAATTTACCGGTCAGTCTGTCTTCCAGGTAAACTTTCGTGCCGCCAGGAAGATCGGAAACCTCAACGGTGAAATTAACCGATGCGCCTTCCGGTGCATTGACTGCTAAAGCAACTACGCCTTCAACTACTGGCAAGCTCTGGATAGCGAAATCAACATCACTGCCTTCGATGCTTGTTCCGAGGATAATTGAAGCAGCGTCGTCTTCGAACGTTCCTGCATCATAACCCTGGTCAACACCTGTGGTAGTTCCGGGAATGTAATAAATCTGCGCATTGCGGCTTGCACCGGCGATCACAGCATTTACCTTGATGGACGGCCATGCGCTCTGTCCGGCTTTGAAAGCTGAGGAAGAGTGTGTACGCATAGCTGCTGTAAAATCGACTGCCCCGCCAGCGGCGATTGATTTGATAAAGAAAGCCTGTCCAACCGGAACATGAACAGCAGGAGAAGCCTGATTAACAACATCATAGGTCCCCATTGGCTGATTCCAGATGTAAACGGCAGTTTTATCAACATCCAATAATGCGGCATTCGTGGTCAGGAAGTTCGCTGCACCAGCAGCAGAGTTGGCATTGATTGCCGAAGGATATGGGTTCCCAACCAGGTTCCACCACAGATTGGCACCCCAGTGAGTAATCACACGAGGTACCAAGCCCGTTGAAATGGCTCCTGTAAATAATGCGACACCGTCAGTGCTCCGCATTACTTCGTATCCCTTAGCAGGTAGAAAATCACCGGCTCCGGCCAAAGTCAGGTTGGTATAATGCACCCATCCCGGCACACTGTTGTCATAAGGAGCCAAACCAAATTTACCTGATGAGAAGGCAATACTATTGGCAACGTTGTTGACGAAATCAGCTATGGACTGCTGGGCGACCGGCGATGAAATCAGGTGCCATGCCGTAGGTGAGCCAATCATGTAACGCTGAACCAGAGCGGTTCCGACTCCGGCCATATCACCGGAAATAAATGAACCGGTACCGGTAGCATCGGATTGAACAACCAATGCCTGAGCCGTATTGAGTTCAGTGATGCCGGCGACGGTTAGCTTGCCGCCCGGAGGAATCGTAAGGGAAGCAGCGTTGTGGATACGCAAAGCAGAGGCTTTGGCTTCCGGAACACTTGTAACCGTACCGTTACCACCCCAAACAGAGGTGTTAACAGAAGCTGTCCAGTCGAGGGCTCCGCCAGTCTGACTCCATACTCCGTTGGCAAAGATCCTGCCCAGATAGGTGTTCATCAAATCTGCCGGATCATACATACTTGGACTTACATAGGCAGCAGACCAGGGAACTGCATTCAGCTTGTAGAACTGCTGACCGTTCATGCTGACTTCATCAAAATCAACTCCAGCCATTCCGGAAGCATTGGTAATAGCGCTATAAACGGTTACCAATGTCTGGAATCCGGTAGTTACCTCGTTAAACCTGGTACTTCCGGCGGGTTCACCAACACTTGACGCGTCAGCAACCCAGGCAATGTTGAGTTTAAGGGGACTGCCTGTCGTAGTTACAAAAGCAGTATACTTAGGAGTGCCACCTAAACCAAAGGTTCCGGCGAGCATCGGTCCCTTGGCCAATACGGCCCAGGTTCCAGACAGATTAGCGTTGGCAAAAGAAAGAACACCCTGACCCGAGAATAAATAGGTCCCGGCAACGTCTCCCTTCACCTGCACATCGAATGCGAAGTAATTGGTTCCGGCATCATTTATGATGCTGGGATTCGCTAACCTGAAGGTCAGCGTAGTTTGCCCTGACGATATAATCGTCAGGAGCAAACCACAAGCAACCAATATTAATCTTAACTTTTTCATGTTATATCAGTTTTTGTTAATTATTATTCATTAAAACTATTTGGGAACACTGCTGAAATACTGACATGCACGTCCGGATTTGATGATTCCGTTACCCATGGTAATGAAGTTACCAACCCATTTGTTGTAGTCTGATACAAAGACGCTGCCGTTCATATCCAAATCTCCAAGGAAATAACCGGCAGTCTTTCCGAAATCAGCCGCCCATGGAGCGTAATCAGAAACTGCAACCATGTTGTCATGGTCAATATCGCCAGCCACCATTACAGGTGTTGTGCCCACCAGTTTATAACCGGTAACCGGTCCGTAAGCCTGCGTCAGGCCTGTGGTGAAATCGTAGTTGTAAACACCGGCCGTCAAAACAGCACCCGTGGCCGACATAATGGCCAGGTGGTTACGGTGACGGATCACAACATAGAGGTTTTCACCGGCAGGTACTACCACATTGTCAAAACGAACCGCATTGGCAACAGTCGGATCCGGATCAACAATGGAACCGTCGCTCATAAGGAATGCTGCGCGTACACCCAGGATGGTGTTAATAGGTTCTTTGGTTGCATTAGCCGGAGCATTTGCATGACGTATCTCAACCAAAACCCAGTCAACAACACCAGCAGGTACAGTAGCTGTGCCCTGAACATGGTTCCATGGTGCGCCGCTGTACGGATGAGCTGTCGGAACCGGAAGAACCGTATTCATCGAGGATCCGTTCCATGCACCTTCGAGATTAACTTTTGCATTAACCAAAACTGTTGTAACAATCTGAACAGCATTTGAAGGCTTAAAGCAGACAATAGAGTTCTGATTCAATACAGTAACCCTCCTGTACCAGGTCGATGCCGGAATCGGGCCCGGGTCATAATCGGATCCGGTTGCGCCGGGAACATCTACCCATGGCTCTCCGTTAACAGCAGATGACTGCCATTTGTAGGAGGTTCCGCCAGTACCCAATGTCACATTGAGAATCTCAGTGTGGAATGGAACAGAGTTAACCTGACTGATTATAACAGTTCCGCCAGTGAGAGCGTTGTTAACGGTAACAATGATTTCATTGCTGAAAATTGAACCGCAACTCGGTACTCCAGTGTCTGTAGCAATCAACCGGAAGGTAGTAGTCTGAGTCAGAGCACCTGATTGATAAGTCAGGCTGCTGGTACCAACATTACTCCAGCCTCCGGTAGTCTTCGACTGCCACTGATACAGGAAGTTTCCTGAACCTCCCTGAGCGGCAGGTGAAGTCAGAGCAGCAGGTGCAGTACCGTTGCATATGGTTTGCGGAGCGCTGATGACCAGGTCGGCAAACGCATTATTAACGGTAATTACAACCACATTACTGATAGCCTGTGGACAAGGACCTCCTGTGGTAGCAAGAACACGGTAGGAAGTAGTGGTAAACAGTGAACCCGGCTGGAAACTGGTGGCATTAAGCACACCGATGTCAGTCCAGGTTGAACCGACCAGCGTCTGCCACTGATAGGTGTATGATCCGTTACCGCCTGATGCAGCATTCCTGGTTAACAGGGCCGGAGTTGCGCCGTTGCAGATAGTCTGGTTTGCGCTAACTGTCGGAGCCACAAAGGTTGGATTAACAGTCATTGTAATCAGGTTCGAAGTAGCGGTTACCGCGCATGGCGTCAGACTGGAAGTGATGATACATCTTACAATCTGTCCGTTCAACGGAGTCATGGTATAGGTATCGCTGTTGGTTCCAACATTAACGGTGCTGGCTCCGGTAGTTAGTCTCCACTGATAATTCGGGGTCGGACCGCCATTGGTTGAAACGGCAGTAAACGTAACCGAGGTACCCTGGCAAACCAAAGCAACAGGAGTTGAGATCGTAATGGTAGGAGTAATCGTCGGGTTGACGGTAACTATATGCGTTGACGTTTTTGGATTACATCCGTCAGCATTTGCAGTGATAGTTGCAGTTCCGCTGAATCCGCTGTTCCAAACTACCCGTCCGGCATACAAACCACCCACAACAACATTGGTAATACTACCGGCACCCACTGGATCCAAAGTGAAGGTGATCCCGGTGGTGTTGGTAGCTGTTGCTGTATAGTCGATAGTACCACCACCCTGGCAGCGTTCTGAAGAAGCGCCCATTGCGAATACTGGTGTACCTGTTTCAGGAGTGATCCCCAGCGTAATGATATTACTTTCATAAGCACCGCAGTAAGGTGTGCCAACGTTGTCGGCAATAACCTTGAATTGGGTTACTTCGGTAACAGGACCGGGAGCATAAGTCAGGTCACCCGTTCCAACATTTACCCAGTTTCCGGTGGTCCTCATTTGCCACTGGTAAGTGAATACTCCGCTACCGCCGGTAGCCAGTGTATGGGTAAATACGCCAGGAGTTGAACCAGCGCAAAGGTTTAACGGATCGCTGTAAGTAATAACCGGATTGGTTAAAGGAGCATAAACGTTAACCGTGATATTTCCGCTTTGTACCGTTGTTCCGCAGAAAGTATTGGTAGCTACAACACGGTAAAGCTGTGTTGCGTACAGAGGCTCGGTAGGAGTGTAGGACAGTCCGGTTGCACCTGAAATAGGTGTCCAGACGCTACTGACCCACTTGTACCACTGGTAGGTAAATCCACCCGTTCCGCCACCCGAAGCAGGAGTTGCTGTCAGGGTCAGTGCCGGTGTTCCGTAGCATACAATTTGAGTTGGAGCAGGTATGCCCGGGGCAACCAGGGCCGGATTGACTGTTACCACTGCTGTAGTTTCAGTACAGCCGTTTACGCTGGATGTCAGGGTAAATGTGGCAGTACCGCCGGATACTCCGGTGACGCGACCCCATGTATTAACCGGACTGAGCGTGTTGCTTACCGTAGCGACACCCGGATTATTGCTAACCCATGTACCGCCCTGTGTAGCTGTCAATTGAGTAGTTGTGGTGACACAGATAGTGGTTGGTCCGCTGATCCCTACTGTTACACCGTTTACGGTAACAGGAAGGGTCGTATTGCTGCAACCGGTAGCTGTTTCAGTATAAGTAAATGTGGCAGTACCAGGAGTTAAACCGGTAACTACACCGTTTACGCTAACCGAAGCGACAGTTGGATTATTGCTGACCCATACACCCGGATTGGCCGGTGGATTAACAGGAGTCAGTGTTGTTGTGCTTCTGACACAAATCACATCAGGTCCTGTGATACCAACAACCGGAGCATTTACCGTAACACCGGTCGGAGTGGTAGCACTGCAACCCGTAATGCTTGAGGTAAATGTAAAGTTGGTAGTACCCGGGCCTACGCCGGTAACAACGCCAAGGGCGTTAACCGTGGCAACCGCTGTATTGTTGCTTACCCATGTTCCGTTGATTCCCAGACCGCCCGGGCTCAGGGTAGTTACCCCGCCGATGCAGATGGGTGAATTGCCGGAAACAAAAACATTCGGAAGAGCTTTAATGGTAACCGTTGTGGAAGCATCCACAGCAGCGCAACCAGCTGAAGCCGGAATGGTGTAGGTAACCGTATAGGTTCCAGGAGTGCTGGTACCCGGTGTGATGACACCCGTGGTTGCATCAAGGGTCAGACCCGTAGTCGAAGTGTAGATACCGCCGGTATAAGCGCCGGTTCCGTTAAGTGTCGGGTTGATCGGAGCAACTGAGGTACAGGCCGGAGCAAGCGGATACGTCAGAGTGGCTGTCGGAACAGCTGTGATCGTAACCGAAGTGGTAACCGGAACAGCTGCACATCCGCCAGAAGCAGGAATAGTATAGGTAACCGTGTAGGTTCCTGCAGTACTCGTGCTTGGTGTAATGTCGCCGGTCAACGCGTCGATAGTCAGACCTGTCGTTGAGGTAAAGGCGCCACCCAGGTAAGCTCCGGTACCGCCAAGGTTAACGGGCTGTCCAGTGGTCAGTGACTTGCAGAACGGTGTTCCAGTATAAGATATGGTAGCAGTCGGTAGTGCAGTAATCGTTACTGAAGTTGTTGCAACAACAGCAGCGCAACCACCAGTGGCAATGCCAGTATAGGTAACCGTGTAGGTACCCGGAGTGCTTGTGCCCGGGGTAATCGCACCGGTTGATGCACTAATGCTGAGACCAGCTGCTGAAGCATAGGTGCCGCCGGTATAAGCGCCCGTACCGGTTAAGGTAACAGGTTGTGCGGAAGCAACAGATGTACAGAATGGGGTTCCGGCATAAGAAATATCAGCAGTCGGAACAGCGGTAATGGTTACTTGCGTGGTAACAGGAACTGCAGCGCAGCCACCTGATGCAGGAATCGTATAAGTTACCGTATAGGTTCCCGGATCGCTGGAGGCCGGTACGACATAACCCAGGGTTGGGTCGATTGTCAGACCTGCAGTCGAACTATAGGTTCCTCCGGTGTAAGCTCCGGTACCGCTGATTACAGGATAATAACCATTCGGAAGTGACTTGCAGAAAGGTGTTCCTGGTATTCCGGAATAGGCAAAGGTAAAAGTCGGGATCGCAGTGATGACAACCGGCAGCTGAACTGCAGCCTGTGAACAGGTTGTAGAAGCAACAGTTTCGGTTACATCAACTGTTCCGGCACCGGCAGCGCCCCAGGTAACCGTAATTGAACTGGTGCCCTGACCGGTAAAAGTACCGCCGACAACAGCCCAGGTGTAGGTATTGCCTGTAACATTAGTAACGCTGTAAACCGAACCGCCTGACAATTCGCATACGGGGCTGGTTCCGACAATAACAGGTGTCGGCAGCGGGTTGACAGTTATCAGACCGGTATTGACCGTAGCGGCAATTCCGCAGCTGTTTCTGGCTTCAAAATAATAAACGCCGCCATCGCTGGGCTGAGCATTAGTTATGTCGAAATCAGGACTGGCCTGCCATGGGGTAAGCGGTACACCAATATAACGTGACCACCTGTATAAGGTAGCTCCGGTAGCCTGACCCCTGAGTTGGATGGTCTGGCCCTGGCAGATGACATTGGAAAGGGCGTTTCCGCTAACAGCTGTCGGAACAGAGGTAGTAACAGTGGTCTGGCTCAATGGAGTAACAACACTGGTGCAACCGTTTAAAGAAACGGTAACCGTGTATTGTCCTACGGCCAAAGCGGCAAACGGTACTGCAACCACAGGATTCTGAACTGAAGAAGTGAAACCGTTCGGTCCGATCCATGAATAGGTAGCGCCAGGAATAGCTGGTGTGTTAGTTGCATACAGATAGAGTGTTTCGCCATCGCATACAACGCCGCTGCTGGTAGCAACCGGTGTCGGCGGGATCGGGTTGACCGTTACAACGAAATCATAGGTCGGTCCCGGGCATCCAGCCAGTTCGGGGGTGATCGTGTAGGTCACGGTACCCTGTCCTGGCCATGCCTTGCTCAAAGTCTCGGCCGGAATGGTACCGCTGCCACTGGCAGTATTACCAGTAACTCCTGCTGAGGCAACTGAGGTCCAGCCAAATAATGCACCTGACGGTGTTGAAGTCGGAACAACAGCAATGGTTGTTCCACCTGAACAAACGGCTTGAGGAAGAATCGGATCGACTGTCGGCAGCGGGTTAACCGTTACAACGAAGTCAACCGAAGGTCCAACGCAAAGGTCAGGTGAAGTAGCAACGATAGTATAGGTAACCGTTCCAGCGGTCAGAGTCGAGTTTGTCAATGTCTCAGCCGGGATATTGCCGTTTCCGCTGGCGGTATTTCCGGTTGTACCGGAAGTAGCGACGGAAGTCCATGCAAATGTTGAACCCGGGATCGATGAAGCCAGGGTAACCGGAAGTGTGGCATTTCCTGAACAAATAACCTGCGGGGCAACCGGGGTAACAATTGGCAGCGGGTTAACCGTCCAGCCAACAACAACAGGTGTTGATGTTGTGCAGCCCGATCCTGATGCCGTACGATAGGTCTGAATATCTACTGAAGTAAGACCGGTTGTGCTGATCGGGGTTCCTGAGATATAAGCAGCCCAGCCACCGCCGTTGGTCCTGAATTCCAGGACATCAACAACTGTTCCGGCGCCACCGGTACCAGGTGTAAGAACAGCGGAAACGTCTTCTCCGTCACAAACTGCAGAAGTGTTCGGGGTTTTGGCCAATGAACCGGAAACAGGTTGTGGTTCAACCGTCCAGGAAACAGAATTTCCTGCAGCAGTAGCGCAACCGGTATTCGGGGAAACCCTCCGGCTCTCTACCCAGTTGGTTCCAACAACAGCTGCAAAGCTCGGCAGGGAAGTTGACCATGCTGACCAGCTTCCGCCGTTATCGGTTGAAAAGCGGAATTCATCAGCTGCTCCGGTACCGCCACCTGTTCCGGCGGTGGTAACAGTAATGGTCAGAGCTGTACCAGCACAAGCTGGTGAAGCGGGACTGACTGCGATGACCGGTCCTACCGGCTGTGCATCAACTGTCCAGCTTACTGAGTTAAACGGTACACCGCATCCGATGCCGGTATTGAACCTCTGAGCTTCAATGGTGTTGACGCCAAGACCAGCAGCAAAGCTTGGAACTGTGGTTGACCAGGCTGTAAAGCCGGATCCGTCGTCATAGCGATACTGATCCTCCACTAATGGACCGGATCCACCTGAACCAGCGGTAACTCCAACAGTAAGTATTGTTCCTACACACACTTCAGCACCAACAGGGTTTTTGGTGATTACCGGGGCAACAGCAACCGGTTTCACATCAACAACACCAGATACGTTGCTGGCACGTGAACAACCATTGCTGTTCGTTACCACTACATAATAATATAATACACTGGCTGAAGCATCCGACGGTACATATGTGGTCTGTCCGACACCGCTGGCAACTGAAGTGCCGCCGGTGTTGGTAGCCGTCGTATTGCTGAACCATTCATAGTTCGTAATGGCACCACTACCAGGGGTTGCGGTAACCGAGAAAGCCGGAATCGGGCCGCCGCCAACACAGTAGTACTGGGCTGCGGGGTTCGGGTCTACACTGATGACCGGTTTATCATTGACCGTCAAAGCTCCCATGATCGGGCTCAGAGCAGAACAGTTATAACTATTCGTTACAATGCAATAGAAATACAAAGTTCCACCGATTGCGGTTGATGGAGTGAAGGTGTCACTATTAGCACCCGTTCCAACAGCTGCTACGTGCGTACCTACGCCAACGTTAACCGGGGTGGTGATCGGCAGTGTTATGATATCGGTCTGCATCCACTGATAGGAAAGAACCGTGCCAAAACCGGCTGACGAACCCAACCCAAGTGTTGATGCTGTTCCATCCTGGCAAACCGACTCGATGACGGCTACCGGCGGAGCAACGAAGAGCGGACGTGGGTTGATCGTTACGCTAACGGTAAAGTTAGCTCCCGTACATGGGAACGGTGTGGTCGGAGTTACAGTGTACACCACGGTAATCGGAGAACTGGTCGTATTCGTCAGCGTGCCGGTGATACTTGTAGCACCAGGGCCGCCGGCTGCCAGACCGAGAATGTTCACATCCACTGGAGCAGCCCATGCATAGGTAGTTCCGGGAGGAACAACACCATCGGTTGGGTCAACCGGTGTAACCGTAAAGGTGTCGCCGCTGCAGAATGGCTGGGCAACAACCAGGTTATTGATGACCGGAACCGGATTAACGGTGACCGTGATTGCAGTAGGAAGGCTAACGCATCCCGTTACACTGTTTGACACCGTTAATGAAGCGTTATATACAGCTGCAGCAGCAGCACCCGGAACCGTCAAAACGATAGGAGTTGGGGGCAGGGCTGAATTTGTAACATCAACAAAGCCAGCGGCTTCAGCTGCTGCATCGTAATCAACGCTGTATTGATCAGGAGTGTTTGTTGTTCCACTGTAAGGCAGGTTGGCTGATGTTGAACCCTCGCAAACAGATGGGAAAACACCAAGCGTAATAGTCGGCAGCGGATTGATGGTCACAGCTAATTGCGTGGCGGCTGCAACACAACCAAACGAATTGGTTTCAGTTACATCAACGGTACCAAGACCAAAACCTCCCCAATCAATTGTTACGGCAGCTGTACCGCCGCCAGTAGCAACGGAACCTCCACCGACTACCCAGACATAGCTGCTTCCAACATTGTTGGGAGTGCTGTAAGCAACACCCAGGTCATTCTCGCAAACTGATGCAGGTCCGGTAATAACCGGAGTCGGCAATGGGTTTATCGTGACAGTAATCGGATAAACAGCGCTAACGCATCCGGTAGAACTGTTGGTTACGGTCAGGCTGCCATTATAGGTTGCCGGAATAGCAGGTCCCGGAACCACAAGTACAATCGGGCTGGCCGGCAATGCTGACAGAACCACATCGACAAAGCCCTGTCCGTTAGCAGTAACATCGTAATCGATGCTGTACTGATCAGGACTGTAGGTGGTGGCACTGTAAGTCAGATTAGCCGAAAGCACTCCCGAGCAAACTGCAGGATTGGCACCGAGCGTGATGGTCGGATTTCCATTAACTGTTACGGTAATAGGATAAACAATACTAACGCAACCGGTAGAACTGTTGGTAACGGTCAGATTGGCATTGTAAACTGCCGGAGCAGCAGCTCCGGGAACAACCAGAGCAATCGGAGATATTGGTAAGGTAGCCAGCGTTACATCGGCAAATCCCTGTCCCTCTGCAGTTACATCATAATCGATGCTGTACTGGTCGGGAGAGTTGGTTGTACCCGAATAGGTCAGGTTTGCTGCGGTCGTTCCTTCGCAAACTGCCGGGAAAGCTCCTAATGTAATAGTCGGAAGCGGCTGGATTGTTACCGTAAAGGGAACGGGAGTTCCAACGCAACCGGTTACACTGTTTGTTACCGTGATTGTAGCATTATAGGTAGCCGGTGCAGCAGCACCCGGCACAACCAAAGTAATATTTGCACCGGGTATCGTGGTCGTAGGAACGTCGACGAAAAAGACAGCTTCTGCGGCTGCATCGTAGTCGATGCTGTACTGATCAGGGCTGTTTGTCCCCCCGGTGAGTGTCAGTGTCGCCGAAGTTGCTCCGAAACAAACGTCCGGAACCGGATTGATAATAATTGTTGGGTTACCGTTAACCGTCATAGTAAACGGACTCGTTGCATAAAGCGGTCCAGGTGTGGTAATAACAATCGGACCGACAGTACCACTGCTGAAATTCGTAGTCTGTGCGGTAATCTGATTCGCGTTATCGACATTAAAGGAAGCAACGGCGATTGCGTTTATCGTAACTGCTGTAGCGCCCGTGAAATTGATCCCGTTAATGATCAGTGGCGTTCCCTGGCAGATTGTGTTTGTCAGGGAATTGGTACCGGTAATAATAGGTACTGAACTTGGTGTATAGGTAACCGAAACGGTTACATAATTGATACTTGCAGTAGCATTATCGATCGTCGCAGCAATGGCTACGCCGAAAGTCGAAGAGTTAATCTGGGCAGGAGACCATAATTGCCCCCAAAGTGTTGAGGGACCACCATAAACCTGAATGGTTTCTGAGGTCGGCCAGAAACCGACCGCACCAAGGTTGGTAGGTGCATTCACTCCACCGGTACCGACCCAAACGCCAAAGTCAGAAACACTGTTTCCAATGATGTTGTTATCGGCGAATCGCGAGATGGTAACTTCTATACCATCGATAACTGATCCGGCCGGAATGGCAAAACTAAAATTGGTAGCCAGCAGGTATTCCGTATTGGCAACTGAGCCAATGGTTGCCGTTGCATAAGCAACGTCATTTGCGGTTACATTGCCGGGCGCTGTCCAGACTGTCCCCCCGCCTGAACCTGCGGTAGTTGCCGGGAAAAACGGTCCATCCGTCTGCGCGTACGACTGAGATACCCCTGCCAGGAAGAAGCCCAGGACCAGGAGTAGCGTCAATCGCAGAATTGGCGAAAGCCGCAGCGGCGTTCCGCCGCCGGAATCAGACTCCCATCTGGAGCCTGACAAGGAATTCTTTGTTAACGTAAACTTTTTCATAATCTGTAAATTAAGTGTTCAATTAAAGTTATTATTTTATTATCTGTTTCTGGATCACCATAGCCGTTAGGATGAATTGATCGAACGACAGAACGCGGCTATACAGGTATTCCCCGAGCCAGGCCCCGTTACGGAAGTTATGCCAAATGTCATGTGAAGTGGTATTTAAGTTATTGATTTTAATCATGTTATGTGCTAAAACCTAGGCATCTTTCATAAGTTAGACAACCGTCATT
>Ga0257142_1000061_pt1 | contig 12795 bp, 6 predicted proteins | sample saktaT_11_FD_193541 | JGI IMG/M metagenome (GOLD analysis project Ga0257142, IMG submission 193541) | Metatranscriptome of saline water microbial communities from Sakinaw Lake, British Columbia, Canada - sak_2011_1_27_40m (Metagenome... | ecosystem: Environmental > Aquatic > Non-marine Saline and... | reverse complement strand
CTAACCAGAAACTTTTTTACATTCTATTTGCAACAATATAGTCCTTATGCATGCGTGCGAATGTAAATGCATCTTGGCTCACATCGGCACCCGCCTCAAACTTGTCAATCACATTCTGGTACGCATCTATTGCTTCCTGCCACTGGTTCAGGGCTTCATAACAGATACCCATATTCGACCATGCCCCAATCTCACTTTCCGTATTCGGGTACTGCTCGACAACATTACGGAACAGCTGAACAGCCTGCTGATACAGGGTAGGATCATCTGTGTCCTGGGCATTGGCGAATATTTCGATTCCCTGCTCATATTCGAGATACGCAACCGTTTCCGTGAGGTCTCTCAACGTATCGGGAACACGTGCGGCTACTTCGCTGTTGGGGAACCGGTCCAGCACCAGCTGGTAATTGGTAATGGCATTCTGATAATCCTGCGCATTGTAATAATAGTCAGCAATACTAAACAATGCGGTAGGTGAAAACGGACTATTGGGGAATTTATCAACCAGTTCCATGAATGTCTGAATGGCATTATCCTGTTGCTCCAGATCAAGGTAACACCATGCTCTCGTGTAAAGAGCCTCTGCCACCCTTTCATGGGTCGGGAAACGCGACAGCATCGCATCCAGCCCCTTGAGCGCGATATCGAGATTACCAAGGTTGTAATCACTGTCAGCCGCGTAGAAGAGCGATTCGGGAGTGAATTCCGAATTCGGATGCCTCTGGGCGAAAGCTTTGAATGCCGCGCTAGCTTCGGTGAACCGGCGTCCGTTGTAGTAACAGAATCCGAGATAGTAACTGGCCATTTCCGCATTGGGAGTATCCGGGAAAGCCTTAATATAATCATCGAAATAGGATGCCGCGATGTCAAGCGCATCAGGTAACGAGATTAACTGTGTAAGATAGAGAACACCGCATTTGAGCAGCATATCACTGGAATAGAACGAGTTCGGGAACGCTTCGAACCCATCCACATAGTGAATGACCGCCTGCGCGTACATGGCAATCGCCTCATCATCCCTGCCGGCCTCCTGGAGAGCGCGGGCCTGGATTTCAGCGGCATCGCCAAGCATGTAGTACGCTTCTTCCTTGTAGAAGAAATTGGCGCCTTCCGGCTGCTGACCGTCCGCGATATCCAACTCGATCATCATGTTGGCGAACTTGTTGAGGTCGTCCCACAGCTGGCTTTGAGACGTCATCTGGATCAGGTTCCGCAGGTAATTGAGTTTCTCCGTAGTATCGGTTGCGGCGTTGTACAGATCCAAGTAGGTCGAAATCGCCTGATCACTCTTGTTCTGACGAACTGAAATGATCGCGAGCCTGATCTGCGCCATTTCACGAATTGACACGTCATCGCTCTTCATGAGTTCGCGGAGATCGGCCTCGGCGCGGGTATATTCCTCGCGGTCAATGAAAATACCAGCACGATAGACCGCCGCCATCTGCTGGGTTTCAGGCTGGTTCAGGTTATATGCCAACGTATAGTCCTGAAGCGCGGCATCGATATTCTCCAACGAGCGACTGGCATTCCCACGCATGAGGTAGAGCTGGGAAAGACGATAGGTACTGGCAATGGCGCTTGTATCCTCGAGTGCATAATTCAGGACTTCCACAACCCGCGCATTATCGGCGTTCTGGAGCAGTGTCTGAGCGCACAGAAGTCGAGCGGTGGTGAACAGGGTTTTGTTCGCTCTGCTCACCCTCAGGAGGTAATCAATCGCTCCCATCTGGTTGCCCATGTCATTCATTGTCACGCCAATCTCAAACCATACCGGATCGACCTGTTCGCTCTGGGGGAACTCATCAATCATACGCGTGTAGTACGCGATCGCCGTATCGAACTCTTTCAGCGACTTATACGCACGCCCAAGCTTGACGTACACGTACTCTCTGTACGGTGTCTCAGGGAAATCGGTGAGCAACTGGTCGTATGCCTGGATGGCATTCCTGAGGTGCGCATCATCGTTGTAATCCTGGAATGCCGAGGCAAGATAGAACTGAACCCGTTCCCTGATGGTCGTGGTCGGGAATTCTTCGAATATGCGCTGGTAATTGTTTATGCCCAGCTCGATATTCGAGAGTCCTAGTTCGGTCTGATTACTTCTGAGCATCTCAATGCCCAGTTCATGGTAGGACCTTCCCAGGTTGAAGAATGCCCGGTCAAGATCAAAGCCAGCCCGGAACGCTACATCACTGTAGTTCTGTATGTAACGCTGATACGCCTGAATGGAGTTTTGATAGTAGGTATGCCTCACTCCAGCTGCATCGGTATACCCATCCAGGTAACGCTGGCCTATCAGGTTCTGCATCTTTGCCCCGAGGATTCTGTCGGGTACTTCGTCGATCGCATCCTGATACGCAGAGATACTCTCTTCAAATAAACCCTGGGAGAAATACATATCCGCGAGGCTCGTGTATGCGGCATAGATAAGGTTATTATCAAACGTGAAGAGTTGCGCCATGCGCTTGTAAGAAGCTTCCGCCTCATCATACCGGTTGGAAGCACCATAACATGCACCGATACGGAGCGCCGCACGTGCCGCCAAGTCCAGCGCCGTGTCGTCAGTCAGGCCAGCCAGTTTGTCACGCTGGATTTTCTGGATCTCGAGGGCGGTCAACTCATTGATGCGCATCTTATCGACCAGGCGCTGGAAATACGGAATCGCCTCATCGTACTCTTCCTGGGCATAGTATGCTTCGCCGACCTGGAAAAGTGCGCGATCCGCACGGTTGCCGGTTGGAAAGCGGTTTACCAGTTCGTTGAAACTTTCGATCGCATCATCGTACCGTTTCGAATCATAGTGCGCCCATCCGATGTTGTAGAGCGCATCCTGGACGTAAATCGAACGAGGATACTTGGCGATCAGCGTTTCGCCTTCCTGGATGACCCTCTCGTAGTCATTGATCAGGTACCAGGTATCGATGATCAGCTTCTGAGCCATGACTTTCAGTTCGTCATTCTGGGCAGATTCCTGCACATTGTTATAATACTCAGTCGCGCTCTCGATGTACTCCCTGGTAAGGCGCTGATGCTGCTCTTTCTCGGCGGCAACCTGGGTCTGGTTACCCATATCCCGTTCGAGTGCCGCCATTTTGTTGTACGAATTCGCGGTCTGATAGAGTGTCGCGTCTTTCACCCGCAAATTCATATCGCCGATTGTCACAATAACATTGTCTTCATCGACAAACCGGCTGTTTATGTTTGCTACCTCGTTATACCCCTCGATCGCCTGATCATATGCGGCAGAAGTATAGAACTTCTGTGCCGCATTGAAATCGGCTATCATCTGATCGGGCGTGGGGATACTGGTAACAAAGTACGCCGCGCTTGCCATGATAACCAGAAACACATACCCGATATTCATCGTACCATCACTACCTTTCGGTTAAGCTTCGTTATTACGAGATCGGTTCCAGACCGACAACGAGTCGTACAAAGAAAAATCTGTCGGTTCGATTGTATACTTGTCGAGCAACTCCGTTGAATTTCTGCCATTTCGATTCAAATCCGAAATTCAATGAAAAGTCATACCCACTATAGAAAGATTCGTTCGACAACATTACAACGAGATTCCTCGTATCAAAATCAAGCTGATCGTTCATGAGATTACGGACCGTCGCATTCAATCCGGGGATTCCCTGCGCTCCCGCTTTCAATGACGTCCGGACTGTCAACGGATATTCCAGCTTGATAATGGGATAGAAACGCTGCTCATGGAATATACGGGTAAATCCATCATTATTTACATTCTTTCGGTTCTGGAATTTCACCTGGGGCTGTATCAACAGATCGCCAAGATAGTAACGATATTCAGCCCTATACACCTGGGTTCGGTCAATAATGTTATTGGCGTTCTGATATGACGTCTCGTTCTGATGATTCAGATCGTATTTCAACCTGACTCCGAGGGTCATATTCGGAACCGAAAAAATATTTATATCCATGAATGATGTGCTGGTATAGCTGTCACGATACTGCAGCGGATCGAAATACTTTTCCGTCATGATATCATCAATGATCTTGTACGTATCACGGAAACGATCATCACTGTAGCTGTTATACGCGTAGGTCAGCGAGTCAACCAGAGTCGTTGAGAGCGAACGAGCGTACTTGAACACATCATCCTGAATGTTATCGTTCACCTTCTTGGCGTTCGTTGCGAAACGCACATCGGCAAAGAACGGGATAAACTTGTTGTAGTCGGCAACACCGTAAAACACTTTGGACTGACCGCCAGCCGCAATTTTTTCCATGTTGATGTAACCGGCGGTATACTTCCAGCCCATATCCTGCCCATAGGTGCCGAATACGTGGTATCCTTTCCGATCCATATCATACGGATAGTCTGGTTTGTCGTCATTTTCGCGAACGTCAATGGTATTATTATTGTTCAAATCCAGGCCGTAATCGTAATCATCAGGATCGACATTGAAAAGGAAGAACGGTTCATCGTAATCCGGCATGAGATTATCATTCTCATTGGTATCCGGACGATAATTTCCGTTCTCGTCCTGACCGGGATAAATACCATTCAGGTCACGTAATGACCTGAATGGATAGTAGTCAGGATACTGATCCCGGTCATCATTGTCTTCGACCGTTTGCACCGGCAGCGTGGTATTCAACACCGACTGCATACCACCCGGTTTTTCGGTATTCCCCTGCTGGGACGGATCCAGGAACACTTCACCAGGAGTCCACGCCGGGTCCAGTTCCCTGAACGTGGAATCATGGATCAAGAACATGGTCGTGTAATTCGGATCCATTTTGAAGTATTCGGTTCCCAGAGTCAGGTTATCTCCGAATCCCCTGCTAACGTTTATATAGTATGCTTCGGCCTGTCTGTTGAATTTTTCCGATTTGTTGTTCGGAAATTGCTTGAACTGCAGGTTCCGCGCATATTCCGAACTCAGTTTGAAACCCTTCACATCGGACGCAACACGGAAACTCATCAGCATATTCGCCGTCGGCTGGCCATACTCGAAAGCAATCCATCCCAGGTTTGATTCGTCCTTCACGTCACCCTGGGAAAAGTAAATTTTATCGAAATAGGTCGCCTGAGCCCTGTCGAGCAATTTCGGCTTGGGAACATCGCTGTCCTTGTTCGCATGGATTTCGGATATGCTGAATATATAATTGTTACTCACCAGGGCCTTGAATTCAACCTCCTGCACATCTTCATCGCTCGGGAGATCGAACCAGAACACGAGGTAATCCTCGCCGTTGCACTCCACATAGGGAGCCCCTGTATTATTCAGATCACCAAGATTGATGAACGGGTCATTATGTGTAAGACGGCGGGTCAGGATGTTGGTTCCCGAGAGGTCGTCGCCGGGAGCCACGTTGTTGACCCCGTAAAAATCGGGGATGCGGAGCGGGTCAAGGAAATACCTGTTCTGGTCAATGTCCTTGTTGGGATTGTTGATTTTTTTCCCGACATTGAAATCAGCTTTCCAGTTTCCCTTGGTTACCGCCACAAACATATCCCGTCGGATCTTGCCGTTGATGACCGGATATATATCATACACTCTCGGGCCACCAGCATCGTACCGGGAACCATCCTCCACTTTGACAGCGAACTGCAAGGGGCGGAATTCCACCAGTTTTTCATCATTAAGGAGCGTACCGGTCATGGAGTTGTTGCTACGCGAAATCGCGCTGTTCGATCGGTATGTATTCACATAGTTAGCGGATACATTGAATATCCCAACCTGACGCTCCATGTGACCTCCCTGCAGATAGACGGGAGCCATGCGAAGTTTCGATTCCTTGGTCTGGGCATCGAACATTGTGAAGAGGGGTCCACTGGCGCGCGAGCTAAATACCGAGAAATAGTTTCCCCCAAAACTCGTGTCCCACCGGACTCCGTTCAAGGTGAGCATGTCGACGGTCAGGGGGGAGAATTTGGTCCGGATCAGGTTCCCCACGATGAGCCGGGAGGAAAAGTTCTGATTCGTCTCATTCAGCACCACCAGACCATCGAAGAAATTGTAGAAGTACGCGTTCGTGTCAACGAGGTTCACCTTGTCAAGCAGACTGAAGTTGTCAAGCTGACCGGTGAGGTGACGCGAGTTTATTTTTTCCTCGTTCCAGTGAAAAATCTGGACGCCATTGAGAATGAAATTCCCAAAGTAATCATAACGAGGATTCGAAGACTGTGATACAATCGTTCGTCCGTATCGATTGTACCCGCTTATCGTGAAGTTCTCCGCCTCCTCCATCCCCGGCCGGAACAGGAGCTGCCCGAACGAGGGTCCGGCAAACGCTAGCAGCATTACGCCTGCCGCAATCACCGTGTTGATGCATTTTCTAGTTTTACGTACCATCATGTTATCCCGAATTGATGTTATCGTGACGCTTCAATCTGAACAGTTATGAAGTATTCTGTTTTTCCTGTTAGCCTACGGCCCATTGGTTCTACGAAGGCGCGTTTGTCACGTCTCATGCCGGAGGTGACCAGCATGCTGAATCCCTGATAGATTGTAACCGTTTCGAAACCAATGAACATACGCCGACGGTTTTCTTCTTCGATCGGACGTTCAGCATTACGGTACACTTCCAAAAGACCCGGGAACCCCTGAAAGGCACATCGGAATGTCGTTCTTGGCGCAATCCGATAATCGAATCTGAGGACGGGATAGTAATTGTAAATATGATTGTTCCCGTCCCGCAGCGTGGTGTTACCAGTCAGATAGTAGTTGGTAAACTTGAACTGCGGAAGGAAGGTAATCTCCCGTACTCTCATCTCTTTCATCAGACGCATGCCGTGCCAGTATATATCAGGCATCAACCGGAAATTGGCAAGCCGATAGGTGTAATCGATCTTGTGAACAAATGCCGTTGTCCTGATATCCCGAGGCGCATTCATGATTTGCTGTTGAGGCGATCCTTCAAACGTCAGATCACCAACTCGGCTGATGAGGTCGTTTTTAACATTGTTGATAATATTCAGATTACGGAATAACGTGAACTTCGTGGTCAGGTAGGTTGAATTGTACCAGCTGTCCCGGTACGCGAGATTATTGAATCTACCTTGCCACATCAGGTATGAACCGGCCCACGTATTATCCACATCGCTGATTCGTGAATACCCGATAGTGAACGGACCACCGAAATACTGCCAGTAGTAATCGTTGGATTTGTAGTTATCCTTGACCCGTTCCGTTCTGTGGTTGAAACTGTACTCCAGAATCCCAATACGCTGATAGTGTTCCAGTTTCACGTAGTTAGTTAGATTTCTCCCACCGGCCATTTCCTGCGTGATATCGTAACGGCCAACCGTGACCATTGTGTTATCACTCGGTTTCAGCTTGATGAACAGATGATTGCCTTTGGAATCACGGTCATAGGGCAGGTCGATGGCATCATCGTTTTCTCGAATATCGATAATGCCGTTGTGATTGAAATCATCACCGTAGGCCACTTCATCGAAATAGTATCCGATGTACGGTTCCCCGGTGAATCTGATATCGATATGCGACCAGTCCGGTGTTCCGTCGTGGTCATAGTTCAAACCGGGGAATTCCCAGTTATACACCGAACCGGAAGTCGCCTGGTATTGTCTCTGGGCGGTACCGACCTGATGGTTGTTGTCATCATTATCATCAATGAGATCCTCTCCCCATACTTACATGTAGTCGAAGGGGTAGTCAAAGATCTCGCCGCCGGCGGCCCATTTCCCGAAATCACGTTCGACATTGAGGAACCAGGCACGCGATCGTTCAACTTTCTGGTTTTCACCCGAAAATGAAACCTGGATCGGATATGCGCGGAATGCACTGTATTCGTTAATCTCACCGCGCACGAAAATACCCCGCCAGTTCATTTCCATATTCAGGCCGTACACGCCGACACCTGTCATCCGGTCATAGGAAACTTTGACCCAGTCTGCATTGGAATCATCGTTGACCCGGCCGGGCGCATTCACGCAGTGTTTGGCATCATACCAAACCGACCACGATCCCGTTCCCCAGGCAGCACCGTTCGGGTCATCATAGAATGAACCGCCCGTGACGGATTGCTGCATGTTCGGGAGCATCGCGACAATATCGATGCAGTAGTCATTCGCCGCATTGACCAGGAATTCCACCTGCCTGGCTCGCGCCGGAATGAGAATTTCATAGATGATGACGTCGGTCCCGCTCGCCTGAAGGTACCCCTGCGACTTGTCCGCAGCAAACATACGGTCGGTGGGATCACCGGGATTATTGGGATCAAGAATATTGAGGTACCCTATAACACCGGTTGGGTTGCCTTTCCGGAAGAACTGCTCGAACCGCTTGTCTTTCTCGTTGAGAGCGGTACTCGCATCGTTATAACTGCTCATCATGTCCAGGAACCATGAGGTATCACTGTACATGAATTTCTCAACCTGAGCAGGAATTCTTGCCGAGAGAAATGTCATACCCGTGTTGTAGAAGGTATAATCCTGGGTGAATTTCCCCTGCGAGTACTGGTTCTGGGCGATGACATTGGGTATCTTGAACGCACGTTTCGGCAGGTTCTCCTGCTTGCCGTCGATAACAGGCACCACATCATACACTTTTGCGTTCGCATTCTGGTCTTCCGGCGAATCGCAGGTGATAATCACGTACATGTACCGCTCGAGATCCTTGTCGTTGAGACCGTACCGGCCAAACGCGATGTCATCGTTGTTATACAGCTGAGTGCCCCGGTTCTCGAACACGAACGTCCCACCAAGGGTGAGTACGTCGCCGAGCACACTCTGCCAATGACCGCCGAACATGTTACGGTAATGCTGGGGCTGTCTCGGACGGTCAGCTTCCGATCCAGGCTGGGTTCCTGCTTTTGCGATGAACGAAAAGCTGTTCTTCCTGTTCGAACCATCCCACCGGAATCCTCTGAAATTCGTTTGTTTCAGAGTGGAAGGGGTGAAATTGACGCGAAGGTTCTGACCTATCATGAATTGAGTCTGCCAGTTGGAGAACTCGTCAGACGAAATCATGAGGTTCTGGAAAATCCGCGCTCTATTGGAATCGTAAAATTCATTGGTACCCACATCGGAAAGATCCCAGGTGAGATTGTACACATCACCACCAGGAAGGAGGAAATTTCCGAACTGGTCAAATGTTACCGGGTTCGTCGGACCATGCCACGCCGGATTGAACACCTTCGGTTCATTCAGGTAGTTATTGGTGGCATTCCCATAACGATCCAGAAGGGTATCCGGGAATTTCCGAATGTCATACGTACTGAAACTCTCGTATCTATCATCCCACCGGGGGCGATCTTCACGTGAAATGAATTGCCCCTGAACGGTCGAGACTCCCAGCATTATGTACACGCAGAAGAATCCGATGCCGGTCACTATCTTCCGTGTTCGTCTCATATTTTTCATAGGTGCAGTTCCTGTTCGTTGATTCATGTGGTATTAGAACGAGAATCCAAAAGAGACAAAGTGTTTACCACTCGTCGCTTTCATAGCGAAAGGAACAATGTACGCATAGTCGAAAAGAAGCGAACTGAACGCATAGCCGATTCCCAGGCCGAGATCTGCTCTCTCGAGTTCATCTGAGAAATCGCTTTCGAATTCAAACCCGCTCCTGATCTTCAGGTTCGAACCGCCGATCGGCGTTTCAGCTCCCGCACGGAATATCGTGTTACCGTCATTGTAACCAGCATCGCCTTCAATAACCAGATTATTCTGCTGAACCACGAGTCCGAGACCAACTTCTATCGGAATCTGGCCGCCATCGGCGCCGGATTCGGAAATGTTGGGCATGATCGCATCCTGAACATAGGCTCCAACACTGACTTTATCGAAGCCCATCATGGCACCCATCATCATTTCCGCGCTGGCATCGAGCGAGAATGAAACCTTGGACAGGTCCTCATCCGTTCCCGCACCATAGGCATTATCCTGGCCCTGCATGGACCAGTACAGAATTTTCAGGTTGCCGCCGACACAAAGGTTGCCGAGCGCCATACCATAACCTGCGCTGGCGACTATGTCGGAGGCAACATCGATACCACTGTATGAAACCCCGAGCCCGAGTCCGCTGGTATCGCCGACCGGCAGGATCAGGTTTACTTGCGAGGACATCAGTTCGGAAACAGCGGCTACCGGTTTGCCGTACCCGATACCGACCGATGCACTCTCAACACTGGCAAGGCTGGCAGGGCTGTACCCGTAGCCCAGCGCATCCGACGAGGAAGCAAGGAACACTTCTCCCATGCCCATGGCCCGCGCGCTCTTTCCGGCATCCACAAAGAACTGAGCCTGAACAGCCGGGCCAGAAACAACCATTGCGAAACACGCAACTAGAACAGCGGTGATCAGCCTGGGCTGCGTTACCACTTTTCCCTGATTTCTATCCATCTTGTTCGTCATAACTTTTTACCCATTTATTTGTGTGAACACCAACACATACGATACGACAGGAATACTATTAGTATGCGAGAACCACTGTTCCACTTTCAACAACATCCGCGTTGTCGGTCTCGGCAACCACCTGATAGATGTAGATACCAGGCGGCACCATGTCGCCATCGTCGTTCTCTCCGTTCCACGCGCCGGGAAGGTCTTTGGCCGCGGCCATGTCACCGGGAGCACTGTAGGTAGACGGCGGCAGCGTATCGTTCCAGAGTGTCGCTACCAATGTTCCATCGGTACTGTAGATTTTCACCTTGACTCTCGTCGTTACCTTCGCTAACCCGAATTGGATAACCGTGAAATCGTTCATACCGTCGTTATTGGGAGTAAAGACTTTCGGTACGGCATCGACATTGGTAATGATACTCTTGACCAGGCTGCTGACCGTGACGGTGTTCGAGCCAAGCTGAGTATTCTCCCATGCCTTGATGAAGCCGGCATTGTCATTCGCCCTGGAGTTGGCCACGAACGCATCGAACCGGTGCGCGCTCCTCAAGAGGCTTGAATTGAACGACACGTAGAGGGTATCCGCACCTCCGGCCGCGAGATTCGTAATGGGTGAATTGAACATGACATACAGGGTATCAATAGTTGATTTTGAGGTAACGGCCAGGTTTGCCTTAGTATCCGAGCTGTACACCCAATTCAGGGTCGAATAGCTCGGTACCGAAATCGCCACCTCACCGAGATCCTGTCCGGCCAGAAGCTGGTAACTCAGGGTATACAGGAACGTCGTTTCCTCCGCCATCGGACATTCGTTCGGAGTCACAAAACCATCCGCGTACGAGACGGGCTGGTCAGCCGAGGACCATTCCACACTGAAGTTCTTGAATACCGGGGTTCTGTTCAGATCTTGGGTGGAAAGGTTTACCCGGTACTTGAAATGAGTGGCGGGTTCCGGGGACATGAACTGGAACGACTTGTCCGTCATCGGGGTGCTCCAGTCGCTCGGTTTCGTCGTATCCCCGGCGGCGGTCATGGTCTGGATCGTGACTTTGGTGCCCGTGGGTGTTTCAGCGTCCCAGGTCACCTGATCCAAGTTCTTGAATGTGGTCGGGGAATCCAAGCTAATCCACGGTGATTCGTAATAGGCGGACAGCACGTATCCGGCACCGAATACCATCACTTCGCTCAACATCGGGTCATTCGGACGGGCTTCGGTGATCTTGAACCGGATGAAACGGGCCCACTCTTCCGGGAATTCCACGGAGTAGTTATCGAAGCCGCCCTCGTTATCGATACCGATTTCGTGAATAACGCCGACTTCCTCGTAACGGTACTCATCGAGTGAAACCTCGACCGAGTATCCGCGCAACGAGTTCTTGGCGAATTCGTCAAGATTACCGCCGGTGAAAATCGTCATCTGTTTCACACTGTAAATCCGCCCGAGGTCGATATACCGGGACTGCCCGAGGGGAGAACTGATCTGGATGGGAACCGCAAGGTCACCATCGGTCATCTCGATCTTCTCCGCCGGCTTGCCGCGCGCGATGTTCTCGCCCTCGATCTTGCGTAGCTTGATGCCACCATTCACAGTCGAACCAGTATCGACATTCGACTGGAGGTAACCGGTAACAGTTTCGACACCCGGAGGGAAGACAGCCAGATCGATATCGGGCGCAAAGGATCCAACCATCGCCCGTTTCATGAACTTGGTCTTGTTGGTGTCAGCGAAAAGGCCGGTTTTGGGATCGTTGCTGAAGACATACCACTTGTCGCCGAATCCGAGTGACGTCTTGGCCTGTTCATCAAAGGTCCACCAGGCGATCGGAAGGTTCACCCACGAATTGAGAATCAGCTCGGATTGTCTGATCTTGGTCGATGTTCCTAATTGGTCAGTTCCCGCATCGATGCCGATGATGAGGCCGTTTCCATGACCGATGCCGTTATTGATCACTTTCACCGCGATGTTGAACAGCTTCGCGCCGGCAAGGTTTACGGTATACTTGTCACCATTATTCGCATTCGCACCGGTTTTCAGGGTACCGCTACCGACCAAATTACCATTGATATACAATTCATATTGGTCAGCCGCGGCTATTGTAACGTAGATGTCCTGATACCCCTGCGTCTGGCCGTAATGGCCGGAAAGGGTGGCCAAGTAGTAGACGGTGTTTGACCATGTTTCATTAACGTACGTCTGTACTGTCTGAACTGCCGCAAAGGACGGGGAAACCGAAAGGGTACAAAAGACAACGAATAGGAACAAACCCATTGCACAGTATTTTGTGTACCTCAGCAATGTAACCTCCACACTCATTTACCCGGGGTGTTTAACCGGGAGTTTAGAACCTCTTGTTCCAGAAACCAGCATGTTGTTTATGTGAAAGAACAAAAGCAAACAGGAAGAAAACACCACCTCCTTGAACAACCTGCCTGTTTATTTTAATATTGTAATTTAG
>Ga0257142_1000060_pt1 | contig 12841 bp, 9 predicted proteins | sample saktaT_11_FD_193541 | JGI IMG/M metagenome (GOLD analysis project Ga0257142, IMG submission 193541) | Metatranscriptome of saline water microbial communities from Sakinaw Lake, British Columbia, Canada - sak_2011_1_27_40m (Metagenome... | ecosystem: Environmental > Aquatic > Non-marine Saline and... | reverse complement strand
GGTGCGCGGTTTACCAATGCATTTATGAGTGCACCGGTGTGCTCTCCTGCACGCTCAGCGATGATGACCGGGATGTATCAGACCAGCATCGGGGTGCACCATCACCGCAGTCATCATGACGATGGATACACTCTACCGGAACCTGTGGAGGTGATCACCGAATACTTCCGGGCTGCCGGGTACTACACGAGCAACTGCCAAGGTCTTAACTGGACCAGACCGGGGAAGACTGATTTTAACTTCAACGTGCGCCGCAAACCTTTTGATGGAACTGATTGGAAAGATCGGAAGCCCGGTCAGCCTTTCTACGCGCAGGTGAACTTTGGTGAGGTTCACAGGCTTTTAAATGGTAAAGTTTCTGCCTTTGTCAAGGATTACGAAAATCCGATTGACCCCAACATGGTAAAAGTTCCGCCTTACTATCCTGATCATCCTGTTTCCCGTCAGGATTGGACGGATTATCTCGAATGCATACAGATCCTAGACAGAAACGTAGGAGTGGCTCTGCAGCGATTGGAGGAGGAGGGTCTTTACGACAATACCATCGTATTCTTCTTCGGTGACAACGGTCGGGGATTTCCCCGCGATAAGGAATTTTTGTATGATGGCGGAATCCGTGTTCCGTTAATCATCCGCTGGCCTGGTCATATTGAGCCGGGCACGGTAGTTGATGACCTAGTGAGCGCGATTGATTTTGGACCGACTTGTCTAAGTCTCGCGGGCATCGAACCGCCCGGCTATATTCAGGGTCAGATATTCCTGGGAGACAAGGTGGAAAAGCGAGAATATATCGCAGCCGCCCGGGATCGCATTGATGAGACCTGGGAGCGCATTCGATGTATACGCACAAAGGAGTTTAAGTACATTCGGAACTTCATGCCGCACTTGCCTTACACTCAGTCCAACATCTATAGAATCTCCACGGAACCAATTCTGACGTTGATGCAAATTCTTTACGTCGAAGGGAAGCTGACATCACCACAGACCATGTTTATGCGGCCAAACAAACCTTTAGAGGAGCTATATGACCTGTCAAACGACCCGGATGAACTCAACAATCTGGCTGAAGATCCAGGGTACCAGACCGTTCTGGAGGAGATGAGAAACAGGCTTGATACATGGATGCTGAAAACCAGAGACCAGGGAGACACTCCAGAGGACCCACAGGTAGCGGTGAAATGGTATCTGGCGAATGTCCCGGATATCAAGAAGACAATGAAAGATCGCGGTCTGGACCCAGACATCAGCCCAAAGGAGTATCTTGAATACTGGGAACGGACTTTGAAACCTACCTAGCATTGTCAAAAATAAAACGAAAAGAGGCGATTCATTCTAAATACCGGTTGTCATTATTGATATAAAGCAAGAATCGAGGATATTAGAGACTCAAGACTGCGATTTTTGGGATAGATATGATAGATTATGTAATTGTTTTCTAATAGTAGGCATAAAGAGATGGTTTATATCTATTTCTGGCACTTATTTTTACAGTGCCTATGAGTTCGGCGGGGTGAATGGAGGGAAGGCAATGAGGGCTTTAGCTTTAAGTCTGTTAATGATAGTCTTACACATGGCGATTTCTTCTATTGGAGGAACCGTCGAAGATGGCTTGGAGTCAATTATGAATACACCTATGAAAGACCAGAATGTCCATGATCTGATCCGCTGTGCGCGGGAAATGAGAGAACGACTGTGGAAAGACCCTCATCGTCCGAGGTACCATTTGATTCCGCCCGAGGGGTTCTTCAACGATGCCAATGGGACCATATTTTGGAAAGGGAGATACCACGTTTTTTACCTTGCCAAAACGCCCATCCCTGATCCTGATGCACCCGACAAGGAGAGATGGGTGGAAATCTGGGATCATGCTTCCAGCCGAGACCTGGTGAACTGGATTTTCCATCCCCCGGCTGTTAGACCGGCAATGAATGGGTCAACACCATGGGGCATCTTCAGTGGTGACGCAATGGAGAACGCTCCTAAACCAACTTTAATCTATCATGTTCCCGGGCAAGGGACATGCATTTCTACCAGTGATGACGATGGGTTGGTTCGTTGGACTCCTTGTCCCGACAATCCTGTCATACCCGAACCCAAACAACCGCAGGAGTATCTAGTGTTTGACCCATGCGGATGGTACCAGGACGGAACTTACTACGCTTTGATAGGTAGCAAAAACCACAGACCCGGATACGAGGGCGATTGTACCAGTCTATTCAAATCAAACGACCTGGTAAACTGGGAGTATCGGGGGCCTTTTTACAAGTCGGATCGCCGCTGGACGCCTGATGCTAAAGCAGAAGACTGCGCCTGCCCTGATTTCTTCCCGCTGGGAGACAAGCACATGCTTTTGAAACATAGTCACCGTCCGAATGGTAAGGTCTATATGGATGCCAGCTACTACCTGGGCAGTTACGAGGACGAGCAATTCTATCCCGAGTTTCACGGGCGCATGAACTGGGAAGGCGGGCAGCTTTGTGCACCGGAAACGTTATTAGATGATAAGGGACGCCGGATATTATTTGGCTGGATACGCGAAGCCCGACCCTGGGAGAAGCATGGCTGGGCCTCGGTAATGAGTCTGCCGCGTATTCTCTCGCTAAGGCAGGACGGAACACTGGGTATAGAGCCTGTGCCGGAACTGGAAGCCCTGCGCTTCAACCCGCGCCACCGGGAGAACCTGGCATTGCCGAATAACTCGGATATTGACCTGCCAGAGCTACGTGGAGATTGTCTGGAACTCGTATTGGAGATCGAACCGGGCGATGCGCGGGAGTTTGGGATTAAGGTGCGATGTTCCCCAGGAGACGAGGAGCAAACGACCATCGTTTGCCAACCCGGCACCGGGATACTGAAGGTAAATCTGGAGCATTCCACCCTCGATGAGGGTGTCCAATATGTTCGATATCACCATTTCATAGCACAAGACGATCCTGGGGGCATTGCGGAAGAGAAAAAATTTGCCAGGGTGCAGGAAGTGCCATTTGAACTGCACGATGGTGAAACGCTGAAACTCCGAATCTTCCTGGATCGGTCAGTGTTGGAAGTCTTCGCCAACGGTCGGCAGTGTATCACGCAACGTATCTACCCGACGCGCAGTGACAGTCTTGGAGTGCGTTTGTTCGCCCGAGGTGGCAGCGCCTTAGTGCGGAAGCTGGAAGTATGGGATATGACTCCAGTAAATCCGTGGTAATGGGATTTTAGTAGTTGTAAACCCTTATGGAATAGGGGATTACATTTTTTAGCGAGTTCTGTTAAAGGGAGGTGGAAGCCTGGAATTGCTATCGCAGCATATCTGCATGATTAAGGTATATTTTCTTATGGGGGTGACCGAAGTCACCTTTGCTCACCAGTTTCTGGCGGGAACATTTTAATGGGAGGAAAGGACAATGAGAGCTTTAGTTTTGTGTATGTTGGCAGTAACCTTACTTATGGCGTTTTCTTCTATTGTAAGAGCCGAGTTAGTGTTGTATTACGATTTTGAGGGGATATCTGGTGATAAAGTCGTTGACAAGAGTGGGAATGGTAATGACGGAACGATAATGGGAACGCTCAATCAGGTTGATGGCAAGTATGGAACGGGTCTCTTGTTTGATCGTAATGAAGCTAATTACGTCGATGCGGGTCACCCGCCTTTTGGTGGGCTGAAAGACGGTGGCACGATAACGGCATGGGTAAAGCCAGTAGGTGACATGACAATTTTATCAGCAATCCGCAAAGACTTCGATTTCAACCTATTTGTTCTCAATGGAGCAGCAGGGGGGGAATGGTTTATGGAAGGGAACCTCTACTCCAGCGCTGGCCCTACACAGCTTCAAGAAAACGAGTGGTACCATCTCGCTGCAACATGGAACGGAAATACCTTGCAAATATACCTGAACGGGACGCTTGAGGTCACCAGGTCAGAACCTAATTTTCCGCTTCCAGGCGAATCCGGCATTCTGGCGATAGGTATGACACCGAATTGGGCACAACCGTTTGACGGTACTATAGATGAAGTTACAATATACGATAAACCATTGACGGCGGACGAACTTCTGCAAGGTATGGTGGCAAGCGTGAAACCTTCTGGAAAGTTGGCTACCGCCTGGGGCAGTCTTAAGAGATAATAAGCGCTTGAATTCAACTTCCTATCACTTAACTTGGGGAAGCATTTGGCATTGTAAAATTAAAAATGAAAAACCATAGATAAACACTGATGAACACTGATTTTTTAATGGAGGGGAAGAAAAATCTTTGTTCCCTCTGTGCCTCTGTGGCTAAGTTTTTTACAGTGCCAAGCATTTGAATGGAGGGCAAGCAATGAAAGCTTTGGTTTTGAGTCTGTTAATGATAACCTTACTGATAGCGTTTTCTTCCGTTGGAGAGGCTGTCAAAGAAGGATTGGGGCTATATTACGATTTTGAGGGGATATCTGGTGATAAAGTCGCTGACAAGAGTGGGAATGGTAATGACGGAACGATAATGGGAACGCTCAAACAGGTTGAAGGCAAGTATGGAAAGGGTCTCATGTTTGACTTCAATGCAGCTAATTATGTTGATGCGGGTGAGCCATCCTTTGGTGGGATCAATGACGGCGGCAGCATAGAAGCATGGGCAAAGCCAGTAGGTGAAATGGCAATTTTATCAGTAATGCGTAAAGACCACGACTTTAATATGTTTATATTGGCAGGAAAACCATCAGTGGAATGGTTTAAGGGAGCCAACCTTTACGCGTGCTTGGGGGGCGCTACGGTGTGTGAAGCGAATGAGTGGTACCATATCGTGGGCACCTGGGATGGAAAGACGTTAAAGCTGTATGTGGATGGGAAACTTGAAAAGGAAGTATCAGTCGGTGCAGCCTTTGGTAGAACTGGTCCGCACCCTTTGTATATAGGTCTTGCAAAGGTTTACGTACAACCGTTTAGAGGTGTCATTGATGAGGTTGCCATATACGATAGACCACTGACAGAGGACGAAATCAAGCAAGATATGAAAGGTAATATAGTAAGTGTGGAAGCTTCTGGCAATTTAGCTACTGCCTGGGGCAGCCTCAAAAAATAGAAGGAGTGGTGTGATGGTAAAGCGGCATGGTATTCTCGTCGGTACTCACTATGAATATCCCTTCGGTGGTATGGCTAGACGCCCGGAGTGGTTACCAGAAGGTGAGGAAGACTGGCGTCGAGATCTTGAGATGATCAAAGACACTGGCTTCGATTCGATCCGGATCCGCATCGGCTTTGACAGCAGTTTAGATGAGGTAGGCAGACTGCTGGATATATGCGAGGAGGTAGGCATTGGCGTCCTCTTTGGATTTGCCACCTTCTACACTCCCTATAGCTTCTTTGAAGAACATCCCGATGCGAAGGTGGTCGACCGGCATGGCAGAACCTATCCTGTAGGACCCCATGACTACAGTTGGCCAAGTGCCTGCATCAATCACCCGGAATATCGCCGGTGCCGCGATCGGCTTGTGGCGGATTGTGCAAAGCGCTTTGGTACCCATCCTGCTGTCATGGACTGGGACATTCACAACGAGCCAGCCATCGGCGTGGGAGATCATCCTTGCTACTGCAAGCACACGGTAGCCAAGTACCAGAAGGATCTGTCTGCTCGGTTCGCTTCGGTGACTGATATAAACCAGCGTTGGGGCAAAGATTATAAGGACTTCACTGAAGTTGAGCCGCCGCAGGAGATCAACCCCTCACCGGACAGCTTCTGGCGTGACTGGCGTGAGTTCTCATCACGGAACCTCAGCGAGTTCCTTCTGGAAGGCGCAGAGATTATCAGGGAGCATATACCGGGCGTTCGAGTCAGCTTCAACTACACTTCTCCCTATCATATTCAGTCTAACGGTCAAGACTGGTGGATACTACCGCAGCTTGATTATGCCTCAGCCAGTCACTATTGCTGGTCGAATCCCCAGACGGGGGCTGTGGCTGGCTCCCAGATTTCCCTGCTTAAAGCTCTGGGTCCCGATAAAGAGGTATGGCTGACTGAGTTCCAGGGTGGACCTTTCGGGAAGCATATCCTTTGGAGGGGCATCAACATTGAGGCGGAGGTTAACCAGGTCTTCAGCCATGCCAGTCATGCCCTTTACTTTTATCGCTGGGACCCATTGATGGGCGGACCTGAGCCATGGATAAACGGGATGGTGGACGCCGATACCTACGATACCGAGCGCCGGCTGGCGACAAAGCGGGTAATCGCTCAGTTGCGGCAATATGAAGATCTAATCGCTGATGGACACACAGTCAATCCGCGGGTGGGCATTTACCTCACTCGAGAGATGGTTTGGGCTGCCAGCGCTCGGGGAGCGAACCTAGCGGACACGGTTTTTGGTCTCTATGGATTGTTCCTTGATCTGGGATATGAAGTTTCCTTCGTTCCCACTGATTTCCCGGGGGATTGCGATCTTGCGGTGGTAGCTGTCCCCTTCCCCATCGCGCTGTCAGAGACCGAGAGAAAGTCTCTGGATAATTATATGTCTCGGGGTGGCAGAATGATCTTGGAATTTCCGATGACCAGTCTGGAGGATTGCCAAGAAGTAGGCAGGTGGCCAGGACTGCAGTGCAGGGAGTGGATCCGACCGATCCACTGGATGGGCGGCTGGAGTCTGAAAGATACGCAGGGACAGTTTGGAGGCTTCGTGTTCTTTGACCGGGTGCTGCTGGATAATTTTCAGGGGCAGGTCATCGCCAGTTATCGTGACAACGACGCTCCTGGGCTAATCTGCTCTGGTTCGGAGGGACGGCTTCTGATTCCAACCTTCCCTCTGGGACGCTCTTATCACTCCACGCTTCACAGTGGGCTGCGTCGGCTGTTGAAAGGCTGGCTGCCCGACGAACTGGCACCCGACATAGACATTCAGGGCATGCCTGAGGAGTACCGTTCGCTGATAGAGGCCCGTGTGGTGGAAAGCGCGAAGGGCAACCTGCTGTTTGTAATCAACCGTTCAGGTTACGATTGGGATGTTGAGGTTGCACCAAGGGGTTACCAGTCGGTCAAAGTGAAGCTTCCGACCTACGGAGCGACCCACAGGCTTTTGGAAAAAACATAATGAGGAGTGAATGGAGCATGTTCCAGGACAAACGCATCATAGATTTGAGTCACGACATGTGGCCTGGTCAGGAGGAGCACGGTCTAGAGATCGATTCACGGTTTGTAGAAGAGATCTATCCTCAGTATAAACGGCGCAGCGATATCTACTATATCCTGCAGACGATCCACATGTCGAGTCACGCTGGCACTCACATCGAGTTTCCCAGGCACTTTAACCCTGACGGTCTGGACAGCGCCACGTTCCCTTTAGATCGGCTCATCGGTTCTGCCTGCGTTCTGGATTTTCGTCAGAAAGCAGATAACGAGGTCATCACGCTGGATGACATTCAGGCATACGATGACTTGATTCAGAAGGGGGATATTGTCTTTTTGCACACCGGTCGGCACATCCATCATAACATCCCCAAAGCACATGACCGTCCCTACTTGGCACCTGAAGCAGTGCGCTGGCTGGTAGAAGAGAAAGATGTCCCAATCATAGGGGTGGACGCAACTGGGATTGAAGTAAAAGGAACTGACCACCATCCCGATCACTCGATTTTACTTAAGGAACACGGACGGGCGCTGATCGAGGCGGTGGGCGATCTGAGTCAGTTACGCCAAAAACGTTTTGAGGTCCTGATCCTGCCATTAAAGATGCACGGACTTGACGCCTGTCCCATCCGTTTGTTGGCGATAGAAGATAAGAAAGGAACTGATTGATGGCTGAAAATGATATCTCCGGCATTCCGACTGCGGACAAGCTGAAGATGATGTACCAGACGATGGTGACGATCCGTGAATTTGAAGAGCGACTATACAATCTTTTCCTAACCGAGGACATGCCGGGCACCATGCACCAGTATACAGGTCAGGAAGCTATAGCCGCCGGCGTTTGTGCAGCCCTACGACCGGATGATTACATCACGAGCACGCATCGCGGGCACGGACATGCCATTGCTAAGGGCGTCTCATTGCGCTGTTTAATGGCGGAGATTTTTGCTAAGGACACCGGTTGCTGTCGCGGCATGGGTGGCTCCATGCACATGACAGATCCCCGTGTGGGGATGCTGGGTGCTACTGGTATAGTCGGAGGTGGTATACCCATTGCCACTGGGGCGGCACTATCAGCGAAACTCAGGGGCTCAGGTCAGGTGGCTGTTAGCTTCTTCGGCGACGGAGCATCAAACATAGGTGCATTTCATGAAAGTCTGAACCAAGCAGGTGCTTGGAAGTTGCCTGTAATCTACGTCTGTGAGAACAACTTGTATGGACTGTCCATTCGGATCACTGAGGCCACTGCCGTGTCAGACATTGCTACCAGAGCCACATCCTATGGTTTTCCAGGCAAGGTGGTAGATGGAAACGATGCCTTGGCTGTATATTCTGCTACGTTAGAAGCATTGGAGCGCGCCCGGTGCTGTGAAGGACCCACACTCATCGAGTGCAAAACCTATCGACAGCGCGGACATTCCCGGTTTGAGAAGTCCACCTACCGTACAGAAGAAGAAGTGCAGCACTGGTTAAAAAGCGATCCTATCCCACTGTTTCAGGACTTTCTCATCAAACAAGGGATACTGACGCAAGAGGAGGCTAAACAGGTACGCCAAGAGGTCCTCGTTGAGTTGGAGGACGCGGTTTCATTTGCACGCCAGAGCCCTGAGCCATCACCTGTCCCCCCGCTACGTTATGTCTTCGCTGAAGGAAGCGACTTGTTTGATGATCAACTTATAGCACAAGAGGAAGCATAAATATGGCGTATACCACTATTGTACAAGCACTTCGAGAGACTTTACGTGAGCAGATGCAGAGGGATCAACGTACCTTCCTCCTCGGCGAGGATATAGGTAAGTTCGGCGGTGCCTATCGAGTTACTGATGGGTTGCTTGAGGAATTCGGACCTGAACGCGTGCGTGACACAGCAATATCGGAGATAGCCATAGCTGGCATCGCTATGGGCGCAGCTATGACAGGTATGCGTCCGGTTGCCGAGTTTCAGTTCGTGGATTTTATGACCAACGCTATGGATCAGATTTGTAATCATATGGCCAAGTTTCGTATGATGTCGGGCGGCAAGGTGACAGTGCCGGTGATCATGCGTGCGCCCTTCGGCGCGACAGGTCGTGCAGCGCAGCACTCGCAGAGCCTCGAGGCATGGTTTGCACATACTCCGGGTCTTAAAGTCGTGCTTCCTTCTACACCTTATGATGCCCGTGGGCTTCTGCGCTCAGCCTTCAATGACCTCAATCCGGTGATAATTCTGGAACATAAGCTCTTGTATGGGTCGTCTTCGCCTGGTGGTAAAGCTCCCAGCGCTCTGGGCGAGTATGCCCAATGGATGAAACCCGCACTAGAGGAGGATTATGAGGTTCCCTTTGGTGCAGCCGATGTGAAATGTCCCGGCACTGATCTGACTATTGTCGCTACGTCCTTTATGGTTCATCGCTCACTCAAGATCGCCGAGTGGTTCCAGAAGCAGGAAGGGATCAGTATTGAGATTGTTGACCCGCGAACCGTTTATCCACTGGATATAGAAACCATCTGCCGTTCTGTGATTAAGACACATCGCTGTTTGGTGATCACCGAGGAAACCGGTTTCGCCAGCGTAGCATCCGAGATCGCCGCACAGGTGGGCGAGCGGGCATTTGACTATCTGGATGCGCCCGTGATGCGCGTTAATACAATGCATACACCTATACCGTTCAATTATGGCTTTGAGGCCCACGTTTTACCCAACGAAGAGCGTATTAGAAAAGCCATTCGAGATCTGTTGATAGGGAGATAAATATGGCAACTCCAGTTATCATGCCCACCTTTGGTTCTAAAGAGGGGGAAGCAAAGATTACAATTTGGTTCAAGGAAGTTGGTGACACAGTGGAGGCTGACGAGTCGCTCTTTGAAGCTGAAACTGATAAAGCTACTGTGGAGGTTCCGGCATCGGAAAGCGGCGTTCTGTTGCAAGTCATCACCCCCGCGGGTGAGACGGTGCCTCTGAAAGCTGTAGTAGCGTGGATCGGTCAACCTGATGAGGATATCCCTACGCTAGAGGAGGTCGTCGAATCCCCCTTATATGCCACCAATGAACCGGAAACCCCAGGGAGATCAGCCATCGCACCATTACCGTCAACAGAATTGCGGATAAAGGCATCGCCTATAGCAAAGCGACTTGCTCATGATCATAATATCGACCTGGGTACAGTGCAGGGTACTGGACCCGGAGGACGTATTGTAAAGGCGGACGTTGAGCGAATACTGGATGCGAAGAAACAGACCGCAACGGAGGCATCTATTGCTACCCAGTTCGAGGGAGAATTGCTACCTTTGACAGCACTGCGCCGTGTCACTGTCAGACGGTTGACTTTATCAGCCCGCACAACTGTGCCGGTGCCTCTTTTTGTTGACGTTGATATGACCGAGGCGAAGCGCTTACGCGAAATGACCCGGGAGGAATACGAGCGTCGCTTTGGCACCGTGTGTTCCTATAACGCTCTGATGATCCGTTCCTGCACACTGGCTTTGTGTGAGCACCCAGCCCTCAACGTCCAATGGACGGAGGAAGGCGTGCGCTTGATGCACGATATAAATATCGGTTTAGCTGTGGCGGTAAACGATGGGCTATTGGTTCCGGTGGTCAAAAATGCCGATAAAAAAAGTCTTGGCGACATCCAGATGGAGATCAGCAAATTGATCGATATAGCCCGGAATAATCGGCTCTCCCCGGAACAAATGACAGGCGGTACTTTCACCATCACGAATTTGGGGACAGTAGGCATTGATGCATTCGTGCCTGTCATCAACCCCCCTGAGTCCTCAATTCTGGCGATAGGACGCATCGCTGATCGTGTGATCGCCGTTGAGGGTCAGCCGGCGGTCAGACCTATAACAAGCCTCTGTTTGGTTTTTGATCACCGTGCTGTTGATGGCGCGCCAGCCGCCGCCTGCCTGGGGCAAATTAAAGCATTGTTGGAGAACCCTTACCTGCTAATATGAAATGGGTGAGTCATAATGATTAATTTAAATAAGATCGCTGGTGTGGACTTGTCTATCACCGACGACTGGAAGTTGATCTTTGGGGAACCGATGAGTTCCGTTCGAGAAAGCGTCCGACAGATCGATAGCTTATCCGCTGTCTGGATGGATCCGACGGTACACGGTAAGGAAGATGTCTATCGTGTATACTGGGGAGCCTACCGGGTTGCGGACCATGCTATCTTTCGGCGGCACGGATTGGACCATGCCTACGTTATAATTCTTCCCGGCTGTTACGGTCAAGAGTATGCTAAAACACAAGGACACTATCATCCGCCTGTCACCGGCAAAGATGTATCCACACCCGAATTGTATAAAGTCTTGCACGGTCATGGCTGTTTTCTGTTGCAACGTTCCCTGTCACCCTACTCAAAAGTTGACGACGTTGTGTTGATTGATGTGTCCCCGGGTGATGTGTTTCACATAGCGCCCGGCTACGGACACCTGACGGTCAACTGGGGTGACGAACCTCTGGTCTTCGAAGCATTTCTGACTGCTGACCTGACAGCGACAACCGAGCCTTACCGCGCAAGGCGTGGAGGCACACACTATATTATCCGCAATGGTGAACGGGCAGAAGTCGTGCCCAACAAGCATTATGAGTATCTCCCCTTACTTCGCAGATGCCAGAGCAGTGACCTTCAGCGATGGGAAGAGATTTGGGGCGATCTTCTTTACACGCAGGTTGTCCATCACCCAGGGGACTTCGTTTTTCTGTCAGAACCATCCCAGTTCGATACTGCCTGGTCTCTATAGGAGAATTGTTTCCGCTTTAGGTCAATTCATTTCTGTTGCTTTCGAAGGAGACAAGAGCATGTGCAATTTAGAGCAAACCGGACTTGCTGTTGGTGTTGATATGGGTGGAACGAATTTGCGCTGTGCCGTGATTGATCAGATGGGACAGATCCTAGCACTTATCCGCACTGCCTCGTCAATTGCGGAACCCAAAAAGGGCAAGGAGATCCTGATCCAAACGATCCGTGATGTGGCATCACAGGCTGGAGTTCGATTGGTGGATCTACAAGGCATTGGACTTGGTATTCCCGGCTGGCTGGACCGCATTAGTGGGCATCTGGTCTTTGCTCCCAAAATGGCTCACTGGCAAGGCTTCTTTGATCTAGACACGATTCGAAAAGAACTGGGATTGCCCGTCTACGCGGACTCGGATCCCAACGTAGCCACTCTAGGTGAACTGTGGGTAGGAGCGGGACGTGGCAGTCGCAACTTCATTATGATTACCCTGGGCACTGGTCTAGGGTGTGGCATTGTGATCGATGGCAAGCTCTATGTCGGCGAACACGGCATGGCGGGGGAGTTCGGTCATATAGTAATCAATGATAACACCGAACGTCTTTGTGACTGCGATACAACGGGGTGCTTAGAAGCACAGGCGGCTGGTCCTGCTATAGCCCGAATGGGAAGACAGGCGGTAGAGAGCGGCAAAGCCACACTAATAAGTGAGCTGATCAGTGGACAGACTGAGAATGTGACAACGCCTGTTGTGGTTTCTGCTGCCCAAAAGGGCGATCCCATTGCGCGATCGATTATCGAATATGCAGGAGAATTGCTGGGCATTGGTTTTGCAGACATGGTCTGCCTCTTTGAGCCTGAAAAGATTATCGTCGGTGGTGGGATGGCCGCTGTGGGAGATTTGATCCTTAATCCGATCCGGCAAACTATGGCGGAGCGGTGCTACCTCATTGCCAATGGATACATTTCTGTGGAGATTGTACCTGCCGAATTAGGAGATGACGCTGGCGTCATCGGCGCAGCCAAGCTTGCCTTTTCTATG
>Ga0257142_1000058_pt1 | contig 12989 bp, 6 predicted proteins | sample saktaT_11_FD_193541 | JGI IMG/M metagenome (GOLD analysis project Ga0257142, IMG submission 193541) | Metatranscriptome of saline water microbial communities from Sakinaw Lake, British Columbia, Canada - sak_2011_1_27_40m (Metagenome... | ecosystem: Environmental > Aquatic > Non-marine Saline and... | reverse complement strand
TCGCTATATTTTGATAGAGTCAAGTAGAAATTTTCTATAGAGCAGGAATGAAATCAGCCATAAAAAACATAAAATGCTGATTCTTGTGAGGAGATAGGAGAGAGTGTTGACCACCCTTGTCATCCGAAAAGGAGAATGAGTGGTCAACTAAAGCTAGTCAATCATGATGCCTCCGGGAGCTTCTTTAACGCCGATGGCAAGGTCTTCAATGCCAGCGATTTTTGCACGCTCCATAGCATCAATGACATACCCATGCAATGCACCTTTATCTGCTTTTATAATGAGAGTCTCAATTGCCTTTTTATTTTTGGCAAGAAACATTTCAAGCTCATCAAAGTTTTGCAGCATTGAGTCATCAATGGACATAAGCCCTTCGCGACCAATAAAAAGGTTAAAACGCTTCATAGGGAAAGCGTGTCTTGTCAGTGAGTCAGGAAGTTCCACAGGAAAACTTGGTGGAACTCTTGTCTGAGAAGCAACCATAAAGAACACGAGAAGCAAGAATGTGGCATCAATCATGGGTGCCATCATAAGCTCCATGGTGCTTCTTCTGGGTTTTTTATAATCCAATTATGCCACCTCCTTATATACTTTCTCTTGCTACCATGGCAAACCCAATCTTCTTGATATCTGCACGTTTCGCAAGGTCCATAACCTCCACAATTTGGCCATGAAGGACGCTTCTTCCAGATTGGATAATCAACATTTCTTTCTGCTTCAGTGTAGCTGCCTGAAAAGCAACCAGAAGCCTATCCACGGATATAATATTTTCATTAAGTACCATAACACCATTGGGAACTCCCGGGTCGGGGTCACTTATCCTCAAAATAAGATTCTGAGGAGTCTGTGAAGACTGCGGCATTCCCGGCGGTGGTAGCTTAACCAAGATACCCGGTATAGGAGCGAAAGAAGTGGCAACCATGAAGAAGATCAAAAGCAAGAAGACGGCATCAATGAGCGGAGTCATATTGATCTCCGGCTTTGGTCTCTTTTTCCTTGTATCTTTCAAAGGAGTCACCCCCTATTTATTTACTGGGATCTTTATACAAATTTACGAGGGAAATCCAATATCAAGTCAGGCATGAAGAAGCAATACATGATCTTCTCATGCCCGAAGTTGATATATGGTGATTATTTCTCGCTCGGCCTCTCAACGACCAAAGTATTAACGATGTCGGTAGAAACCTGCTGAATTTCGAGGATCTGTCTATCAATAAGACTTATATAAAACTGATAGAAGATCATAACCGGAATTGCGATAGTAAGACCGATAACGGTTGTCAGCAATGCTTCGGAGATACCTCCTGCCAACAGCTGCGGGTCTCCATTACCTTTTAGTGCGATAACGGTAAATGCTCTAACCATACCAGTAACCGTTCCCAACAGACCGAACATGGGTGAAATTTGATATATGGTTGAAAGAATAACCATATTTCTTTCATACAAAGGTAGTTCCATCAACGCGGCTTCATCAACAGCCTCAGTAATATCGTCTTTGGATACTGACTTTTCTTCTATCACCCTTTGACTATACCTCAACAGACCAGCCTTAACCACGTTTGCAAGAGGACCACCAGCTTCTTCACATAGAGAAACAGCTTCCATAACATTGCCTGCCCTAAGTGAATCGGTGACTCTCTGAACAAGCTGCTCAACTTTGATCTTTGGTCTCAACTTGAAGATCGAGATTCCACGCTCAATAATATAGGTAAGACCAAGAATTGAACAAAGCAAAAGTGGCCAACGGATTGGACCGGTTTTCCAGAAGTAGCTCATAACTGTATCAGTTTTATACAACCTAACATCATGGAATGATTCGCCACCAGCAGTAACTGTGACATAATCAGTTGTTGGGTCATACTCTTTCTTTGAAACGGTTACCATATACTCACCGGGAGGCAGGTTGTTAACTTCATAGTTTCCTGCTGAATCTGATGTAGTGGTTCTTTTACCACCTTCACCAGCGAGGAGCAATTCACTTTCAACCGTAATCTCAGCTCCTTCAATGTTATTAGCTCTTGGGGTTTGGGTATCGGTAGATTTGCCTTTGATGAGTCCTAGTCCGGGGGCGCCACCACCCATTCCAGGAGCCGTTAATGCTGGGGCTTCACCTTCCATTGTAGCCGGTTCCATTGCTCCTTCTTGTGCAAAAACAAAAGCGCACATAGCCAATATCAAACCGGCGATCAAAACAAAACCTAACTTCTTCATCTGCTTCCTCCTTATAAAATGAGCAAAGTTGAAGAACTAAATAAAATACGAAACCATAGATATACTTACTTAACAGACTTCCTCTGTTTTGAGCAGAAATAACTGCCCGGGCAACAGCCGCCAAAAGAGAATATACACTCTTTTGCGTGTATTATGGTTAAGCCGACATAACCTCCTTTTGTAAACAAACATATGGCTACACAGAACACATTCTGTAGCCATCTGCGTATTGGCAGGCATTTCTTGGATTATCCATGAAATGCCACTAAATCATAAAACTAACGACCGCTCTGGGCTGCCTTATTTGCTGCCTGGAAATTCAAGATCTGAGTCCTTCTACCTTTGGCAAATTCCACAGCGGAAACAACATTATCCGAAAATGGTATTATTGGATTGCCTCTCGAATCAGTATATTTCTTCAGCAATCTCGCATAAGCATTTGATGCATTATCCCATTGTTCCATTGCCTCATAGCTTAGACCTATCTGAACGATAGCAAGGTCAGCTATGTCTGTACTGGGATAATCAACTATAATTTGATTTAGCATTTGAATAGCCTTTGGAGCATTCATCCTTGCAGTCTGTGGATCAGTTCCACCAGTCGGCACAAACCTAAGCGCATTTGAATATGGAGTTTGGGCAAGAAGTTCCTCTGTCTCTTTGGAATAAAGCTCAAGGGACCCCTTTGTCTTTTGCTCAATACCCGGGACCTGAAGTCCTTTTCTGTAATTATCCAGAGCCTTTCTAAGGAGCGCATTTCTCTGGGCTTCACTCAGATTGGCTGCCGTAGCATCATTATAATAGTTGTTTCCAACTGCCTCAAATGCCACTGCCGCATATTTGCTCTTTGGATACTTATTAGCCAATTCCTCATATACGGTATTCATCTTATCCAGTTCTCTATTATCAGACAACTGATCTGCGATAAAAGCATGGCATGAAGCAATACCATACAGGGCATCCGGTGCATATTCGCTACCCGGATATTTATCAGCCAGAGTCCTATATGAGGTAATCGCCTTACGATATGCCTCAGCGGCTTTGGCTCTCTCTTTGCTATATGAATATCCACCAGCTATGGTGAAATAGGCTTCGGCTGATTGGAGATGCGATGATGCCGCACTCTTATCCTTTGGATATTCGTTGGCAAACTTTGTGAAATACTTCGCTGCCTTGTCGAACAGATTAAGGTCAGCTTTCAGCCTTGCCATTTCATAGGTCGTATATCCCATAATCTGGAGAATGCCCTGATAATTCTCATTCTTGGGGAAATTATTGACAAATGTTTCTGCATAGTTGGCAGAAGCAGAGAAGTAGCTGTATCGGTCATCAATATTGGATATTTCATTTCCCGCATTATACATCAAAAGAGTTGAGTTATAGAGTGAAGCCGCTACAACCGTTTTCAAATCATCAGAAAGCTCGTTTAATGGCTTTCCCAAATCAGCAACTTTGCCAAACTCAGTTGCGGCTTCTTTTGCCAAAGTTGGATTAGATTTTCCACTCTCTACCAAGCTCTGAACGCGTTGACCAAGAAGACTGGCATACTGATATTGTGTATTGATCTTATCTTCTTTTGTCTCCGAAGCGGCAACAGCCTCTTTTGCATTCGCAAGTGCCTCATTAAAATTGCCCATTGATATAAGAATGTCAGTTTTACGACTGTTGGCATCAGCAACCATCTTCTTGACATTCTCATCGGTGGTTGATGAATACTTGCTAACCAATCCATTGAAAGAAGCCAGTGCCTTTTCGTTATCTTTGATGGAATTGCTATACAAAACGCCCGAGAAATATAGAGACTGTGCAGTGAGTATATCAGATGCGTTTAGGTCTATTACCTTTTGATAGGCATCCACTGCTTTCTGATAGTCCTTTATATTCTCTTCATAAAGCCTTGCAAGCCAGAAGTAAACATCGGCTTTTTCATCGGGGGTTTCAAGATTCTCACCAAGATAAAGATATTGCTGTTCTGATTTCGCAAAATCTTTGGTTTCTGAATATCCGCGAGCCAGTTCTCTGCGTGCCGAAAGAACCATCTGTTTTATATTATCACTCTCTGCCCCTTCGGCTGTCTGAACCGTGTTTTCCATGGCAGTTATCTGTTCGGCAGTGTTATTGATTTTGCCATAAGCCAATCCCAATGTATAATACAAGCCAGTCTTTACGTCCGGAGTCAAATCAGTAGCCGCAAGTCCTTTATTTGCCGCATCAATGGCTTTCGCATAGTCATCCATCCAATATGCTGATGCCGAAATCTGATAATATGCCGCACCAACATATTTTCCGGGGAATTTCTCCAGCAAATATTCAAAATCTTGGATGGCTTCTCCATATCGCTTTTCGCCAAACATAAGCATTGCGATTCTCATCTGTGCAGCGGCTCTTCCATCTTCTTCTCCGACAGGATTTGCAACGATTTTGCGCATTTCTCCGACCAATGTATCGGTGTCCATGCCTTCTTCCATTCTCTGCATGGCGTCAACTTTGCGCCTTCTCGCCATATCCAACGCTTCATCAATGCGCGAAATCTTGCTATCTACAAATAGGGCTTCCATTTCTTCAGCAGAAGTAACAATCGAGTTATAGTCTTTTAGTTGATCATAAGCCGCCATCATACCCACATAAGCCCAAGGAGATGTTTCCGATTTCGGATATTTGGCGATTACTTCCTTGAAGGCTTCAATGGCGCTATTCATATTTTCCGGCGTCTTTGGCTCAATTTCATAGAAGGATGATCCGACATAATACATCGCCGTAGGAACAAATTCGCTCTTGGGATATTCAGTTATGATCCTCCGATATTCAGCGATGGCTTCGTCATGACGCCCTGCCTTTGTCAGGTTGGATGCAAGCTCAATAGCCGCCCTTGATCTCCAGTCCTCTGACAAGCTCTTGTCGTTGACCATATCACGGTATATTTTGACTGCCTCATCAGTTCTACCAGCATCAACAAATGCTTGACCCCTAAAGAACACAGCCCTTCCATATTCAGGATTACTCTTTGGCATCATAGCGTATGTTGCAACGGCTTTATCTGTTTCATTTAGTTTGGAATAGGTCAAACCAAGATTGATAATACCAGAAGTAATGTATTCTGCTCTGCCATCAAATTCACTTTTTCCTTTATCAAAATTCTTCTCATATCGGGTTAGCAATTGATCATATTGTTCTGCCGCTTTTCTCAGCGGAGCCTCAGCAAAACCTTTGGCTTCGGCTTCACTAAAATATGACATACCTGCCTGAAGCAATGCTCTGGATTTGAAGGGATTAAATTTCGGCAAATCGCTATAATCAGCAACAACAAGCTTATATTCATCAGCTGATGCCCCATATTGTTTTGCGTCAAACTTAATATCCCCAAGTCTCATCTGGGTTTCCGCTGCTGCAACATCATAAACAGGGTCTTTCTTATATTTCTCTATATATGCTCTACCGACCTGCTCAACTTCATCGTAGCGTTTCAGATCACCCAATGCCCACAGCTTTGAACGTATAGTATCTTTTACCAATGGTGAATCAGGATGTTCATTTATGACTTTGTCATACCATTCAATGGCGACTTCTTTTTCATCCAATTCATAATGACATTCACCAATCTTTAGGAGACTCTCAACAAGATGCGGTCCCTTCGGATCTTGTTCCAAAACCTCAGTATATCCCAAAAGTGCGCTCTGGTAATCCTTTAACTGCCAAAAACTTTCGGCGATATAGAATTTCGCTTCAGGAATATTGGTATCATTAGGATAATTCTTCATCAGCTTTCTATAGGCATCAATGGCAAGCTGATAATCTTCCTGTCTGTAATAGTTGTTACCTATTTCAAACTGAATTTGTCCTTTGGTTATATCATCCTTTGCATTCTGAATCGCAAGTTCATAGTTTCTTGTGGCTTCGTCATATTCTTTCAGGCTGGAGTATATTGTTCCCATATCATAGTAAACCGCTGTCATAAGCGTGCTGCCGGGAAAATTTCCAACATACTGCTGATATGCGGTCAAAGCTTCCTGATTTCTTCCCATACGCATCAACGAAAGCGCATTGTAATACCTAGCCTGAGACAGAAGTTCCGTATTCTCTGATTGAACTTTCTCAAATTCGAGATGTGCTTGATCGTAGTTTGTTTCTTGGAAGAAACAATCGGCGATGAAGTATTGTGAATCATCAATATATTCACTGTTTGGATAACCTTTGATAACCGAATTAAATGATTGACGGGCAGACTCAAATTGCTTCAACTTATAATAAAGCCTACCAAGTGTATAATAAGCGTTTTCAAGGAATCTACTATCCGGATAATCATTTACCAGCTCTCTGAATTTCGGTTCCGCATCCTCATATCTCTCAAGTTCATAGAGGTTAACTCCCCAAAGAAAGATGATACCCTCTTTGACCTTTGGAGAGACAGTCTGTTCATAAATATCCGGACAGAGCTTTAATGAATCCTCATATTTGCTCATGTCGTCCAACTGCTTACCCAATTCATGATATGCAGTTGCGATCTTAAATTTTGCTAGCGAATCAAAGTCTTCATCAATAACTTTTGTATTCGCTCCGAATTTTTTCCCTTCCTCCATAGCAAGATTATACTTATCTATGGCTTCTTGATACTTCTTTTCTGCGTAAGCTTTTTCAGCCTCTTCATAGATATTCTTAACGTTGACGCTGCTTCCGCCGGGCATAAAAAAAGTGCCGATCAGAAACAAACCAGCCAATATAGCTATAATTTTGAGTGTCATTCTTCTACATCCCCTTCCGGTTGGGACAATATAAAACAATCGCAGGAAAACAAAACTGGGAAAGTCTGGATAAACTTAACTCTACACTTTTATGCTCCCATTTACTTGATTTGATTACTAATCAATCTTGAAACATAAAATCCGGTGAGGCTCCTATTGAGCCAAGATGTTAGTTACAATCCCAGTTCCTCTTCTCCACAATCGCCCTATAAAAAGTCCCGTATCGGCTTACTATTAAGACTAGATACAGAAACTTAAACCAAAACATCCCAAAGCAAACTACGATAATCAATGAACAATTTTGTTGCCACCGACATCGTTACATGTTAAACAATATACTAACAAATAGCAAAATCTGATGCTATAAAAGCAATCTATATATACTATATTGACTATATTAACAAAATAACTTAAAAGAACTTTTCTCTTAACCGTCAATCTGAGAAGATTCTGTAATCATTGAAAAATATTTTTTTCGTAGGGGCATAGCATGGTGCAAAAATATAGAAATCATATAAAAATAAATTATAAAAGCTAAATATTGCAGACCAAACAATTAAGAGAATTTGGTATAGAGCAGGATTAACTGCCCTATACCATTTTCGTAGTAACTAGAAGCCCATCAAGGCTCTAACGTATGTTTCCGTACTGGTGGTTGACGGCTTCTTCACACCTGTATAAAGGATGGTCGGAAGAATTGTCGTCTGTTTGAATCCTACCAAAATACGGATGTTGAAACCTAACCATTCACCTTGGTTAATTGCCTGCAAAGCCCAGATCCTCTTCTTTTGATCATTTCTCCACTGGATCGGAGTCCTTACATTAGCACCCCAAGGTTTTAGGAACCTTGTTTTGAAGTCTTTATCAAGGTTCATTAACCTTCTATACTGGAAACCGCCAAGTATATTAAGACTTGGGGTAAATATGTAATCCAGTCTAATCAATCCGATGGTCTCACGTGTATTCTGGTTGAATCTCAGATATTCCTCAGCCTGATAGTCTGTTGGTGATACCTGAGTTGGGTCAAGCGCAGGTCTGCCTTGAGCATCATACCAGCTCCTATCCCAGTTTCTTTCCAACACGTATTTCCACATCGGTGTTAATGTAATACCTTCACCAAGTTTACTGACATAAGGTATTTTATCAATCGGAATTTCATAGCTGGTCTTAAAGATGAACGTATTGAATTTAACGGTTGCATCTTTATATTTTCTTGGGATCCAGTTCGCCTGATCAAAAACCAACACTGGATCCATACCATTGAATGGATACTCTCTTCTATCCCTACTTGCTCGCAACTGCTCATCTTGAAGCATAAAGTCAACAGATTCGTCAAGTTCAGTATCCGGATCATCCGGACGGATCTTGTCTGCCGGATCCGGTGTATAATGCTTTTCAAGGCTGAGTAGGTACTTGGTTATGAGCTTCAATCTTGGAATACCTGTATAGGTAAGTTGCAATGTAGTTGTGTTATACAGAGCATCATAGAAGTCAAGCTCGTCTCTAACGTCTGTGGCTTCCACTTCACCAACTCGAAGAGTAATAGCATAGTCAACTATATCATCCTGAACCTTAACCAAACGGTTCTGGAAGATCAATGTTCCAAAGTCTGGAATATCGCGTTCATAGTTCAACTGACCATAGATGCTGTTTGACCTACGAGCGCTGGAGAGTTGGTTCTGTCTCAGAATTCCAGCCTTAACTGTCATATTGGCAAGAATATCAAAGCTTGCAACCAAACTCAAACCTTTTATGTCTGCGCCATATTTGTAGTCTGGATCATAGTCATCTTCGAGGTTATCGAGAACTCTGTTATTATTGAGGTCTTCGGTCTGCTCAAATACAGGTGGGTCTGCCTCAAAGATGAGGAAGTCTTCCTGATAATCCAGAATGTCGTTCATATCTCTGTCGTCTGCACGTGGCAGAACGCCGTCAAAGTCATCATCATCTGGAAAGTCATCATCATCATCATCATCTTCAACTAGCATATAGTTCCCATCATCGTATGGGGCACCATCTGTTGTTTCCGAAGTTCTCGGAATTTTGTAAACTTCATCACGGTCTGAGTTGGCACCAAATCCCTGATAAGTTGTTGTCCATCCCGGATCAACATTATAATATGCGCCCTCAAAGAAGAATTTTCCGAAGCGACGTTTGAGATTTAGAAAATAGGCTTTATCTGTTGAAGTATTATCAGCACCAGCCAAATCTGAGTCAAATCTGTGTCCGTCTACCTCAGAGAATGTTCTCGCTGTTGGGTCATCAGGATTATCCGCAGTCGCCTGAGAATAATCTATTTTGTCTTTTGATATTGTCGGATACTGCTTATATTTCGGGTTCACAGCATATTGCGCCTGAACATAACCAAGGAATGGAAGTGTTCCCTCAATATCAATACCCCAAAGTGAAGTACCACGAGCGGCGCCGTATTCATATCTGATTTTCTTGTCTTTATTAAGGTCATCAGGATTGTTGCCAACAGCCTCTATGACATCGCGATAAGGCATCTCAATAGCACCCGTTTCGGTTTTGGGCCATGGATCCTCAACTGCGCCCTGGTTCTTGGAGCTATATCCTGCAACCTCAATCCAGTAATCGCCCTTAGCATTAATAAAGATTACGACTGATTCGACGGTTCTTGGATCAGCTTTAAGGTCTTCCTCCATATCCAGAACGCACTGGAATGAATCAAAACCATTTGCCGCCCAATACACGCCTGAATCATCAGATTCTCCACCCTTACTATATGGGTCTTCCTCTGGAATCAATGTCCTTGTGAAGTCACCTTCAGATTTCTCGACGATCTCTGTGGTGAAGGTTTTAGTGTCAGGATCATACATCTTCACATGGAAGTTGACTGATTTAACTTTTGCGCCATTGGGATCCTCTTTCATATAGTCTTCTGGCGAATTGTCTCTAAAGGTCAAAACGATTCTTTCCGGCGGGGTATTTGCGACGGTTCCTGTCCATGGGTTATCAATACGCTGTGGATGTTCCTTATGAAGGTTAACGTATGTGAAACCAACTCTGAGGATGTCGCCGATCATGCCCTGTCCTCTGAAACCAACCATTCTCTTGTTTTCAAGGAATGTATCAGCATTTCGTCTTCCAACTGTCGGGGCAAGGCTACCAGCCGCACCAACTTCAGCCGCATAGACAGGGTTAGATATACGAGAGTTCAATATACTGAACAAATGTTTGCTTGACTGGAATGACAAATCCCATCTGAATCCGTCAAACTCTGTTTTGTGCAAAATATAGGACATAGGCCACAGAGTTTTGTCTTTGACAGTCAGATGGTCACCTATTGTGAATTCTGTATGTCGTCCACGATAGGTATCTTCTGTAAGAACAGTACGGTCTAACTGGCTAACATATCTAACACTGTCCAACTGACCAGTTCGACCAAGAACTAGGTTACCTGCGGCATCAAATTGCTTTTCTTCGATATACTGATGTACTTCATTACCTTCAAGCAATTCTCTACCAAACAGATCATAGAAGAAGAATGGTTCTTCCTCTAACTGAAATCTGTCAGAGAATTTTTCCTCTGCCGTAAGTTGCGGCAAAAGTGGCTGCGATGGACCTTCCATGCCTATAGATGCACAACCACCCAAGAACAACATAGACGCGGCTGTTATTACCGCCAAAATAAAAGACCAGTAATAGGTTCGTAAAAACTTCATTGCTTAGCCTCCTTGACTAGAATTAAGGTAAACAACCTCCTCTCAAACCTATAAACCATCCGCCTAAACTAAAAATTAACAGGTGTATTTTTACTTCGCCAATCCCATTTAACCTACATAAAAATAAAGCCTTTACACAAAGCGGCGATTTACAAGAATTCAAAGGAATATACCAAACTTCACATCACCCCAAACTTCATTACATCGACCAACTTTAATTTGCCTGTGCCTTTAGTTAGCTAAATTTTTAGTTTAACCAAACTCTCATAACAAAGGCAAAAGCAAAGCTCGTTAAGCTATTTTGATCCCCAAGGACCAATCTACATTATCCATTAACCTTAACAAATCCATCAGTAGATTAACTAAAAAACACCATGTTGCTATACTGATTAACCATATCTCCCAAAGATATAGTCAAAGTTTATCTAACCTCTAAATAATGGATTTCAAAACTAACCTAGTGCAATCCTAAAATGCTGTTCATAAGATAACATTTTTGGATATCCCTGTCAAGAGCTTTTTTATATAATTATCAAAAATATGATGCAACAATGTAAACTTTTTATCTAACAAAACCGTCTATCCAGTAGAATTGTTTTATAGAAAAATATTGCTATGATTTACTAAAATATTCCGCCAAAAATGCCATAGAAAGACCTGCAGCCAATCCCACAATACCTGCAATCATTGAAATAAACTTTATTCTAGGGCTTACCGGACGACTACTCGGCTGCGCCGGGTCCACCGACTCAATGCCACCCTTTATTCTTGAGCCTTCGTTTATGCTCTCATTTGCCATTATCTCAGCCTCAACTTTTTTACCCATCAAGTCCTTATAAATGCCTAATTTATATTCAGCCTCTTTATTCATCTTGTCAAGCTGATATTGGTTTGTTGGCAACTCCAAAAAAATTCGATCTTTCTCAGAATTTAGCTCCTTAAGCATGTTGTCAGCCATATCTCGTGTAGCGTTATATGAAATCAACCTCAATTCTGACTCAATTATCTGATTCACTATGGATTGATAATTTGGATTAAGTGATTCAGTTTTTGCTGATACAGCCATCTTTTCATTGGCCAGCGATCTCATTTTCTCATTAATTTCTTCAATCTGATCCAATAGAGACTTGACTCTTGGGCTTCCCTCACCAAATACAGAACGTACCTCAATAAGTTTTAGATCCAACTCGGCAAGGTCAGTTTTATGCTTGTTCCACAATACATCCTGTGATAAAGTCCTCGAAGACTCAACAAACTCAGGTTCATCCACAAGCTTTGCATTTAGCTCATTATGTTTCTTTTTCTCTGCCTTAGCAAGGGTCTCATTACCCTCTTTCATATTTACCAAGCTCGAAATACGTCCAAGCAGATAATCAAGATAAGCCGACCATGTAACATTGTCCCCTTTGTCTTTCAGAAATTTTCTGATATTTTCATCAGAATCACCTAATTGGGACTCAACATAACTTATTTTCTCATCCAAAAAATCTTGACGATGTGTCATTTCTGCATCAGTTCTCTCGCCCCTTTGGTTCTGCATCACCCACACTAGCTCATTGGCAATAACTGATGCGCGCTCAGAGCCGCCTTCGTCCATCCTCATCCTGATCTTAACCTCGATCATTCTTGTGTCTGGAACCGTCTTTGCCGTTATTTTTGGGGCAAGAAATTCTGGAGATAAATCACGGTTATTCTCCAGCGACCTTCTCTTAATATTGCTTATCGTCTCATTTAATATAGAATTGCTGACAAAACGCTTGCAGATAGTCTCCATCGAAACTTGGTCAACCCCTCGCGATATAACATTCTGCATCAATCCCGAAAGCCCGCTTGGAGAAGATGTCTGCTGTATCTCTATAATCGCAGATGATTCATAAATTCTTGGCAGATAAAGACTTATAATTAAAGCTGTCCCAAATACGAGAAGAAAGCTAACGATAGCAACGAAATCATGCCTGCGAATCACCGCAATATAATCTCTTAAATGAACTTCACTCCTGTCCAAAACAGCATCCTCCAACGCAAAAGCTCATAACTACTTAAAAACAGCATACAAAGTGCTGAAAACCATCACAGCCGAATAGACTGCATTCCAGTTTATTGCGAATCGTTTTGACGGCACTATTATTATATCACCCGGACTTATCATCTCTTGACAGTAAAAATTGGGTTGCTTCCATAACTTGGACATATCCAGTGTTCGTTCCTCGCCGTTTGCCCCAACAACTTTTATCTTTTTGAGATCCGCATTATCTTTTATACCGGACAGAGATAAAGCCTCAACAACAGAAATTTTATCTGATATGGAATATCGTCCCTGATTTTCAACAATGCCGAGTATGCTAATTTTTCC
>Ga0257142_1000057_pt1 | contig 13021 bp, 9 predicted proteins | sample saktaT_11_FD_193541 | JGI IMG/M metagenome (GOLD analysis project Ga0257142, IMG submission 193541) | Metatranscriptome of saline water microbial communities from Sakinaw Lake, British Columbia, Canada - sak_2011_1_27_40m (Metagenome... | ecosystem: Environmental > Aquatic > Non-marine Saline and... | reverse complement strand
GGGACTCAATTTCATATATGCCCTTTGCATTATCGGCAGGGGTTGAATCATCAAAAGCAGTGCGGATTTTTGAGACACCAGCGCTTGTCACTTTGCCCTTTTGCCATTGAGCGTCCTCAACGAATATATAGCAGTATTCGCCTACTGCACGGCATGTAGCGGATACAAAGTAGGATTTATTTAAGCGGGAAAAATCAATGGCGTAAAATTCCTTCTTATCGCCAACTTGAGGGGTGCGTTGTGCAGGAGCAAGAAATATACCTGTGTCATCTACGGCCCTAAAACGCTTTGCTCGTTCTATCAATTCAGGTGTTTTGTCTATCCATGCGTTACTTGGATTGGCGAAAACAAAGGGAATGGCATGGAAACATATAAAATAGGCAATGGAAAGAAGTAAAATGGAATGTTTTTTATCAGACATAATATTTGGGAAGAAAGTCTATCGGAAGCATCGCAAATAGGAAATGACGCTCCCGATAAGTGATGGCAAAATTTAATTATCCGTTTTAGAATTCATTTGTGCGTAAAGGCTACTAAGTCTTTGACGCAGCTCAGCCTTGCTAGGTTTTAGCTCAAGAGCCTTTTCCCATTCCTGAATGGCTTTTTGTGTAAAATCGCCCCCCATTTTGAGATAGGCTTCACCAAGATGCTCACGAACTTCACTGTCATCAGGGGCTAATTCGGCGGCTTTTTCAAGTTCAGCGATGGCTTCGTCCAATTTGCCAGCTTTGAAATATGCCCAACCAAGGCTGTCCCGAAAAGCACCATTATTTGGCTCCAAAGAAAGTGCCTTTTGTATGTAATCTATCGCCAAACTCAATTCCTCACCGCGCTCAACGAGTAGATAACCCAAATAATTATAGGCGTTTGCATCATTTGGCTCCAAAGCAATATATCTGCCAAGATAATTCTTTGCCATCTTGAAATCGCCCTTTGCATCATATACCAAAGCTATCTTATAATTTGCGTCACCATCTCTTGCATTGGCTTTTAGCAATTCCGTATATAAATCAATAGAATTTTCCAGATTTTTATGAGCAAGTTCCATATCACCTTTTTCTTTATAAGCCATGCCCAATCGGTAATAGGTCTCAGCAACGGTTGGAGGCTTCAGCGAATTTCCCCGTTTGAGGAGTTCCTGAGCGATTGATATAGCCTTGTCATAATCACCTTTGGCAGTATAAAGTTGCGAAAGCAAAATGAATGTATCTGGATATTGAGGAATGCGCTTCATAACGATCAAACATTCCTCGATTGCTTCATCATTTCTGCTTTGATGTGTATAAAGATAAGCCAATTGAAGATGAGCATCCAGATGATTTTCGTCAAGCATTGTCGCCGATTTCAGCTCATCAATGGCTTTATTAATCTCACCCATTTTTGAATATGAAATACCCAGTTTATAGCGAAGCTCTGGATTATAGGGAGTGAGCCTTACCAGATGAGAGTAGGCGTCTGCCGCCAAAGCGTTTTCCCCGGCATCATAAGCCAATGACGCAAGGTAAAGCTGGGCCTTTAGATGTTCAGGGTCTGATTCAGCCGCTTTTCTAAACTCCTCAAGAGCGCCTTTTCTATCTTGTTCCCTCAAATACTTCATGCGACCCAACAAGAAATGGGCATCGGCGCTTGATGGATTTAGATCAAGCGCTATCTCAACAGCAGTTTTAGCTTTGCTGTAGCTCTCAAGTGTCATGGACAATTCAGCCAATCTCGTATATAAAAATGCTGATCTTGAGTCAAGCACGATAGCCTCGTTTATGAATTCCAGGGATTCATTGTAATTATCATTTGCCGTTTCTTGATCTCCATTGGATAGAGCGGTTTTTGCCATTTTCTCCCAATAAACAGCCTTTGCTGCAGCCGTAAAAACCTGCGAATCAGGATCAAAGCCGGGCTGATAGCCAAGTGACTGCTCAATTTCGCTATCATCCTGAGCATTTATAGAAAATGGAGCTATAAGCATGAAGCCCAATCCAAAGAAAGTCAATACAAACCAGAACACAAACGCAGGTTTGTGTATCAAGCTCAATGAATGTCCATGATTGCAGCATAACTTTTGCATTATAATTCCTCCAAAAAATATATCTTTATGTCAGACAAAAATATTCAGAGTTTTTAGGATTCATCATTATCTTCGGATTTGTCTAAAATTTCCTCTGAATTATTTTCGTTTGCCCCTTCGTTTGCCTCTTCATCGGCGTCTTCCTCTGACATGGCAATCCTTGCTATGTCACTTACCATATCATCTGGTTGCAGGGCTATCAGACGGACTCCCTGAGTATTCCTGCCGATAGTGCGAACCCCGTTGATGGGCAATCGTATAATCATGCCTCCTGTTGTCATCACAATAAGCTCATCTTCGTCTGTAACGCTTTTCATACCTACTACGGGACCATTCCGGAGACTTGTTTTGATGGTTATTACGCCCCTGCCTCCTCGTCCCTGAGTTCTGTATTCGGACATATTTGTTCTTTTGCCATAACCTTTTTCGGTAACAACAAGAAGCGTTGAATCCTCCTCAACCACCGACATGCCTACAACGAAATCTCTGGCTCCCAGCGATATTCCTTTGACACCCATTGCCTGTCGTCCCATAGGTCTGACATCGGTTTCCGAAAATCGGATAGACATACCTTCATGCGTAACAAGTATAACATCCTCATCACCGTCAGTAACTCTAACATCCATCAGATCGTCATCATCTCTAAGCCCAACAGCAATGATACCACGACTGTAAGGATTTGAGTAATCAGAAAGGTTAGTCTTTTTAACGATGCCCTTCTTTGTTACCATAAACACATAATGCTTGTCATCAAATTCCTTAACAGACACAAAAGCGGCAATATTCTCACCAGACTCAACCTGTAAAAGATTAACAATCGCCTTTCCACGCGATAATCTGCTCTCTTCGGGAATCTCGAATACTTTTAGCCAATAGCATTTGCCCTTATCGGTAAAGAACAGAATATATTGATGGGTAGAGGCAACAAACATGTGTTCCAGAAAGTCTTCTTCTTTGGATCCAGAACCTCTGATACCAACGCCTCCCCTTCGCTGTTTTCTGTATGTAGAAAGCGATATTCTCTTTATATATCCGGTGTGTGAGATTGTCACAATCATATCTTCTTCCGCAATAAGGTCTTCAACAGAGAATTCGCCCTCATCCTCAACTATCACGGTTCTGCGGTTATCACCATATTTTTCTTTTAATTCGAGGAGTTCCTGTTTGATTATGTTTTTCACAAGCGCATCACTGGCAAGGATGGATCTAAGCTCCTGAATATTAACGAGGATCTCGGCATATTCATCATCAACTTTTTTTCTTTCAAGCCCGGTTAATCGCTGAAGTGTCATTTCAAGGATAGCGCGAACCTGAGCTTCGGAAAAATTGAAACTTTCTATTAGATTTTCTCTTGCTTCAACGGGTGATTCAGAGCCTCTGATTGTCGCTACAATCTTATCCAGATTGGCAAGAGCCACCTTATATCCCTCAAGGATATGTGCGCGCCTCAATGCCCTTTCAAGGTCAAATCTTGTTCTTCTAATAACAACCTCTATGCGATGCTCAATGTAATAATGAAGCATCTGCTTGAGATTAAGCACCTTCGGCTGGTTATTCACAAGGGCAAGCGTATTTGCGCCAAAGGTTGACTGCATTGATGTGTGCTTATATAGCTGATTTAGGACAACCTGAGCCATCTCGTCCCTTTTCAATTCAACAACAAGCCTTATACCATCTTTATCAGATTCATCGCGCAGATCGGATATACTTGTTATTGTCTTTGCACGAACAAGGTTAGCGATCTGCTCTTTCATTTTGGTTTTGTTGACCTGATATGGTATCTCAGTAACAACGATGCTTTCCCTTCCACCTTTGCCCACCTCAATAACCGCCTTTGCCCTCATCACGATAGAGCCTTTTCCTGTTCTATAGGCATCTCTAATGCCTTGATGACCCAGTATCAAGCTTCCGGTTGGAAAATCGGGACCTGTGATAACAGTCATAAGCTCATCAATGGTTACATCGGGGTTTTCAAGAAGCATAATGGTCCCATCCACGATTTCGCAGATGTTATGCGGTGGGATATTTGTCGCCATCGCAACGGCTATTCCCGAAGTTCCGTTAACCAAAAGGTTCGGGAGTTTTGATGGCAAAACGACAGGCTCTTGTAGTCTTTCATCATAATTCGGTCTAAAGTCAACAGCATTTTTATTTATGTCGGTAAGCATTTCGTTTGCTATTGCCGACATACGTCCCTCAGTATAACGCATTGCTCCCGGCGGGTCTCCGTCTATGGAGCCGAAATTGCCCTGTCCATCAATGAGCATGTAACGCATAGAAAAATCTTGAGCCATGCGGACAAGCGTACCATAGATAGGGCTATCGCCATGCGGATGGTATTTACCCATGACTTCACCGACGATGGTGGCACACTTAACGGTGGGCTTATCATGCGTTACACCGATCTGTTGCATCGCAAAAAGTATTCGCCGAATGCTTGGTTTCAGTCCATCACGAACGTCGGGCAAAGCCCTGTTTATAATGACGCTCATGGAATAATTAAGGTATGACTCTTTTAGTTCGTCCTCAATATCTTTTGTAACAATTTTTTCGCTTATTGGTAGCATTTCTCAACTTCCAGTCTTGATTTGTTAGTCTTCACTTCGGATAATAAATCCGCTTCATTTATCAATATTCTCATCAGTTAGTTCCGCAAGAATACCAGAAAGCATGACCTTCAAAGATGGTATTTCCTGTTTTGTTACTTCCCATACAAGCTCTAAATCCACATGATGATAAACATGAGATATTCTATCACACATCCCTGCCATATCTTTCCATGGGATTTCAGGATATTTGTTTCTAATTGATTTGGGGATATTTTTTGTAGCTTCTCCAACAATCTCAATGCCTCTTTCTACGGCAAATACAGTCTTTTTGTCATTTATAAAATCATCATAATTCATGCCCTTTACAAAATTCTCAATTTCTTTCATTGCATCTATAATATCATCAAAGTAATCCCCATACTCTCTTTTTTTCTTCATATATACATTACTTCGTCTAAAATATATTTCCTAATTTTAGGTTTCAAGGTTTTTTTTCATAACAAGGTCAACCTTTTTGCCAGTTTGTTCACCCAACTCTCTTTCCAGAGCAACATATTTCAGAAGACTGATCGGTTCAGTGAACTCCACAAGGACATCAAGATCGCTTCTCTTTTTCTGTTCACCTCTGATGTATGAACCGAATATACCAAGTGATTTGACCTTATATTTATCAGCAAAATAAGGCATATTATTTTTAATTTTCATTGTGATTTCATCGAGTTCCGCCATAATGGAGTTCCTCTATCTCTATTCATCCCATTATCTTTAGCACAAGGAATCACACCCAATTTTAATGCCAAATCAACTGTTTCACGTGAAACCATTTTGCCAAACAGCATATATACTTCGTTTTATAACTATGAACCGTATATATCCAGATTCGTCACTTGGAGGGCATATTTCTCAATAAACTCCCTGCGAGGCTCAACTTTACTGCCCATAAGCGTCGTAAACATCAGGTCAGCTTCCACAACGTCTTCCAGCCTCACCTGAATCAACGTTCTCATTGAGGGGTCCATCGTTGTGGTTCTAAGCTGGTCGGCGTTCATCTCAGACAGGCCTTTATATCGCTGGATATTAATGCCATTTTTGCCAATACTGATAATCGTGTCAAGCAATTCCCTTGCTGAGAAAGCAGTGTGCTCTGAGCCATCCTTTTCTTCAATTCTGAAAAGGATTTCCATACCAGTGTTATCTTTTTCATCTGATATACTCTCAGTCCAATTATCCTCATTTGAGACAAACAAATCGGCTGGCAGAATATCCCTCTTTGCGAATTTATCAAGTATTTGGTTCATTTCTTTGACCTCGATAAGATCGGAGGCTTCTTCAATCACAATTTCAGGCTCTGCTTCTTCATCGGTCTGATCCTGCTCATCCAGCATATCAAGCTGTTCAGGCTCTTCATCCTCGACCTCTTCTGGTTTAAATTCTTCCTCAAATAGCTCTCCCTCAAACCTGTAAAATTCGCCTTTACCAGTTTTCACTTTATAGAGGGGGGTTTGGGTTTCATCAATAAACCAATCTTTAAACAATCTATCCGCATCAATTCCTTTTCGGCGTAGATTATTCAACTGCTCATCGAAGGAGTGTATAAGGTCGATAACTTGTCGAATTTGAAGATCGGTATAAGGTCTTTCTGATCTTGTGTTTGAGATAGTAATATTCTCCAAAACCAACTCAATAAGATAGTTGCTCATCTCTTGCTCGGTATTGATATATCTCTCTTTCCTGCCCTTATATGCTCTATACAAAGGCGGCTGAGCAACGTAAAGATGACCTTTCTGGATGAGTTCAGACATTTGACGGTAAAAGAAAGTCAGAATAAGCGTCCTGATATGTGCGCCGTCAACATCCGCGTCAGCCATTATAATCACTTTACCATATCTAAGCTTGGCAAGATCGAAGTCATCCTGACCAATGCCGGTGCCAAGTGCGGCTATAAGAGTTCTGATGGTGGGATTGGCAAGCACCCTATCCAGACGCCATTTCTCAACGTTTATGCTTTTTCCGCGCATGGGCAATATAGCCTGGAATCTGCTATCTCTCGCCTGTTTAGCCAGCCCACCTGCGGATACACCCTCAACGAGGAATAATTCGCTGTTTTCAGCGTCTTTTTCGCGACAATCGGCTAGGGTTTCGGGCAACGAAGCATCATCAAATATGCCCTTTCGTCTTGTAAGTTCCCTTGCCTTCCTTGCGGCTTCACGCGCTTGAGCCGACATAACGCTCTTTTGGACTATTGATTTTGCTGCAGATGGATTCTCCTCAAGATAGGTGCTTAAATCCTCATTGACAACTGATTCAACAACGCCCTGAACTTCCCTGTTACCGAGTTTATCTTTTGTCTGTCCACCAAATTGAGGTTCAGGAACTTTTACGCTTACAACAGCAGTCAAGCCTTCCCTTATATCATCGCCCTGCAAAGTGGGATCGGAGCCCTTTAATAGCCCTCTATTCTTTGCATAGTCATTAAATACCCTCGTCAAAGCGGATTTGAATCCGGTAAGGTGAGTTCCACCGTTGTGTGTGTTGATATTGTTGGCAAAGCTGAAAACCTGTTCGGAATACTCATCCGTGAATTGCAGTGCCACTTCGACGATAACATCGTCTCTTTCCTTGAAAATATATATTGGGTCGCTGTGTAAAGTATTTTTGTTTTGATTTAATAGCTGAACAAATGAGACAATGCCACCTTCGTAATGAAATACTCTATCTCTGCCCGATCTCTCATCAACCAGATTTATCTTCACTCCCCTGTTTAGAAAAGCCATTTCACGAAGACGATTGGACAAGGCATCAAAGCTGAAATCAATGGTCTCAAGTATCTTTTTGTCGGGCAGAAAATGGTGTGTTGTGCCGGTAGTTTTTGTTTTGCCGACAACTTCCAATTTCGTTACAGGTATGCCGTATTCATATCTTTGGTGATATATGTTCCCGCCCTGCCTGACCTCAACTTGAAACCATTCTGAAAGAAAATTCACGACAGTAAGACCAACTCCATGCAATCCACCAGCTACCTTATATCCAATACTGTTTCTTCCATCAAACTTTCCTCCGGAATGCAAAGCAGTCATAATAACTTCCAGAGCCGGCTTGCCGCTAACGTGCATATCGATGGGAATACCGCGACCATCATCACTCTCTGAAACACTGTTATCAGGGTGTATTGTAACTTCAATCTCGGTACAGTATCCTGCGATGGCTTCGTCAACGCTATTATCCACTAGCTCTGTTACTAACTGATGCAATCCCTCTGAACTGGTGTTGGCGATATACATGCTGGGGCGTTTTCTTACAGCTTCCAATCCCTCTAATACTTGAATATCTTTTGCAGTGTATTCTGACATAAGTAGGCTCGCAGGCTAATAGGGGACAAAAATTATGGAGCCATAAGCATTTATCCTAAATATGCCTATAGCCCTATATGCCCATATCATCCTACTGACCTGTCCCTCCTCTCATCTTTGTAAGCTTCTTTTGATTAATGAACAAATCCCTTAATAAACCACGCATCTCATCATCTTCTATCGATGCAACTACATCATCTATGCGATCTACGTCGGTCTGGTTTAGTGGAACGCTGTGCAGTTGCTTGACATAATCCTCTCTGGCATCTACTTCTTTTTCCCTCTTCTCGACTTTCCCAACGCGAAATACTATATCTTTAAGAACGTCTTTGCCTGCCAATAGGTTGATTTTGTCTATATATTTTCTTTTATACATCGACAGTGTGTGCAAGACAACTGAATCAGTAACATTCACCACCATTTTTCCGCGCGACATACCGACAGCCTGTGCTCGGCTAGAGACAGCAGAGGCAACATCATCCCACAGAGACAATGCCTTACATTCCTCAATCCCGTCGCTCAGACCCAGCTGATCCAGCGTGCTTTCTAAGGCTGTCTTTATATTCCGCATTTCCGTCTCTCACATTACCATTATCAACGATGAATATCTTAATATCAGGCTGAATATCATTACGGTCATTGTCTGAATCATTGAATAACCAAGCTCTAAGACCATCATTCCACAATTCACCAAGACCCGTAGTCGTCAAAAGGGTCTGGGATGGTATTTTGCTTAATAAACTAAATAAAAAAAGCACTCTCTTGTCATCCAATTCCGAAGTAACGTCATCGAGTAAAACAACTGGATATTCACCCAACCTGCGGTTCATAAGCTCAAGCGTTGCAAGCTTTAACGACAAAACTGATGTGCGTTGCTGTCCCTGAGAGCAAAACTTTCTTATGTCCATGCCGTCTATTGTAAATAATAGATCATCACGGTGAGGACCTGTGTTTGTCGTCCCCGATCTTATATCTGAATCAGTATTCCTATTAAGATTTCTCTGGAATATTTCATAAATCTGGTCGTCTGAATTCAGGGATTTTGCCAGTTGGCTTTGGTACTCGATATTCAGCTTTTCCTGTAATTGAGTCAGCTCTCCATGCCTATCCGTAGCAAGTTCAGAAAGCTCAAGAATAATTGAAATTCTTTTCTTTATAACGTCAGTTCCGACTTTCGCCAGAAGCGAATTCCATGAATCCAGCGTATCAACATAAGACTTATCATTTCCTTCGGAATTACCAGCTCTTTGCTCTCTAATTTTTTTCAAAAGCTCGTTCCTCTGCTTGAGCGCCGATTGATATTCCTGAATACTACGCAAATATGTCGGATCAACGCTTGAAATTAATATATCCAGAAACCTTCGCCGTTCAGATGGCGAGCCTTTCACAAGAGACAGGTCCTCCGGTGAAAACATAACCGTGTTTATCTTACCTATGATGCTAGAAATCTTGCTCTGTGGCTTACCGTTAATCTTGACTTTTTTCTTCTCATCACAGGCATTTATTATTTCTACATCATTTGAAATATTCCTCGCAGACACCACGCCTTTCAGATAAAACCAGTCCTCGTTATTCCTTATCAATTCAGTATCCACACTCGTCCTGTGTGACTTGGCAGTCGAGAGGAAATATATGCCCTCCAAAATGTTAGTCTTTCCCTGAGCGTTTCCGCCAATGATAAGATTTATGTTGGGCGAAAACTCAAGGTTAAGTTGCTCATAATTGCGAAAATTGCGAAATGTAATGCTTTCGATATACACATCATCTACTGCCTATCAAAGCCTCATGGGCATGATAATACACACATAGTCATTATTCTCACCTGATGGAGACATCAGGACGGGACTCAATGAATCTCTAAATTTCAGCACAGTGTCTTCAGTACCAACGTTTCTCAGAACATCCATCACAAACTTTGCGTTAAATGCTATCTCTATCTTTCCGCCCTCAGTCTTTGCCTGCATCTGCTCTTGGGCTTCACCCAACTCAGGTGTGCTTGCGGATATGTTGATTTCGCCGTTATTTGATTCAAGCCTTATTGATGGCGTTTTGGGATTGGAAAGCAAGGAAACACGCCTTATGACAGATAACAAATGGTCTGTATTGGCTGTCAAAGTTACCTCATTCTTCAAAACAGGGGTTATGACAGCTTCATAGTCAGGATAATCGCCCTCGATCAGTCTGGAAATTAGAGTTACATTGTCAGTGGAGAATAAAACCTGATTCTCAAGTAAAGCGATCTTTGTCTCATTATCACCGGTAAATGTCCTGAGTATGTTGTTTACAGTCTTAATTGGTATTATGATGGTGATCTTTTGTTTCACAGGCTCTGCAAGCTGATGACTTGCGATTGCGAGCCTTTTGCCATCGGTTGCCACCATCTTCATAACGTCTTCGTTCACATGAAAATATATGCCATTAAGAAAATGCCTTGTTTCCTCAGTTGATGCGGCAAAAACGGTCTTTTGTATCATTTGGCACAATATACTTGAGCTTATATTCATGAACGTATCGCCGATCTCGGGAAGTGGCGGAAATTCTTCATCTGGTAAACCAACTATCCTAAATTTTGCGTTTTCGCAATCAATCTCGATCCTGTCGTTAGTAAGTGTGGTCATCTTAACTTTTGCAGGCTCGCCGGAGTTTGTAACGGAAGGAAGCTCTCTAACTATATCAGATAATTTCTTTGCAGGAATGGTTACTGAGCCGGGATTGACGATTTCGCCACTAACCACACATTTAATGCCGACTTCCAGATCGGTTGCGGCTAGATTTATTTTTTCTCCTGCTGTTTTTACCAAAACATTTGACAAGATTGGTAAAGTATTTCTACTTGCCGCTACGTTGCTAACCATTTGCATGGTTCTCCATAGTTCCTCTTTATCAAATATGATTTCCATAATATTTATCCTCCCGTTATCCTCTTTGGCCAAATTTATTTCCCATAAAAATCCGTAAAGTGTCTATATTACACGTACAATCAAGGTACAGTACTACTTATTTTAAATTTAAATTTAAACTTAGTAGTAGTAGTAGGTATATGTGGAAAAGTGGATAACTCACTCAAACCTATATGCCACCTTGCCTAATCCATGTGGATAACCTGTGGATAAAATTTGGCACTTATCCACATATCCACATTTTGCCAAATTTGGGAAAAAGTTATCCACAATTTTTTCTAGTTTATCCACATTAATCCACATGTTGTCCACAGTGTTATCCACAATTTGTTTTTTCAGCCCATTAAATCTAACCAAAAACCTTATAAAACCTTGTTTTGCTCTTTTATTTCTCTTATCAATTGGTCAACAGTGCTTTCAAAGCTTGGATCGTTCTGCATCGCTTCCTGTATTTTGTCGAAGGCGTGCATAACTGTCGTATGGTCTTTTTTCCCGAAATCCCTTCCTATATCTATCAAAGAAAGCCCGTTTATTAAGCGTCTGCATAGATACATGGCGACGTGTCTTGGCAGTGTCAGATGCTTTGTTCTCTTATCTGATTTCAGGTCGGATAGACGCACATTGTAGTGTTTAGCGACTATTTTCTTGATGGAGTCCGATGTGATAAGCTCTTTATAGCCATCAGATTCTTTGGGCATTATGTCTTTAAGAGCCTCTCTGACAATATCAATAGAAAGCGGGACGTCGTCCAGATCAGCCAATGCAAGTGACCTGATAAGGCATCCCTCAAGCTCTCTTATATTGCTTGTTACGCGATCGGCGATGAACATCGCAACATCATCTGGCAGTTCATTTATACCTAGTTCCTCGCCCTTCTTTTTTAATATTGCGATCCTTGTCTCTACCTCAGGTGGTTCAATGACAGTGATCAATCCCCATTCAAACCTTGACCTAAGCCTTTCCTCAAGTGCAGGAATATTTTTTGGATGATTGTCGCTTGTGAGGACGATCTGCTTTTGTGCACTATGAAGAGAATTGAAGGTATGGAAGAATTCCTCTTGTGTTCCGTCCTTACCCCGCATAAACTGAATATCGTCAATGAGAAGGACGTCACATGCGCGGTATTTGTTTCGGAATCCGGTCATGTCTGTTTTTCCACGCCTGAGAGACTCGATCATATCGTTTGTAAACGTCTCGGATGACATATACATCACTCTCATTTTTGGGTTTGAGTCCTTGATTGAATTTCCTATTGCGTGCATGAGGTGGGTCTTGCCTAGTCCCACACCTCCGTAGATATACAGGGGATTATAAACTTTCGCCGGGGATTCAGCTACGGCAAGAACGGCATTATATGCGAATCGGTTGCTGGGGCCAACCACAAAGCTGTCAATGGTGTATTTCTGGTTTAGAGAAGAAGATGGGTCATCAGCGCTTTCATTTGATGCTTCCTTTTCATTCTGTTTTCTTTCTTCAGTTGAATCCTTGTCCTGTATGATGAATTTGACCTCTGCATTTGTGTTTGTAATGCTTTTTAGGGCGGAATGTATTTGCTTTAGGTATTCTTCTTCTATATAATTTTTGGTAAATTCGTTTTGCACCATGACGGACAAAACTCCGTCAGAAAGAGATTCTGCACTGGCTGACCTTAACCACATGATGGTATTGCCGCCCAGACCCCTTTCCACCGTATCCATAACTTCCGCCCATATTTCCGTTGCGGTCTTGCCTGCCATTTCATAGTTCCTTTCTTTGTCTTGATTAGTGTTCCATATAAAAAAGAAATCGGAAGTTATCCACATTTTATCCACATGTCGATCTATAAGGCTATAAGTAGGTTTTTTGGCATTATTAAACCTTGTTGAACTTGTGTGTTCCAGAGAATATCTAGGTTTTAAAAAAATATAAGTTATACACAGAGTTTTCCACATATGTGGATAACTCTATAAAACGTTAATATAATTGCATTTGAGATGTGTTAAAGAACCAGTTTTTCACATACATTATAAACATCAATATGTGTATAAATATACGAATATGTTATTCAGAAAAATTTGTTTCTTGACTAACTTAAAATGCCAAAAAGATGGATGATGGCTCATGTTAATAAAGGAGGAGTTTTCCACATATCTTGTAATTACGCAAAGCCTTGATTTGTCT
>Ga0257142_1000055_pt1 | contig 13035 bp, 10 predicted proteins | sample saktaT_11_FD_193541 | JGI IMG/M metagenome (GOLD analysis project Ga0257142, IMG submission 193541) | Metatranscriptome of saline water microbial communities from Sakinaw Lake, British Columbia, Canada - sak_2011_1_27_40m (Metagenome... | ecosystem: Environmental > Aquatic > Non-marine Saline... | reverse complement strand
TACTATAATAGGCTAACTTTTTTAGATAACAGTTTATTTAGCCTGTTTTCTAGCTATAACAACAAGAAAATTAGGATAAGGGGATATTTTATGAAGAATTATTTGAAACTATTGCTTTTTGTATTTTTGCTTTTTGGAATCGTTGGTTGTACAGGAACCTCTGTAACAACAACTACAGATTTAATTACGACATCAAATTCAACTCCGGTTATTTCTGGGGTTGAAAATGTGTCAGTTGTCCATAAGGCAGCTGCCTTTGATGTACTTGAGGGAATCACTGCTCTTGATACTGAAGACGGTGATTTAACTACAAGCATCCTTGTCGAAGGCGCTGTAGATCTTGCAGTGGTTGGAGAATATCCAATTACGGTTACTGTAACCGATTCGGCGGGCAATGAAGCCAGTGAATCGTTTGTCGTTACTGTTTATGTAGGCGAAGATGAAGAAAAAGTTTTACTGGACCTTGCAGCGGTAGATTTGACAGGTGATTTTGTTCTTCCAACGACAGGTCCAAATGGATCTCAGTTTATTTGGAGATCAGACCGTACAGATGTTATCACCAATAAAGGTTATGTCATTAATCCGGGAATCGGATGCGATCCTGTTACAGTTACTTTGACTGCAAGAATCAAATACGGTACTTTTTCTGAATATTATGATTTTGATGTTACTGTTCAACCCAATGAAGAATTGTCCGGCCCGATTACTCAAGTAAGCGTACCGTTTGAAGGAACGAGTGAGGAATATGTCGTTCCAAACCAAGAAAGTGTTGCGTTATTCTTTATCGATGGCGGGAATGTTCCTTATATTGATGTAGAGACTTTCATCCGTTTGATTAACGGAGCAATTCAGTCTGACATTATCGATGTTACTCCGGTTGGAGATGACGGATTAATGATTACTTATGAAATTGAATACGAAGATTTCGATGGTTCTATGAAAACAGATTCCTTTGAAGGCTATTTCGATTTCACATTAAACACTTTCACAGTCAATAATTATGGATTCTTTGAAAATTATGTGGCAGAAACGACATCGGATTACGGCGAAGGTTTGACTTATATTGATGCGGACTATGTAGATGGACAATCTGTAACAATTCCACTAGGCTATTATAATTTCGACTTATTGATTGACGACTCTGGAGATACTACAAATTATTTGATTCCGTTCCATGTAGCAGATTTATTGTTTGCTGGTGGAGTCTATTATGACGTTTACTACAATGGCGACAAATTATGGGGCATTGATACTTTTTCAATCAGTGGTAATGAAGAAGCAGATCTTGCGATTCAAAACGAAATCAGAGTGAGTTCCTATAATACTTTGACTGTTCCAGAAGATGTTAAATGGGCAACTTACAATTTCTTGGCGTTGACTTTTGACTATTTCTATGGACTTCGCTACGAATACGACGTAAATTCATTCTACGAAATTCTGTCTGCACAAGCCAAAGATATGATGACTTCTTATTCAGACGTTGGATTCTACAGACAAGTCTTTGAAGCCGCATACAATATGGATGACCTTCATACTTCGTACGCTTTTACAGGATATTATGAAGCTCCATTTGAAATCACTCTGTACCAAAACGATCTTGGAGCTAATACATTGGCGTTCTATGAGGGCTATTGGCAGGTACAAGGGTTGCTTGATGCTAAATACGGATCTTACGAGAATCTTCCTGAATATAATGTCATCGACAATGGTAAAACCGCAGTGATCTATTTAACTGGTTTCGATATTGACACTCCTGACAATTTCAAAATGATTCTTGACTCTCTAGACAGTACAGTAGAAAATGTCGTTATTGACCTTTCCTACAATACTGGTGGAAATCTTGGAGCTGTTCTTAGAATCTTTGGTTATATGACTGAAAACACAATTGAATACCATTCATTAAACCCAGCAGATGGTTCTGCAGTGACTTATTACATCGACAGTGATTATGTTGCTTACGATTACAATTGGTATATTGTATCGTCCAGTGTAACGTTCAGTGCTGCGAACTTCATGACCGCTATGGCAAAAGAACAAGGAATCGCAACCATTTTAGGAAAGAACTCCAGTGGTGGAGCATCCTCTATTGGCGTTATTATGACTCCAGATGGATCTAGTTTAATCATCAGTACGAACAATGTTCTTTGCACAAGAATCGGTAATGAAACTGATGGATACCAATACATCAGCATGGAAGATGGAATCGAAGTTGAATACTCTATGTACAATGTTACAAGCGATACATTATTGATTTCAACGATTTTACTAGCTCAAACCGAAAACTAATTCATTTCAATCTTTGTTCATTTTCATACTAAGTTCAATTATTCCTTTTGATCGATGAAAGTTCCACGCTTTGAGAATTTAGATTGCCAATTAATGGATTTAGGGCTATTTTTGGACAATATATCTAATGTTTACTGTATTGTCTTGTGTTTTGTCCGAAAATATGATAAAAAAAGAGTGTAAGACTTCGATATATGGGAGTATTTATGAAAAAAAGGATATATGATTTTTCGATTGCTACAGCTGTGATTGTTTTGCTAGGTTACGCAGTCGTATTAATGATTTCGATTTACGCTGTTGTGAACAATGAAGATTCTGGATATGGCAGCATCATTTTTCTTAGCCTGCTAGTGGCGAGTTTGATTTTTGTTGTTATATACTATGGTATTTTCTCCATTAAAGTTACAGATGAAGAGGTTCGTCACAGAAATAAAAAAATATCTAAGAACAACCTGACATTTGAAATCAGACGCAATTACAGATTGAAGTACGATGAACTCATTTTAAGAGACAAATCGATTCACTACGACGGCTTAAGCAAAAGAGAAGTGGTAAAGCACGAAATCGCTGTGCAGTACTTTTTAAAGTATGAAGAATTTCTTCAAGCATATTTAAATCACAACGAATTACCAAGAGGCGAAGATTGATGAAGAAGGCAACGAAAGAACAACTAGAAGATTTTTACAAAGAAACGGCCAAAATTGAACCATCCGAACCTGTTGAAAAACAGCCGGACCAGACGTTGAAGCCTGAGCCAAAGGCTTTGCCTTATCAATGCCCGAAATGCCATAAATTGATTTCAAGTCGAAAAGAGCCTTGCAAATATTGTCACTATAGCGGGTATATTCCGATGAGCGAAGATGAAACAAAGAAAATAAGATCTATTCTGTTCTTTGTGATACTCGCAATTGCAATTGTGGTCTATATTGTTACAAGATATTAAGTAAAATTATCGCTTCGATTATTTACTACCTTCTAATATGAAAACATATTTCTGATGTTTGCATGATATTTTTTGAGAATGCTGTTGCTTTTTATGCTCAAAAATTATAAAATGTATAAATCACAAAGGAGGTCGGAATTTCGTTAAATCCTTATATTGTCTTGTAATTTTGTGTTTTTAGTAGTATAATGTTATAAACGTTTTTCAAGACAATTTCTTCTGAAAAGCGAAATACGATTTCTTAATCTAGCGGAGATGGGTGCAATATAAATATGAATTTACTAAAACTTAAAAAAAGCAAATTTCTTTTATTAATTATAGCAATCTTAGCATCAGCATTGATTGGTTGTACTGCAACCACAGGTGTTGAAGACTCTTTGATTTATACTGTAATTTATGATGGTAATGGAGGATATCTTGGAAACAAGACCTACACCGTTCGTAAATTGCAAGTAGCTCAAGATAGCAAAATACCAAAGTACCTTTCAATTTATTCACAAGACCAATACGTCGTTTCAAGTTTAGGCCTCGCAATTCGTTCAGGATATACTCTAAAAGGGTGGTATCTTGAAGAAAATGCAGAATATGGCGCCAACCCTCTTGGAGCATATGTATATTTGAATCAAGATGACGGAAACGGTGTTTATCAAATTGATATCGCAGGCGATTACGTCTATGGTTATGTAGAAGATGTCAATGGAACACTGATTTATGTTAACGTCGAAGCCCTCGGTGAAGACGTTGATCCTGATACTGTTGAATACATCTATTTTGATGGCCCAGACGGTTGGGGATTCTATGTTTATGATATTGGAAATGCAGACCATGTGGAAATCTACGATGCTACCGGAAGTTATTCCGTAGCAGATGTGGAAGCCTATGGAACTTATATGTTGTTTAGCGATTTAACATTGGAAGAGCAGACCTTATTTGCAGACGTTCCAAAGTATCGCCAAGACTATTATCCTTATACAGAAGCTGATGAAGGCTTGACAAGGTACTCTTTTGAAAGCGGATATATCTATTTCAGTACGATGATGATCTTGGACGAACAAGGCAATTATGTAATGGATGGCGATAATTATGTCGCTTATGATTCTGAAAATCCTGCTCATGCAGATTTAGACCGTTACTCAGTCGATGCTAGATATGTATTTACATCATCTGTGACATATCCTACACCTTCTGATTTACCTAGATACAATGCAGATATCACTTATTGGGATTTTGAAAATGACAGAGTCACAAAGGATATCATATTAATTGCACATTGGGAAAAGAAACTTACCGTAGAATATGTTCAAATGTCAGGGCAAATCACTTATATTACTCAAAAACTGACACCTGATAATACAAGTTCTGTTGATTTAGTATCGGGAGAACCAATCGGAAGATTGGAAACCATCCCACTATATGCTGGATACACCTTTGTTGGATGGAGCACATCTCAAACAGAGTACTTGCCTTGGGACTTCACAAACGATGTTTTCCCAGTGGGGCAAGATACCTTGACGCTTTATGCGTATATGGTTGAAGGAACTTATGTTCGAGTTAACACCGCTGCGAAATTGTTCGCAATTGCTCAAAACCCAGATTTGAATTATCTTCTTGTAGCAAACATCGATCTTGGAGGACAAGAATTTGTTAATTTTTCACCTCTTGGATTTGAGGTTAGATCATCAGTTGTCACCACAGTAGTACCGTTTACGGGAGAATTCCTGTCAATGGGATACTCGATATCCAATTACACGATAAAAGTACAAAACGCACAAAAGGATATCAATGTGGATGCCGGAGTCATCGTCGTAATGGGACTCTTCCCATATGTTCAAGACGCGACGATTACAGGGTTGACCGTTGAAAACGCTCATATATTGTTTGTTACAACTACAACTGGCACCAATGTTATTTGTGAAATGGGTGCAGCAGGAATTATTGGAACAGCACTCGATGGAATGTCATATGTAATTGACTCATCGGTTGACATTGATTTCGCAGTCACTTCGCCAACTCAAGTTACCTACCCGGTATACATTGGAGACATCGTGGCCCTTGGAAATGAATTTGTTACGATAACTAATACCACAGCAACAATTGATTATTCTTTGATTACAGGAATAACCACTAGCACATTAACTGTGCAAACCTTAGAATAGGCTTTCATGATGAAAATCATAAAGAATAGAAAAAAAATGGAGGAAAAAGATGAAAAAGCTTAGTTTGTTTCTTGTAACTTTAGTTTTAGCTGTTGCTCTAATTGGTTGTAAAACCACAACAACTACAACTGCAACAACAACCACAACAACGACTGCAACAACAACAACGACATTAACTCCAATCACTGAGGACAGAGTCATTAATGATGATTATACATTATTACTCCAATCTTCAACGATGGACGGTGTGTTCAACCCATTCTTCTACTCATCAGCATATGATGGACAAGTAGCAGGATTGGTCAATGTCGGACTACTTACGACCGATGAGAGCGGTGCTGTAGTAGCTTCTGATTATTACCCAACTGTAGCAGACAGCTACTCAATTTATTACACTGACAACCTTACTACATACGCTCCAAAAGCGGATTATGAAGAAGGCGACTACGTGGTGTATGACATTGTACTCAAAAATGGTGCAAAATTCAGCGATGGAACTGCAATCACTGCAGATGACGTGTTATTCAACATGTACACTTATTTAGATCCTTCCTATAATGGATCTTCCACGCTTTACACGTTGCCTATTCTTGGCTTAACTGACTTCAGAACACAAGTTCCAAATGCCGCACAATACGCTCCTTTAGCTGCTCAAATCTTAGCAGATGACGGAAGAGTTGACGGCTATGTAGCTACAGCCGCTTACACAGAAGCTCAATTTGATGCTTACTGGGCAGCGTTTGAAGTTGCTGGAGAACAATTTGCTCAAGAAATCGTTAACTATGTAATGTCAAACTATTCAACAGATTCATTCGTAGCTAGATACTTTGGCGGTAACTACCTAGTTGAAAATGCAGAAGGATTATATGTAAAAACTTCTGCAACTGGAATCGCAACTTATTCAGCAACTAATCCAGATCATGTTGGATTAACTCGTTACAACTGTACTTTAACATTTGCTGACGTTCAAGCTTCTGCTGGTTTAAGAGTAGCTTACGGTATGGCAATGTGGGGATTCTGGGGCGGAGTTGGTCGCGCTTATTCACTAAGTGCTGATGGTTTAACTTGGAGTGGAGCAACAGCTGATTACAGCGTTGCAACTCTAACTGTTGCAGATTATTTCCAAGATATTCTTGATGCTTATGCAGATGTAGACGGTGTCGTAGACTATGCAAACGTTTCAAGCATTGAAAGCGCTGGTTCAGACTTTGTAGCTAACGCAACTGAAAACTTTACTAAAGCTTTCCAAACAGTAGGATCCGTTCCTAGCGTAGCTGGTTTAGTAAAAGGAACAAAAACAATTGATTCAGTCGTACACGAAACTGTTAAAATTGTTTTGACAGAACAAAATCCAAAAGCCATCCTTTCATTAGGTGTTACAGTTACTCCAGCTCATTATTACACAGCAGGATACACTTATCCAGTTGATGCAATCAAGAACTTTGGCGTAGAATTTGACAATCCACTATTCATGGCTCACCTTGCAACATTCAACGGCGCTCCTATGGGTGGAGGAACCTATATATTCGATCATGTAGATTCTGGTGACGGTACAGTTTACTTCACAAGAAACGAATATTTCGAAACTATGGGTGGAGTTAACGTTTATAACTCTAACATCAATAAAGTTGCATTGAAGATCGTCTCTTCAGGTTACGAGTACAGTGCTCTTGAAGCCGGTGACGTAGCTTACGCAACTGTAAGTGCAACTTCAGACGTTATGGATAGCGTTGCATTGAGCGACAACTTAGTAGCAGTATTGGTTGACAACTTAGGTTACGGATACATTTGCGTTAACCCACAAGTTTATGACAACCTTTACGAACGTATCGCTTTGACAACAGTATTCGATATGTCAAAAGTATTGAACTACTATCCAAATGGATTAGCTGACTTGATTACTCGTGCACAATCACAAGTATCTTGGGCATATCCAGAAGGTGCAGAATATATTTATCCATTTGACGCAACAATGGCATCTGCAATTAGCTATTTAGAACTTGCAGGATACACATATGATGCAGTCGCTGGTGAATTTACTGACACTCCAACTTATACATTCACATTACCAAGTGACGTTTCTGCCCATCCAGCTGGTGGAGTTTATCTAGAAGCTCAAAGATTACTCGCTACAATCGGTGTTACTGCAGAAATCGTTACGGATGCTTCCTTAATTGCTCATATCAAAACGGCTCCTGTTGGTGTTTATGCATTAGCATGGCAATCTGCACAAGACCCAGATATGTATCAAGTTTACCATTACCTATCACAAGCTGATTCAGTTACCGCAAACGGTATCGCTTGGCTATATGAAAACGGTGATGATGACGCTTTAGGAACTATCGAAGTTGTAAAATTAGATGGCGTTACTGAAACGATGAATCAAAAAGAAGCATTAGAGTACTTGGGATATCTAATTGAACAAGGAACGAAATACATGCTTACTGAAGAAAGAGCTCCTATTTATGCGAAAGCATTAGAAGTTCTAGCTCAATTGAACATCGAAGTTCCAACTTACCAAAGAAAGAACTTGTTTGTATACGATGGATCCATCATCGATCAAGCAACTCTATCAACAACTGTTACTCCATATTGGGGCCCAATGGCTGAAATTTGGAAAGTAAGTTTCGCTTCAGGTGTTGAAGGTAATACAACTGAAACAGTAGTAGTAGGATACGTACAACCTTAGTCAATAACACCTACTAATTAGCAAGTTTCACAAATTTCTAACAAGGAGTTATAAGGCTCAGTCCACTAGATTGAGCCTTATTATTGTCAACATGATAAAATATGTAATAAAGAGATTAGCATTATCAGTACTGATATTGTTCGGCGTCTCGATTATTATCTATGGCTTGGTTAGAATTAAACCAGGTCTAGATTTCATTGAAGCAAAATACTATGCGCAAATCCAACTTGACAGCACCGGTGAAGTCGCTAGAATGGTCGAAGAACAAAGAGAACTCTATGGGTTAACATCCCCGATTTTCGAGGGTTATTTAACATGGCTCAATCATATTTTGCATGGTGAGTGGGGAAATTCATTTATCTTTTCCGTTAGTACCGGAGAGGTGGAATATCTCGTAGATGATCAGGGTAATCCTGTTTTGGACATTGATGGAAACCAGCTTACAAAACCGGTTTCTAGTTCAAATGTTCTTGACATTATCAAGGACAAAAGCAGGATTTCATTTATCATCGCTTTAATAGCCACAATCTTGCAATTTGCAATTGCCATTCCGCTCGGAATTACCTCAGCTACCAAGCAGTACGGAGTCGTGGATTATAGCGTCACCGTTCTCGCGATGATGGGTATTTCGTTGCCATCCTTCTTCTTTGGAGCATTGTTACTAAGAATATTTTCCATCCAATTGGGATGGTTCCCATATGCAGGTCTAACCGATCCAAATTCGAACTTGCCGTTGCTTTTAGACAATCTTCATCACTTGGTACTACCAATTACCGTGCTCGTTATTCTTTCCATTGGTGGATTAATGAGATACACTCGTACCAACATGCTTGAAGTTCTCAATGCGGACTATATCCGTACCGCACGCGCAAAAGGATTAAGCGAACACAAAGTCATTTACAAACATGCATTTAGAAACACATTGATTCCTTTGGTAACAATATTCGCCGGAATCCTTCCTGGATTATTCGGTGGAGCACTAATTACTGAAACTATTTTTAGTATCGATGGAATTGGTCAAGCAGCTTATCGTGCTGTTACGCAGGGCGATATTCCTTTTGTCATGGCTTATAATTTATTCTTGTCCGTGTTGACGGTCATAGGTACTTTATTGTCAGACTTAATGTACGCTGTCGTTGATCCTCGAGTGAAATTGGTAGGTGGTAAAAAATGAGTGATTTCGAAAAAGAAGTCAGAGAAGAAAAAGAACTTACTGTTCTCGAAGAAAACAAATCTGAACTTCTGGATGAAGTTTCCCTATCCGACTCTGCTAAAGTTGTCAGTCCAGGGAAAATGGTTCTTAGAAGGTTCTTCAGAAGCAAATTATCGTTGGTCGGTTTGATCACACTTTTCTTGATGTTTGCTTTCTCATTTATCGGACCGCTGCTTTCTCCTTGGGGAGAAGTTGAGATTACCGGAGATTACAAATGGGTAACATCAGTATTGCCTCATCAAATTTTAGTAACCGAGATCAATGAAGAAACAGGGCTAGAAGAACAAGTCACTTACATCTTTTTTGAAGTAAGTGATCCTTATAAAGTATATTCAAAAACACTTCCTTCTTGGGAACATATCCTAGGTACGGACCAATATGGCTACGATGTATTCACGAGACTGATGTATGGCGGACGTGTTTCGCTATTACTTGGTTTTATGGTTATTTTCGCTGAAGTAATCGTTGGACTTTTCTTTGGTTCTTTATCAGGGTATTTTGGTGGTTGGGTCGACATGGTTATCATGCGTGTCGTCGATGTTTTCAACTGTCTCCCAGGCTTGCCGATTCTAATGCTCGCAGCAGCATTGATTGACGGTTGGGGGGTGCCTGCTCGACTCCGAATCTACTACTTGATGGCGATTTTGACCTTCTTCGGATGGGCCGGAATTGCTCGTTTGGTTCGTGGACAAATTCTTGGAATCCGTGAACTCGAATACATGCTTGCCGCAGAGGCAACAGGTTTAAGTACGGGACGTAAAATATTCAAACACATCATTCCAAATGTTATGCCTCAAATCATTGTTCAAGCAACCCTTGGACTTGGTGGAATCATCTTAGCTGAATCAACACTATCTTACCTCGGACTGGGTGTTCCTTTCCCATATTCTGCGTGGGGTACGATGATAAGTTCTACAAGTGGTGCGGCAGGTAGGGATATATTACAAAACTACCCGAACATTTGGGTCCCAGCTGGTATTTGTATCGTGTTAGCCGTGTTGGCATTTAACTTTATCGGCGATGGTTTACGCGACGCATTTGACCCGAAGATGAGGAGATAGGTGCCGAATATGAATATATTAGAATATTTGAAAAAACGAAAAGAACACAATAAAATACAAAGTAAACATTATATCAGCAATAAGCAAATCAAACAAACAGCAGCCGAGAACTTAAAAATCATCAAAGCGATGGAAAAACGTAACAATCGCAAGAATGTTCCCGAAGAAGAATATCTCACTACGATGAGAGATCCGAATAATGTTGTTGAATTTGATGACCTTCATGCCTATTTTTACACTGATGCGGGTGTTGTAAAAGCCGTTGACGGTGTATCTTTTGACATACCCAAAAAGAGTATTGTTGGTGTAGTTGGGGAAAGCGGATGCGGAAAAAGCGTTACGAGCCTAGCGTTGATGAAATTAATGCAAAGCCCTCATGGACAAATCCACAGTGGAGAAATTCGTTACTCTGCCAAGGATGGAAAAGCTTATAACATCGCAAATGTTCCTAAAATTGATATGAACAAGATTCGTGGCAATGAAATGTCTATGATTTTTCAAGAGCCAATGACAAGTTTGAACCCCGTTCTTCGAATTGGAGACCAGCTTGATGAAGTTTTGTTCTTGCATTTCCCAGGAACATCGAAAGAAGAAGCGAAACAAAAGTCCATTAGTATGCTTAAACTGGTTGGAATTGCCATGCCAGACAAATTCTATGATGCTTATCCTCATGAGTTATCCGGTGGTATGCGCCAAAGAGTCATGATTGCCATGGCATTGGCTTGCGACCCAAGATTAATCATCGCCGATGAACCGACTACGGCTCTCGACGTTACAATTCAAGCCCAAATTTTGGACTTGCTTCGTGATATTAAAACGAAAATTGATGGATCCATTATGTTGATTACCCATGACCTGGGTGTCATTGCTGAAATGGCAGACTATGTCGTTGTCATGTATGCTGGACGTATTATTGAAAAAGGAACCGCGAGAGAAATATACAAAAACCCATTGCATCCTTATACTGTAGGGCTTCAAAAGAGTATTCCTGCTTTAAATTCTGGCGATGAAAAATTGTACACAATTTCGGGTACCGTTCCTAATCCAATCAACTTGCCAAACTATTGTTATTTCCGCGACAGATGCAACAAACGGTTCGGAAAATGTAACGGAGAATATCCACATTTGGTTGAAGTTTCTCCAACACATTCCGTCGCATGTTATCTACAGGAAGAACTTGCAGCTGATTTCGCGAAGTTGAAAGCAGGTGGAAAATAATGCCAATTAATGAAGTCAAAGACGTTGAAAAGATTGTTGTAAAGAAACCAGCCGTCGTTAAGGCAGCTGATGGAAGTGTTGCAGTCAAGGCTCCAGTCGTTAAAAAAAGCACAAAAGAGCGCGTCGAGAAAACAACAGAAGTCGCAAAAGACCTTTTAATTGTTAACCACATTAAAAAGTATTTTCCGCTTGGCCAAAGTTGGGTTCAAAAAGAAGCGAATTACGTTAAAGCTGTTGATGACGTCAGTTTCACCATTAAAGAAGGAAAAACCCTCGGAGTCGTTGGGGAGAGCGGATGCGGGAAGACCACACTCGGTCGTACCATTCTCCGTCTTCACAGCATTACTGGTGGGGAAGTCATCTACAATGGTGTTGATTTAAGAAAACTTACAAGAAAAGAATTGACTAAACTTAGACCGAAAATCCAAATCATTTTCCAGGATCCTTACTCTAGTTTGAGTCCTCGTATGACAATTGGAGAAATCATCGGTGAAGCTGTAAGACAGCACAAGATTGTCTCAAAGGAAGAACATCGAGATTATATTATCGACATCATGAAATCCTGCGGACTTCCTGCATACTACTATAGCCGCTATCCGCATGAGTTTTCAGGCGGTCAAAGACAAAGAATCTGTATTGCTAGATCTTTGGCGCTCAAACCAGACCTCATCGTCTGCGATGAACCGGTCAGTGCACTCGACGTTTCTATTCAGGCACAGATTATCAACCTTTTGGTTGAATTACAACATAAGTATGGTTTGACTTATATGTTCATTTCCCATGACTTATCAGTCGTAGAATATATTTCGGATGAAATCATGGTTATGTATTTGGGAAGTGTTGTCGAATTTGGTAGTAGTAAAGCCATTTTTGATAATCCAATGCACCCCTATACTGATGCATTATTGTCGGCAGTTCCAGTTCCGGATCCAGACGTTAAAAAGAATAGAATCATCTTAAAAGGTGACATTCCAAGTCCCGCGAATCCGCCAAAAGGCTGCAAATTCCATACTAGATGCTCAAAATGCATGGATATTTGTAAAGAGGTTGCACCAATTCTAAAAGAATATGAACCAGGACATAAAGTGGCTTGCCACTTGTATCCACAGGATTAGTGATTGACGCAATGTTTAAAAAAAAGAAAAACAAACCTCAATTTGATGATCACGGTGAAACCGTCGCGAACATGAATGTCGAAGGGTTCTCTTGGTATCAAAGCGAAAAAACAATCAAGAAAAAGAAAATGCTTATGGATGTCAACTTGACTCCGAAAGAGAGAAGAGCAGTTGTATTTGGTGCTTTTGTTGCCTATTTACCATTGTTTCTGATTATCGTTAGCAGTTTTGTGATAGCCTATTTGTTATTTTATTTCTTCTTTTAGATTCACGAATTTTAGGGAATTAGATTTAGATATATAGATTAAGCTATTCTTCCTCAGAATATATAATCAATTATTTAGTCACATAGCT